>Ga0181596_10005545_pt1 | contig 11032 bp, 10 predicted proteins | sample 041ome_6_FD_148655 | JGI IMG/M metagenome (GOLD analysis project Ga0181596, IMG submission 148655) | Coastal salt marsh microbial communities from the Groves Creek Marsh, Skidaway Island, Georgia - 041402US metaG (spades assembly) | ecosystem: Environmental > Aquatic > Marine > Intertidal zone... | reverse complement strand
TTGCACCACCATCAATAAAGTGTGTGCTTCGGGTATGAAGTCGATCATGTTGGGTGCGCAAAGCATCATGACGGGCATGAACGACATTGTGGTGGCCGGAGGCATGGAGAACATGAGCCAGGCTCCGCACTACGTGAGCATGCGCAATGGAAACAAATATGGAAACGGAAAGATGGTAGACGGCATCATCAACGATGGTTTGATGGATGTGTATACGAATACCTTGATGGGCAATTGTGCCGAGCTGTGTGCCAAGGAGCATAATTTTTCGCGAGAAGACCAAGACAATTTTGCCATTGAATCGTATAAAAAATCAGCCAAGGCATGGGACAACGGTTGGTTTGACGAAGAGATCGTGCCGGTAGAAATCCCTCAGCGCAAAGGCGACCCGATCTTGTTTAGCAAGGATGAAGAATACACCAACGTGAAATTTGACAAGATTCCACAACTGCGTGCGGTGTTTGAAAAAGATGGAACCATTACTGCGGCCAATGCATCTACCATCAACGATGGCGCCTCTGCCCTTGTGTTGATGAGCGCTGAAAAGGCGGCTGAATTGGGCATTAAGCCGATTGCCAAGATCAAGTCGTTTGCCGATGCAGCGCAGAGCAGCGAATGGTTTACCACTGCCCCTTCGAAAGCGGTGCCTTTTGCTTTGGAACGCGCAGGATTGAAGACAGCCGATGTTGATTTCTGGGAATTGAACGAAGCTTTCTCTGTGGTGAGTTTGGCCAACGTGAAACTATTGGGCTTGGATGCTTCTAAAGTAGATGTGCACGGTGGAGCTGTTTCGTTGGGACATCCGCTCGGCAACTCAGGAAGCCGCATTATTGTGACGTTGATCAACGTATTGCGCCAGCACGGTGGCAAAATTGGAGGTGCGGGCATTTGCAATGGTGGTGGTGGCGCCAGCGCCATGATCATTGAGTTGGCATAAGCTTGCACCACAACGCATTTTTTGAAAGCGCCTTTCGGGGCGCTTTTTTGTTGTGTAAAACTCGGGGCTTGCTTTGCCGAAGCTGATGGCCTATTATTGTGGTAGTGTGCGTGTTGTGCTTTTACAATGATTTGCAAAAAAAAGAAGATCGACTGCACTGTTTTCTAACAGAAGAGTAAGGACAATGAGGACTTCAGATGATAAAAGAGAAATTAAATAAACGCGCAACGATCTCTACTTAGATGTTGTAGCACATAAAAGTTAAATATCAAAAGTCAAATAATGATTAAAATACAAATATTAAATTGGAAAAAAACAAGCACCAAGATTGTTGTTCTTGTTTTTTCTGCATTACTTATTCTCTCATTCTATTTTATTATAAGTTCTTACAAGCAGTATTTAAATAGTGCTCAGGAAAGCTCCTTAAATAATCTTCAAACAACATCCAACACACTTTCACTGCAAATAGATCCAGCTGATATTGAACATATAGTTACCCTGTTTATAAGTGGAATTAATAAAAAGGAAGTTAATAATGATTCCATTTTTATTCATCTGCAAAATACACTAGATAAAGTCTCTATCATTAATAAAATAAAAGACCCTATATCAATTGTATTTAGAGATTATAAAACCGATAAGTTCTTTTACATTGCCAATTCTTCAGACCCATCTGAAAGCTTATCTTATTTTGGCGACCCATACATTAAAGTTCCAAAAGAATTTAAGTTAAAATATGAAACTGGAGGAACTTTAGGGCCTTACACAGATGAATTTGGTACCTACTTAACTTCATTAACTCCAATTAAAAATAAATCAAATGAAACGATTTGTGCTATTGAAGTAGATTTACTTTTCGATTCATTCATTGATAAAGCAAACACAATAATGTACAAAAATTTATTGACTTCAATAATATTTTTTTTGATTACAAGCATAGTTCTTTTACGCTATGTTAGAATTACATTAAAACAAGAAGAATCAACGACTAATATTATTAAAGAAAAGAATCAAGATATATTACAAAGCATTAATTACGCATTAAGGATTCAAAAAGCTATTCTTCCATCCATAGAATCAATTAAAAGACATTTACCCAATTCTTTTGTTCTATATAAACCTAAAGATATTGTTGCAGGTGATTTTTATTGGATGGAGGAAAGAGAAGGAAAAACACTTTATGCGGTAGCAGATTGCACTGGACATGGTGTTCCTGGCGCAATGGTAAGTGTCATTTGTAATAATGCATTAAACAGAAGTGTAAGAGAATATAATTTGACAGAACCAGGCGAGATACTGGTTAAAGCAAGAGAAATAGTTGTCCAAGAATTTGAGAAGAGTTCCGAAGAAGTAAAAGATGGAATGGACATTGCGTTATGCTCTTTAGAAGGAAATACACTAAAGTACGCTGGAGCTTATAACCCTCTGTGGATGATACGATCTGGAGAACTTATAGAGGTACAGGCTAACAAACAACCAATTAGTCAGTTTGATAATCCGAAGCCATTTATCACTCATAGTTTTGAACTTCAAAAGGGAGATACTCTCTATATTTTCTCTGATGGTTATGTTGACCAGTTTGGAGGAGAAAAGGAAAAGAAATTTAAAGCCAAAGCCTTTAGAGGACTCTTACTCGGTATTCAAGATAAATCAATGGAAGACCAAAAACAAATCATAGATGAAGCCTTTGAACATTGGAGAGGTAATTTAGAACAGATAGATGATGTGTGTGTGATTGGGGTAAAAATATAAAAACGTGCTACAACACAAAATAAAGCCAATTAAAACTGTCTTTATTCGAGCCGTTGTAGGTAATTAAAAATGAGGAACTTGCTAACCATAACATTTATCCTAACGAGTCTATCTTGTTCTGCCCAATAATTCATTGACAAAAGAGACACTATTTGGACACTTTCTGAACACTTTGAGATTGACGAACGATACTTATTCTTTACGTTAGACTCATTGATATTGGAATTTGACTCTTACTCACGAAATTCAGATGGAGAACTTACCAAAGAATACGATTCTGTGAAATTTAAAAGGCGCCCTTCGAAAGACTCTAACCAAATCAAATTGGAATATGAATATTGGGTGCCTGGAATTAAGTTTTGGAAACAAAAAGACAAATCAACATATCAAATAACAGCTAAATCTAATTACTCTGTTGAATGGACACTTATTAAATCAAATAGGAAAAAATGAATTCTGCCAATACATCCAAAAAAACCACTCCCTGGCATGCTATGCTATTGAATGGGATCTACAAGTACGGTGTTTTTGTGGTGATCTTCTTTGCTTTTGCCACGCGTTTACCCCAACTGTTGAGTGAAAACCTTTTCCTTGATGGTGACGAATGCATCGTAGGACTTATGGCTAAGCATTTTGCTGAGGGAAAAGCTATTCCATGGTTTTTCTACGGTCAATCATATGGCTTTTCGATGGTTGAAGTATTCAGTATTCGCTTGTTCTATGCGGTATTCGGAGTGAATGATATTGCCGTGAAATTGGCTATGCTCACGCTTTGGATTGTAGGTGTTTTGTTTTTTCACAAGACGCTCAAACACTTCGAAACGGAACGCAACAAGTGGGCACCCCTTCTCATCACGCTGGCATTTGTGTGCATGCCTTCGCTCGCTATCTGGTCAATGAAGGCACGTGGAGGATACCTCACGGCTTTTCTTCTAACATCAATCGTGATTTATATCATAAGCACAAAACCATTGACTAAGCATCCATTTCTCGCTCTTTTAGTGGGATTAATGATCGTTTTTATCTATCAGTCTCAGCCTTTGTGGTTGGCCGGTCTATTGCCTATCATCGGTTATTTCACCTTTATCAACGTTCGCCTAAAAACTGTCGCATTGCAGTTGCTTGGTATTCTAATGGGTGTAATGTTCTTTAGCGTTATCAAGTCGGGACTTTCACAGTTTTGTTCTCCTTCGGTCGTGAGCTTTACCAACTTCAACGCTGAAACCTTACGTTCAATTCCCTCCTTTGTTTTCGGCCACCTCACTGGAAGTTACATATACAGTCAATTGATTCCTTCAGCCATCAGCACCCGGCTAGCAGCATTCTTTTATACGGTTTTGCTGTTTGCCACTTTCCTTGTTCTCGGGGCGCGTTGGTTCAAGAAAAGTTCCATACATCCTCTATCGTTTATTCTTGCGCTTTCTGTGATAGCCAACTTGGGATACTTAATGCTTTTGGGCGAAGGCAATTACCGATATCTGTTGCCTTTAAGCGGATATATTTTTCTCATGTTCTTTTTTGTGTACGGAAGGAGCATGCATCAACGGTGGGTAAACCTCACAACATGCCTATTGATAGTCATAGGTTCTATTGCGTTGTACTATTTTAAAAACGTATCCGATGTGGCTCAGTCTTCCATTCTAGCCATGAAGGAAACCCTCTATGCTGAAAAAGTACACTATGTTTTCTGCCAAAGCGGATTGATACAATGGCAGCTGGATTTTTATAGCAATGAAGAAATTATCGCACGATACAATACGCGCGTGGATAGATATCCCGAATACATCCAGCGTGTGAATAAGGCTTTCTTTGACCCCAACACCGACACGGGGGTGATTGGACACGCAGACAGCGAACTGGCGGATGAGTCTGAAGAAGTAATCACCATCGACTATAACTATTTTCTCTATAAAAATCCTAGCAGATCAATTCTCGAGAAAAGGGGATTCGAGTTTTGAATTCTCATAAAACGTTTCATTAATATTGATCCTATGAATCCACAAGTCGATGATTTCTTTAGCCGCACCACCCAATGGCACGATGAGTTGCAAGCGCTGCGAAATATTCTTATCGATTGTGGCCTCACCGAAGACTATAAATGGCGCGTGCCATGTTATACGCACCAAAACGCGAATGTGGCGCTCATTCATGGCTTCAAGGAATACTTTGCCCTGGCCTTTTTTAAGGGCGCATTGCTGAGCGATCCGAAGAAAATATTGATCCAACAAACGGAAAATGTTCAGTCTGGTCGGCAAATTCGTTTTACTTCAATAAGCGAAGTGCACCAACTGGAAGCAGTGATCAAAGCCTATGCATTCGAGGCAATTGAAGTAGAAAAAGCTGGATTGAAGGTGAAGCAAAAAACTACCAAAGACTTTGAAGTGCCCTCAGAACTCACAACTATACTTCAGGAAAATCCCAGTCTGATGAATGCTTTTGAAGCCCTTACACCAGGTCGGCAGCGCGGTTATCTTCTTCACTTTGCTCAGCCTAAACAATCAAGTACACGCATCTCGCGCATAGAAAAGTGCATACCGAGAATCATAACCGGAAAAGGTTTGAACGATTGCATTTGCGGACACTCGAAAAGAATGCCCAATTGCGATGGATCGCACAAGTATTATGAATAACGATTGCCTGAAAGATGCTTAGCTTGCAGCCGAAAATTTACCGTTCTGAATAAGCACCCCAACATGGCTCAACAAAAGAAAGAAGTAAAGGCAAGACTGCACGAACGCAATCGGAACCGAGAACGCTACGACCTCAATGCGCTGATTGCAGCGAAGCCAGCATTGGCAGATCATGTGAAGCCCAATAACTATGGCGATGACTCTGTTGATTTTTCAAACCCTGTTGCCGTGCGCATCCTAAACACTGCTTTGCTTCACCACTATTACGGCATAGAGCATTGGGATTTTCCGAAAGAAAACTTATGTCCTTCCATTCCAGGAAGAGCAGATTACATTCACTATATCGCTGATCTTCTTGGCGAGTATGGAGATATTCCAACGGGTGATCGCATCACTTGTTTCGATATTGGTGTGGGAGCCAGCTGCATTTATCCCATTATTGGAGTAACTGAATACGGCTGGAATTTCATCGCGTCTGACATTGACGAAAAATCCATCGCATCGGCCAAAAAAATCGTGGAAGCCAACCCAATTCTTCACGACAAGGTCGAAATAAAGCTTCAAGGTTCGAAGCGGGATGTGTTTTTTGGCGTGATTGGAAAAGAAGATAAAATCGATGTAGCCATTTGCAACCCGCCTTTTCATGCCTCAGAAGAAGAAGCGCTGAGCGGAAGCCGTAGGAAGGTAAAAAACCTTACAGGCAAGCGCATTGAGAACCCCGACCTCAATTTTGCAGGCATCAGCAGCGAGTTGATTTGTGAAGGCGGTGAGCCGCTGTTCATTAAAAACATGATTCGTGAAAGCGTGAAGTTCTCGAAGAACTTCTATTGGTTTTCGACTCTTGTGTCGAAACAATCCAATTTAAAGGCTATCTATACTCTGTTGGATAATTTCAACGCCACTCAAGTGACAACCACACCAATGGGCACAGGGAATAAATCTACGCGCATCGTGGCTTGGACGTTTCTTTCAGAGCAACAACAGGCGCAGTGGAGAGAAGCGCGTTGGGTTAAAGAATAGGTAAGTCAGCGCTCCCCTATTTATACCATCTAAGTTGATTATTGAATCACTAGACGTTTGATGGATTGCAAACCATCTTCATCTCGAATGTTCACCATATAATTTCCAGGCGATAAATCCCCTAACCAAATAGTCTCTACACCGCTGAAATGGTTTATGAATCTTCGTTGAACAACTACCCCATCAATGGAGATTATTTCAAGCGCCAAAGTTTTAGCCATTGCCGGTCCTGATAGCGTACATACCCCATTGTCTGCAACAGTTGGAAAAATGGACAATGAATGATCGAAGCGTTCTTGGTCATTTATACCCGTTCCACCAGGTGGTGGAGGTGGAACTACGGTATCCGCAGTATCAATATTTTGCTCCTCCAAATACAACAGTTCAACCTCTTCTACCGTCAATAGTCGATCATAAATTCTGATATCATCTAAGGCTCCTGGCGCATGATAAGGACCACAAGAACCTCCTTCAGGGTTTACATAATTCATAAGACCTATTCGCGCAGTACCGGTAGTAATAGAATCTCCCAAAGTTCCTTCCGCAAAATTTAACGTATCCTCTTGAAGGACGTTATCCACATAAATCTTCACGCGGTCTAATCCATTATTGGAATCTAAAGAGCCGTCATAGGTAGTGACAATGTGATACCATGTTTGTGGCTGGTTGGCAACCGAATCACTCAATGTAGATACTGACCTATAATTCACGTTATCCGGAGTTGAAGCAAAATAGAAACGAATGCCCTCATTGGCTGCTATCAAGAGGGCCCACTGTCGTTGAACATTTCCACAACCCGTATGAGCATATTTACAAATTAGCGGACTGAGATTGGGCAAAGCATCGCCTGTCTTGTGCCAGAGAGAAATAGAAAAAGTGGCGTCAACTGTGGAAAACACATGATTCAAACTGTCTTGGAGAGACGCATAGCTAAACATTCCATCAAACATGATGGCTTGGTCTTCCGTGCCAAAACGATCGGCAGTGAAAAAGCCGCCATTCACGTTACCATGTTGACCTGTGTTGCTTTGATCAATCATGTCAAATTCATTGTTCATGAGCCAGTGACCAATAAGTCCTTCTTCCAAATCTTGTGCAATGAGGGAAGAACACAAGAAAATAAATACAACAGCTACATTGAGTTTCATAGGTGGTCAATTTAAGTTCAGTAGGTTAATTGTAAGCAAGATATTCATTTGAATTGAAATACCTACGTTTGATTTACATCACCAACAAATACAAATGAGCAGATCAATCAACAGCGAAATCATTATCAATACCAGTGCGGAAAAAGTATGGAATGTACTTACAGATTTCGATGCTTTCCCTTCATGGAATCCCTTCATTAAATCAATCAGTGGAGAGCGCAAATGGCGCTGGCATTCAAGCTTGATGGTATGCAAGAATTATCCAACTTCTATCTGAATGAAATGGATAAATGCTACATCGAAAGTTCAATGCACGACAACGCGAGTGGCTTCAGCTACTCAGTGAACCAAGGAAGCGCATATGGTGCTGACCCGCTTTGGTCTGCGGCTGATAAAGAAATTTGCATTTCATCCGGTGCATGGTACGTGTTTGCAAAAAAGGGCTTTAATCCCTTTCATGCAGAGTACACAAAAGAAATGCCCGAATCAGATAAGTTTTGGTTGGATTGAGCCTATCTCTTGCTCTGAATCATATCTAACGCCACATCCACAATCATATCTTCCTGACCACCGACCATCTTGCGCTTTCCAAGTTCTTCTAAAATAGATCGCGTATCTATGCCATATTTCTCAGATGCTCGCTCAGAGTGCAATAAGAAGCTCGAATACACTCCTGCGTATCCCAGAGAAAGTGTTTCTCGATCCACACGCACAGGACGTGTTTGCAAGGGTCGCACCACATCATCTGCAGCATCCATCAGTTTGTAAAGGTCACTGTTGTGCTTCGCATCCATTTTATTCAATACGGCAATCAATACTTCCAATGGACAATTTCCAGCGCCTGCTCCCATGCCTGCTAATGAAGCATCGAGCCGAGTAGCTCCGTGTTCCATAGCCACAATGGTGTTAGCAATGCCCAATCCAAGGTTGTGGTGGCAGTGAATTCCAATTTCTGTCTCAGGTTTCAGTACATCTTTGAAGGCCTTCATTCTTTCGGCCACATCATTCATAAGTAAAGCTCCAGCAGAATCGGTAACATAAACACAATCTGCACCATACGATTCCATCAGCATGGCTTGCTCAGCCAATTTCTTTGGTTCAGACATGTGCGCCATCATCAGAAATCCTCCTACGTCCATTCCCATCTTCTTGGCTGCCTCGATGTGCTGCGCAGAAATATCTGCTTCGGTGCAGTGTGTAGCAATGCGAACACTTTCTACACCCAAATCACGGGCGCGTTTCAAGTCTTCAATCGTTCCAATACCTGGCAGCAATAGCGTGGTCAACCTGGCGTGCTTCAAATTTTCAGCGATTCCTTCTAACCAATCCCAATCGGTATGCGCACCAAATCCATAGTTAAAACTTGATCCGGCCAATCCATCACCGTGGGCTATTTCAATGGCGTCAACTTTCGCTTCATCTAGCAATAGGGCCAACTCCATCACTTTCTCTTTGCTGTATTGATGGCGAATCGCGTGCATTCCATCTCTCAGCGTAACGTCTTGTATGTATAGTTTCTTTTCCATCACTTATGCTGTTTGGTATTTGATCGATGCAATTTGCTCGGCTGTAGCCTTTGCCGCAGAAGTCATGATGTCTAAGTTTCCTGCGTATGCCGGCAAGTAATGTCCTGCTCCTTCTACTTCCAAAAGCACCATTGTTTTCAACCCGTGGCGATATCCCAGGCCTTCAATGAACACGGGCTTATCTTCTGGAATATCATCAAATTGAACTTCCTGATGAAGTCTATATCCAGGAACATATTTCTGAACTTCAGCGGCCATATCAGCGATGCTCTTGCGAATGGCGTCTTTATCGGCTTGCTCGCTCAATGTCAATACTGTATCGCGCATGATCAATGGCGGCTCGGCAGGATTTAAAATGATGATCGCTTTGCCTCGTTCTGCTCCGCCCACTTTCTCAATGGCGTGCGAGGTGGTTTCTGTAAATTCATCAATATTGGCTCTCGTGCCAGGTCCGGCAGACCTGCTGGCAATGGACGCCACAATTTCTCCGTAGTGCACCTTTGCCACGCGAGACACCGCTGCTACCATCGGAATGGTTGCCTGACCACCGCATGTTACCATGTTTACATTGTCCACATCTGCAATGGCCGATGAATTGACCGGAGGAATCAAATAAGGACCAACAGCCGCTGGCGTTAGGTCGATCATTTGCTTGTTTGGAAATGCCTTGATCTTATCGTAGTTGTACAGATGCGCTTTGGCCGAAGTGGCGTCAAAAATGATGGCTGTGTCTTCAAATTCCTTCATTGCAATGAGTCCGTCCACACCTTCGTGCGTAGTTGCTACGCCCATTCTTTTTGCCCGAGCTAAGCCATCTGATGCAGGATCAATACCTACCATAACGCTCATTTCCAATACGTCAGAATAGCGCAAGATCTTGATCATCAAGTCTGTTCCGATGTTTCCCGATCCGATAATGGCACATTTTACTTTTCCCATAATTTCTTTCTTAAATCGCGCTAAAATTAACCCATACTTCACCCAACCCATCAATGGTAGCTCTGACTCTATCTCCTGGTTTTACGGGAGCCATTGGTCCAAGTGCACCAGAAAGAATCATATCGCCAGCTTTGAGCGGATTGCCCAATTTGGCCAAGGTATTGGCCAACCACAATCCCGCATTAATGGGTGAGCCCATACACGCTTCACCTTTCCCTTCAGAAACCAATTCATCGTTCAACCAAAGTTTCATTTGACAACCTACTAGATCAAAGTTGCCCAAAATCACATGCTCGCTACCCAACACAAAGTGACTCGCTGAGGCATTGTCAGCAATGGTATCGGTGATGCGGATGTCCCAATTTTCAACCCTACTTCCTACAATTTCAATAGAGGCAACGGCATAATCAATCGCTTCAACAAGAGCCTTTTCTGTGACCTCGCCCTGAGGCAAATCAGATTTAAGCACGAATGCTACTTCAGCTTCTACTTTGGGTTGCATCAGCAAATGATAATCAACTGTGCCTGAAACCAACATATCATCCAATAAAATTCCAAAGTCAGGCTGATCAACGCCCAATTGTTTTTGCACTGCGAAAGATGTCAACCCAACTTTACAGCCTACTGGTTTTGCACCTTTCTCAATGCGCTCGGCAATATTGATTTCTTGCACTTTGTAGGCTGCCTCAATATTTGTGGCGCCAATGAGCTCACGCACAGGGCTGCAAGTGGTCCCGGTTTTACTGGAATTGCGCAGCTTCAATGCTGCTTCGTTGATGTTTGACATCGTGGATTTTCTTAGTCGTTTTAGAGCAGACTAACTTACTCAATTGCCGCGGGATGGAACGCAGAATGCGAATGAATTTCTCAGTCTTCGTTCGAAGTTGAATATGTTAAATCTAGAAGAAAATCATTCTGAATCGAACGAGTCCGTATTTTAGCAAAGGTTGCGGTAGTTGATAATTGAGGCAATCATATCGTAAAGACAAGATGGATCGCCTCAACAACTACAACATTTTCAATAGAAATAAAATCAAAAAGCCAGTCTTTTCAGACTGGCCTTTTTGACAACCTAAACCT
>Ga0181596_10005517_pt1 | contig 11063 bp, 18 predicted proteins | sample 041ome_6_FD_148655 | JGI IMG/M metagenome (GOLD analysis project Ga0181596, IMG submission 148655) | Coastal salt marsh microbial communities from the Groves Creek Marsh, Skidaway Island, Georgia - 041402US metaG (spades assembly) | ecosystem: Environmental > Aquatic > Marine > Intertidal zone... | reverse complement strand
TACGCTGAACTTTAACGTTTACATTTTCTGCATTTCTAGCAGCATTAGTTCTAAAGTAATACAAAGACTTTAGTTTGTTCATGCCATACCAGTGTACATCATTAACGTACTGCATGTATTCATCATGTACTTCCTGTGGCTCTGTAGCTTTAGGAAGTGTAAAGAAAAGATTAACGGATTGTGCTTGACAAATAAACTCTTGACGTTTAGATGCATGTTCTATAATCCATATCTGATCTATTTCATTAGCAGTTTTAAATACTTCTTTTTCTTCATCAGTTAATATATCAAGATGTTGTACTGAACCTTCGTTACCTGCAATGTCTTTCCACAATGCAGTCAACTCATTTTTCTTTAGTCCTTTGTCTTGTAATACCTCTTCTAGGTATTTGTTCTTAACTTGGAACGAACCACTTAGAGTCTTGTGCGTATAAACGTTAGCACGATATGGCTCAATCGAAGGAGAAGTACCACCACATATGATACTAGAACTAGCGTTAGGAGCAACAGCGAGTAGATTAGCGTTCCTCCTGCCACTACCGCTGACATCAGGAGCTTCCCCCCTTTCATCTGCAAGTCTTTCAGAAGCTTTGGTTGCATGTGTCTTAACATGTTTAAACGCTTTATGATTGAAACCCGTAGCGAAGATACCTTCAAAAGGAATGTTGCGTGATTGGAGATACGAATGGAAGCCCATCGCACCGAGACCCAATGACCTTTCTCTATAAGCTGAGTAGGCAGATTTAGTAAACCCTTCTTTACCTTCTTTAATATGTTTTTGAAACCTTTTAAAGTTTGCATTGTACTCTCCTAAGTTATCTGTGTCAACAGCGTTATCAATATAATGTTGAAGAACGTTGTCAAGCATGGTTATTAAATCATCTATGAACACTGGATTCTCTGACCATTCATCATAGTATTCTAAGTTTACAGAAGATAAACAACACACTGCTGTTCTCTCTTCGTTAGTAGGTAAAGTAATCTCAGAACAAAGATTGCTCTGTTTAATTTCTAATCCTAAATCTTTCTGTTCTTTTGGTAAAGCTTCGTTACATGTATCTATGTTGACCATGTAAGGCTCACCAGTCTCTGCTCTAGCGTTGATGATCTGCCACCATAAGTCTCTAGCATTAACAATCTTAGTAGGCTCATTAGTCTTAGGGTCTATCAATCTAAAGTCTGCATCTTCTTCAACAGCTTTCAAGAACTCATTGGTAATGTTGATACCGTTGTGAAGATTAAGATTTTTCCTGTTGATATCCCCACCGGATTCTTTACGCATGTTAATAAACTCTTCAATCTCTGGATGAGATATGTCCATGTATGCAGCATAAGAACCACGTCTTGTTGTGCCTTGATTAAAGGCTAACATCTGTGAATCAACTACATGGATAAAAGGAATTGAACCAGTAGACTTACTACCGTGAGTAGTAGAAATACCGTTACTCCTAATGTTTCCCCAATATCCACCAATACCTCCACCTGAAGATGCCAACCAAATATTCTCGTCATAATGATCTGATAAACCACTGCGACTATCAGGTACATAATTGAGGAAACAGCTAATAGGAAGACCACGACTTGTTCCCCCGTTACTAAGTATAGGAGTGCTAAACATGAACCAACAAGAGGAACTGTAGTGATAAAGCCTTTGAGCCAATTCAAAATCCGTGTGACCTTTGTAGGTTGCCCCGAAGACCGAGGCACGGGCAAACGCTTCTTGTGCATGTGTTTCATTCTCCCATAAGTATCTGTCCTTTAGCGTATCAAGACTAAACTTATCTAATAGTTTTTCGTTACTGTAATTAATTTTAATACCTAAGTATTCTTTTATTCCTACTTTATCTTCTACCATTATGTGTTCTCTGTATCGTGTACGTAAAGCATTATTATACCATAATGTAAGATTTTTAGCAAGTCTTTTCTGTTCTTTCCTTCTTTATTTCCATAGCGTTTAGCATACTTCATAATGTTACCAAGAGTAAACCCTTCTCCATGTCCAGAGTCAATGATGATGTCTGTAGCTTGATACTTATCAGAAGCATAATGCTCACCATATGTACCATCAATATACTCTTGTAGTTCTTGTATTAATTTTCCTTCATTAAATTTATAATTCATTATGTCTCCATTCATCAGGTAAAGTATCTTCACTAAACCATCTAAAATTATTTGTTTCAGCCCATTCAGCATGGGTACGTTTTGTTCCATCCTTCCTTACCTTTGCTCCCGGCATAGGAGAGAAAGGCTTTTGGAATAAGAAGACTAGCTCCATGTTCGCAGGTAAGGCTTCTCTTATCCAAAGATACTTACTGTATTCAGCGTGGTCCCAAAATCTACCCTTTGCTTCTAACAATATAGTTTTATCTTCTATTGTTTTGGCGAAGTCTACTTCATAATCTTTCTTAATGATATACTTAATAGACTCATAGTGATGTTTCCAATCTTGTAATATAGTTTCATGTAAGGTGACTTCCCACATGCTATCATAGCCTTTAGGTATTCCTATCTTCTTTGGTCTCGGTTTACGAGGTACTCTTTTAGGCATTGATGTTCTCCAGTGTTACATCAGGGTTACGTTTTACTTTTTTATAAAACCATCTCAAAGTGTAGGCACTCATTCTAAATTGTCCACCTGCAAAGATGTGTGTTTGCATAGGTAAGAACTCATCTAGGTTTTGTCTTTTAATTCTAGTAGGGTCTTCTCCATCAGGAACCATAGTTCTAATCCATTCTATAAGTAAGTCTTCTGCTCTACGTCTTAATTGTTTTGATCTTCTTCCACTCATATCTGTGTTACCTCTATAACTTTAGGTGGCTTAGGTGTTTGAGTTAAGTACCTTAAGCCATTAGAATATTTAAATACTCTTAAACCTTTACCTTCATTAGAATCTTTATGACATTCAAACTTATGTCTACAGTATACACACTCTCTAGCAAGTTGCATATTACCAGACTTACCATCAGGTATAGGATTATAACACAAACTTGGTGGTTTGTCTAACTTAATAGCAGCTTTAATATCTTTGATTTTATTTTTAATATTCGGCTTATCAAATTCATCAGGTCTGTATAATGCTAACTCACCAGACTCTTTATTAAGAGCTAAGAAACCTCCATTGCTAGTGCCCTGTGCTTGTTCATACCCAGCAAGTTGAGCCATGTATCCAAACATATCGTTCTCTGCTAGAGTACCGTCTTTAAATTTCTTGAACGCATAACCAGAAGCAGTCTTAATATCTACAACCTCCCCATCAATAACACAGTCCATGTGTCCTTTGATTCCAGATACTTTGATTTCTTTTTGTTCATCAGTAACTGTATGTCCAGATAGCTTGATAAGAAATATAACTATCTCTTCAAGTAAATGTCCATATAAAAACTTAATGAATAAAGATGGTGGCATCCTTTCAGGGGTGCCTTCTGACTTCATATCGAACCATAACTGTCGTGACTTCCTGCCTATGTTAGACATGCGTAAGGTTGCATCACCTCTTGGTTCAGGGTGAGACCACTTGTAAAGTATGTCTTTCATAGACTCACCGAACTGTTCTATGGTGTCCTCATCTAGGTCAATATGCTCACCGTCAGCAAGTACGCCTATCTTATTATATATATCTTCGACTAATGTGTCAAGGGTTTTCTTTGATTTAGCCATGTTTAAACGACCTCCATATTATTTATTATATCTTTTGCTGTCTTTAAGTCTAACTTAAACCACTCACCTTTACGTTTCTCGGCTTTCTTAGCACATAAAGTATGAGCTGTTTGTTCAGCAGTTCTTCTATCATCAAAGTATTTTTTAAACTTTAATTTAAAATCTCTAAGTGGACTAGATGTTTGATAACCTTTACATCTGTCCTCAGCATCAATAGCCATACCAATTTTAATCCAGCCTTTCCAAGCAGGGTTAGTTATGATATATACTTCTCCTTCTGTAGATGTTTCGTAATTCTGTAAAGAACTAAACGCAGCATCATCAAAACTTTTGTATCTTCCTGCTTTATAAAGTGGATGAGACTGTGGTACATATTTACCATTAACAAACATTCTTCTTTCATTTTTCCCTACGTGAGAAGACACTCTACGTCTTCCGTCTGCCTGACCTACATACCACCATTCACCATCTTCAAATCTTTTATTTGCTACTTTAGTGTGTTTCACTCCAGTTCCTCCTGTGGTCTAAATATTTTTTTAATAAAATTTTCTATACTACTTGCTTGATAGTAAGTTTCATTATAACTACCATCAACATACATACTTCGCCATTTACCAGTTCCTATAATATAATCATATGTATATCTTCTTCTGTAACCTTTACCATCTTTTCTAAGAATAGCTTTAGTAGTCAACGTAACCGTGTCTTTTTTTATTTTGTATTCTATTTGCTCATCATCAAGAATTTTTTTTATTTCTTTTTTGGTTTCTGTTTCGCTTTTAAATGTAGGTTTGTCGGCTAATAAAAATCTATTATAAAAATCTTCTATTCCTTTGGATGTGTAGTGTTTTTCAGGGTAACCTCCTTTATTCCAAGGTGCCCATCTTCCGGTGGTAGAGTAGTAACAATATTTTTGATCGTTAAAATAAACCCAGAACATCGTCCATCCTGCTCCTGCTGTACGTGTGTATTCAATATTTTTATTTCTTAAAAAATCAATTACATCATATACAGTTTCATCTGTACTGTGCCTGAACAGAACTTCTCCCTTTGAATTTACTCTGTTGAAACTCCAGTTATATTCTTGTTCTTTAGTGTGTTTCACTCCAGTTCCTCCCTACTTTATATTCGCCATCTAATGGACAACGAAGATTATAAAACTTACCTGCTTCTATAATAGATTCAACAGCCATCTGTCCTACCTTGTTAGCTCTACATTCTGATACTTCTATCTGCCACTCGTCGTGGATGTTAGCTACAAACTTATGAGGTGTACTACTAAGGTTTAATCTATTCGATAATATTTCTAAAGCTTTCTTCATAACAATAGCACCTGCTCCTTGTAGTAAAGTGTTTAAAGCTGCATGATTATTACGTATGAAAAGCTTTCTGCCATCTAAACCTTTAAGGAATTTTTTGTTTGCTGCTCTTGTAACTCTATCTCTAAGAGATTTAAATGCAGGGTTATTATCGAAGAAATATTCTCTAGCTCGTCTACCATCTGACGTATTTCCTTCGACCACTTTTCCAAGCTTCTCATCTCCTGCACCGTACATGAGTGCATAGATGAATGTTTTTGCCTGATTTCTTGATTTAAGTTTTGCAGCCTTTTGATTAGCTGTGTGTATATCTCCATCCAATATCTCCTTAATATAAGTTTCATCGTCCATGTAATGGGCTAACATTCTAAGCTCTAACCCACTTGCATCTACTCCGAGTAGTACGTTACCTTCATCAACAATCCAACAAGCTCTACATTCTTTACCATAAGGACTGTGAACAGAAGGTACTTGAGCCATGTTAGGATTTCTATGTGTCATCCTGCCAGTAATAGCTCCATTAGGTATTACAAATCCATGAACCCTACCATCATCTTTCACAGCACTGACCCAAGAATCAACCTGTGCTATGCGTTTCTGTATTAATAAAAAGTCTGCTATAAGTTTAGCTTCACGTATATGTGTAACCTCTGATAAAGTTTTCTCGTCTACTATGGGCTGACCTGTAGGTGTAAATCTTTCAGGCTTCCAACCAAAGTCTATAAGATATTCTCCTATCTGTTTACGAGAACCTAGATTAAAGTCTTGTAGTGTCTGTCTCATAAAAGGTTCATAGTTCATGGTGTTTAAACATCTTTCATATTCATCATCCGAAAGACCACGCTTAGATAATTTACCATCTGTTGTCCTAACATACGGAGTTACTAATTTAGCATCTACCCACTTAGGTTTAAACGTGTTATGAACTTCGTCTTCTATCTGTTGTTTCTTTTCTCTTAGCTCTGCTAATAAAACTAAAGCTGATTGCATGTCAAACTTGAACCCATTAACTTCTTGTTGTTTAATAATCTTAGCAACTGATTGTTCAAGATCAATACAACCTTTACTAAATCCTTTGGATTCATTGCGTAAGTTTTTATACACTAAAGTATTTAAGGTTACATCACGGACACAGTACTCTAACATTTCATTAGAATAATTTTCATAATCATCAAACTCAATCTTAGCAAGACCTAAACGGAAGCCCCAGCTTTCTAAGCTATGACCTCCATCTCGGTTAGGATTAAATAGTCTTGATAGTACAAGAGTATCTATTACTTCTTTCTTACTGAGATCAACACCTCCAAACTTTTGAACCATTGGTATATCAAAACCAATAATGTTATGTCCAATAAGCCTGTCTGCTGTTGCAAGAAATCTGTATCCCTCTTCTAATTTATGAGGAGGGAATTTAAATATCTTACCTGTCTCGGCATCTTGAGCTACAATACAATGTACAAGAGTTGCTTGTAAATCGTCTGTCTCAATATCAAATACTAAATCCATAATTAAAATGCCTCATCTGCTGACGGGTCAAACTCTATGTCCTCGTCTGTTAGCTCTGTTAATCTCCCTGTATCTGCATCATAAATAACTCTAGCTGCCATACCTACATCACCTGTGTATCTTGATTTAAGTACACGTAGTCTTGTAGTTCTAGCCTCATCAGGGTCATCTGATTGTTGGTTACGTTCCAATGCAATCACACAATCTGATAGTTGACCAATACTATTTGAGCCACGTAGATGAGAGAGACTTACTTCAATTCCATTCTCATGTCCTTTGTTTCCATCGACACGTCTAAGATGAGACACAAGAATAATCCCTGCACCTGTCTCTTCAACTAAACTTCTAAGTCTAGTCATAATAGTATCAATGGCTCGTCTCTCATCACCCTCGTGTACAGCACTGACTAGCATGTGCAAGTGATCTACTACCACCCACTTACAGTCGCAACCAATAATCATAAAGCGAAGCTTGGTAAAGATATCATCAATGTCGTTAGTGCCAAAGTGTGAGTGAACCCATACTCTGTTTTTGTTCTCACCATCGTACAAGATGTCAAACATCTTATCAAGTTCTTCTTTAGAAAACTTCTCACGTTCTTGGTCAATGTATAACCTAGCGTTAGCTTCAATAGAAAGTATACCATCAATGGTACGTCTCCAGTCTTCTTCTAATGCTATGATACCTACGTTGTCCTGTGTTTGTTTCACAAGCCAATGCTCTATCTCTCTGGTTACACTAGACTTACCAAGTCCTGTTCCACCTGTAAGAGTTACAAGCTCACCTTGTCTCAAGCCATACAGCTTTTTGTTAAGTCCTTCATAAGGATAAGGTATGCTTTGTTTCTTCTCACGATTGTGAAACTTCTCACGTTGCTCTGTAACATTGATAACACCTGATGGTGTATACACTTTACTAGCCCACCACGCTTCGACAAAATCTTTATGCCTGTTCTCACGTAGCATGTCGTTAGGGTCTTTGAACCCATTGGGAAGTGTGAGTATCCTAGCCTTGCCGGGTTTAAACAGTCTTGCAACCTTTACAGATGCATCCTTTCCTGCTTTATCATTATCAAAAGCAACGATCACGTTTTCAAAGTCATCAAAGAACTCCAAGCTTTCTTTAATATCTTTGACTGCTCCCTGTGCACCACGCTTAATGGATACCACAGCCCACTTACTACCTAGTAGTTCGTAGGCTGCCATAGCATCACACTCCCCTTCGGTTATGGTGACGTACTTGCCACCCTTAAACAACTGCTGACCAAACAATCCTGTCTCATTGTAAGAGCCATTGACAAAGAAATCTTTTTTATCAATGTTTCTAATTTTTGTAGCAGAGATTTCATGTCCATTATAATATGGATACATGTGTTTAATAACCTTTCCCTGTAGATCGTGAACGACCTTAACACCATACTTCTTAGCAGTATCTTGAGAGATACGTCTGTCGGTTAGTGTAGAGAAAACACCTGCATCTATATTATCAGGTTGTTTAAACGCTGTTTGGTTTGTTGTTTGTTGTACCATATCTTTTCCTTCACATGAATTATTATAGTTAGGCATAAATTCTCCACAACTGAAACACTTTGCTGAACCATCTGCGTTGATAGAACATGCATCACTGCTATCGCAAAGTGGACATGGTTGATGTAGCTTATCCCAAGTTTTGTTTTCCATATTAGCCCTCACTAATGGTTATTATTTATCGTCTGTTTCTGTAGTTTCTTCAGCCTCCAATACTGGTTCTTCTGTTTCAACTATAGCTTCGTCTCTCGACTTAAGCAACTGTTCTAAGTTAGCTCGATGTGTACGACTTGCAAAGTCTAACGCTTCAATAACTACTTGTAACGTACCAACCTTCTGTACAATCACAGTTGATTCTTGCTTTACTCCATCATCGTTGATGTTATTAACATCATATGAAGTTGTCCCGTCCTCGTTATTTATTGTAATAATCATAATTAAAACTCCTCGTTGTCTGAATCAGGTTCAGAATACTCTACTAACTTATTAACTTTAACAGCTATTAACTCAGCAAATGTTCCGTACTTACTTGAGTAAGGTTTAAACTTAACCTTAACTTCAGAACCGTTACCAACTGATACATCAAGCTTGTTGCCATCAGCATCTACTAACAATGGAGCAGGGTTAACTCGACCACCTGATTCTACTTTTCTTCTAAAAGCAAATGCAGGTTCTTCAAATTTATTGTTACCAGCTCTATCTTTTACTTGAGATAGTCCTAGACCCTCTAACCTGTCGGCTGTTTCTTGGTCTGTTAAGACTGTTATCTCATACTTAGGGTCACCAAAGTTTGCATTAGGTGTGCTAACCTTAGCCCACATTGATCTACCTTCTATATACTCATACATAAGTTTCCTCCTTTGTTGTATTAAGTGTGTGCATTATAACATACTCTACTACTAAAGTAAAGTATTATTTTAATTTATTTATTAGTGTGTTTAAACGGACTCGGTTCTTGTTGCACAAAGCACCGAAAACTTGCTCGACTAGTGTCGAATACCAAGGACTAAAGGAAGTTATATTTGAGGGCTGTCCCATAGTATACTTAATCAAGAGTTCTAATCTCAGTTAGTATCTCTTCCCAAAAGGTAAGAGGTGTACTAGATAATGTTACCTTGAATGTATCGTCTAACTTTTCAACAACGTGCCCAATGTTTAAATTGTTTAAAGTTAGGTACTCACTAAATCTTCTATACTCATCACGAGTTAAAATCTCTGTGTCGTACTGTTCTCTTTCTTTTAAATACATAAGGTGCTATTATAACATGAATAGAAACTCTTGTCAACACTTAATTTCAAAATGTTTAAACAACTTCCTGTGTTGTCCACCATATAGGCTTAGGTCTATTTTGTTCCCACTTAGCGTAGTGTTTTTCATTAATGCAGTAATTACGATAAGCAATAGTAGCATCCTCATTCTTGTACTCCTCAGGCATAGCCTGTGCTAGTGGTGTCATATCTTTTAGAGCTATGTTCTGTGGCAACTGCATCAAAGGTGTTGCTAATTTATCATAACTTAAATGAGACCTACCATACCTGTAGCTGTACTCGATTGATAAAGCTACGAAGTGTCGGTACAACCACTGATAGTTAGCACTTGCTTCACGAACCCATTTACTGCATGGGTGATTAAGATGTGCTACCTTATACATGTTCATCTTGTCTGCCCAATCATCACCGTCTAAAGCTCGGTGTGCTGTACATAACATCTGTGCTGATTCCAAAGGCATCTTGACTAGCATCTTGTCAGGCTGTGCCTTTGCTGATTCAACTGGACATTCATCAAAATAAAATATGTTCATTAACCTTTCCCTTGTTTAACATATCTATAACTACCAGCATCCCATTTAGCATCTAATAGTTTAACCAAATCATATTGTAAACTATCTAAATTGTGAACATCAGACAACCATAAATCATTGGTTTCGTGTAAAGTATTTAACATGCTTCTAAGTTTGTTAATGTATTTGAACAGATCATCATACTCGCTTGTAGTCAATTCAATAGTTACTTTATTTTTTAATATTTTAGTTTTCATTTACCTTGCCCTCTATATTTTTTTAAGTTGGCTTTCTTATTTTTATTCATAGTAGAGGTGCCAACATTACCTCTACCTTGACTTGTCTTCTTACCTCTGCCTTGTGTAGCAGATACATGAGCAGTCTTGTTCCATGTCTTAGCCATTAATACATCTCCTCCACTCGTTGTAATCTACTTCTTGTGGATAGCTTTTGAATAACTTATCTCGACAAACTTCATAGCTTTGTCCTTTCTGTTCTTTAACTTCTTCCACGATAAATACTACATTTATTAATGTTAAAGCCACCATCAACCCAATTCCAAATCCAAATATTTCACCTTTCATAATGTTCCTCTATCGTTGCTCTGCGTTTATCTCTGTACTCTGTAACTCTTCGACCATCTGCATAGTCAACTATTTGTTTATACCATAACCCATCTTTGTACCTAGTGTCAATACCTACAACTCGTTTAGCTTGTTTTTCTAACTCAAGTATTTCTCTTTGCTGTTCAACAGCTTCATCATGTTGTGTCATTTTGTTCCCTCTCTTTTTTAAGTTCCATCAACTCATCCCATTTGTAAAACTTTTTAGTCTCTGCATCCCAAAAGTTTCCACGCTGTGCAGTAGTTGGGTAGTGTGGTTCTATCTTTTCCTCATCTACCAAGTACATGTACAAAACTGTTGTCGTTAATAATGTAACAACACCTACTACTATTAATATAAATTCCATAACTAACCTCCTGTTATATAGCCTTTGTAAAATTACTAGAGCTTATGATCTGTTTAAACGATACCCCTAATAGTTTATGAATCCTATCCTCAAACAAACTAACGTGCCTAAGTATTTCTTCTTGTTCTTTAGGTGTAAAGTTTTCAAAGTCCTCATCCATATGAACATTAGGGTCATCAAACAACCTCATTAAGTAATCTGATACTTGATGTTTAGCATAAGTCTTAGCTGTTACTTTTTGATTTTGATATTGAATCATATTCTTCCTCCATTTTTTTAACATCCTTATCCACTAGATAATCA
>Ga0181596_10005499_pt1 | contig 11086 bp, 9 predicted proteins | sample 041ome_6_FD_148655 | JGI IMG/M metagenome (GOLD analysis project Ga0181596, IMG submission 148655) | Coastal salt marsh microbial communities from the Groves Creek Marsh, Skidaway Island, Georgia - 041402US metaG (spades assembly) | ecosystem: Environmental > Aquatic > Marine > Intertidal zone >... | reverse complement strand
GGGATTGATGTCATCGCCCGTTAGTTCACGATAGAGCGTGGAGACCAGTGGGATGTGCTGTAACGGATTGATGATGTCGAGCAGGGTCGCAAAGAACTCGCCGGCGTCTGCCGTCCCTTCATAGGGCGTGTTGATTGCTGAATCCGGATAGAAGTGATGCTCTTCCGGAAATGCTGTTGTTGTGTTGATGGCCATGGCGAAAGACTAATTGCAATCGCGGGGCCAGTTTCGAGCGAGGCATACCAATCACTACTTTGTTTAATAACAGTGACTTAAAAGTATGCCTTTAACACTACCTTAACCATAACCCAACAACAGCGGCAAAACATTCCTGGTGCCTAGTACAAATGACCTGCACGGTCCTTCTTGGTCGCAAGGTAGAACGCATTGTGTTCGTTGGAAGGAAAACTGTGATCGACGCGTTCGCTGACGGTAATTCCCCATTCCTGCAATGCTGCAACTTTATCTGGATTGTTGGTCATTAGGCGAACTGTCGAATATCCGAGCTGACGCAGCATTTCAGCAGCCGGCCTGTAAAGCCGCTCGTCGGCTTCAAAGCCAAGTTGCTGATTGGCATCGATGGTATCGAAACCTTTGTCTTGCAGGGCATAAGCACGGAGCTTGTTTACAAGACCGATACCGCGTCCTTCCTGCGCCAGATAAAGCAGGATGCCACTGCCCTGTTTGCTGATCTCTGAAATCGCTCCGCGGAGCTGATCCCCGCAATCGCAGCGCAGGCTGCCGAGCAGGTCGCCGGTGAAGCACTCGGAATGCAATCTTACAAGGACCGTGTCATCTGTATTTGGGGTGTTGATCACCAGTGCGAGATGTTCCCGGCCACCGTCGGCGGGACGGAACGCGACAATCTCGACATTTTCGCTGACATCGAGCGGAACCCGGGCTTCACCCACCCGCACCAATGTGCGTGCCTCAATCTCCTGATAGTTCCGGACATGATCGAGCTCAACGGTCAGCAGCGCCTGATTCTCTGCCCAGGCTGATAGGTAATCAAGCCGCTCATCAGGAACCGCGGCCACCACCGCGGCGGGCAGCAGACAGGCGAGTTTCAGGAGTTCGATTGCACCGGTTTCTGCGGTACCCGTTGGCGTTTCGGGGTTGATCTCGGATATGGACACCGGAGCTGGTGCGGTGCCCGATTGGGGGCTTGCCGGGTCAGCCATCATGCGGACGTTGTCGGCCGTAATGCCGCCGCCCAGTGAAATCCGCACCGCGCCGAGTGCTTGTTCGGTCAGGCCCAGCACAGCGGCTCGCCGCCCGGTGAGAAGCAGGGATGCCGAAGACTTTGAGAGCCCTGAGATGCGCGCAAGTTCGGCCGAAGAGATGCCTTCGGCGGCTTGTACGAGGAGCGCCTGATCGTCAGCGCGCAGGACAATCGTCGCGCCGCGGCGCAGGTCGCCGATGGCGCGTTCAACGGGTTGAAGTGTATTGGGAAGGGAACTCATGTTTACCGAATCTGAGAGCGAGAAAGTCGGGAATATGCGCCAACCTCTGCCCTGCGGCAATGGTCGGAAGAACACATGGTGTTTCTGTGCTCTCTGGATCGTGAACGAATGTGAGGTCCTGCAAACCCCGGTACACCTCTTGTTTTATAGCACAGCATCGCCACGTGTGGATTTAACAGGAGGGCGTATCCATGGCCAAAGCAATCTGGAACAGTACCGTTCTCGCTGAAAGTGAGAGCTATGAGACGGTTGAGGGGAACATCTATTTTCCGCTCTCCGCGTTAAATCGAGAGCACTTCGTCGAAAGTTCGACCACCACGGGGTGCCCCTGGAAAGGGACAGCACGCTATTTCACCGTCAACGTAAACGGTGAGGAAAATCGAGACGCGGCGTGGTATTATCCGGATCCGAAACCTGCTGCCGATAATATCCGTGATCATGTCGCGTTTTGGCGCGGCGTTGAAATCAGCGCTTAAGGAGTGGGTAACATGACGGGACAACTGGCAATGAATGTGGTCGAAACCAAAACAAGCACCGGCAAGAAAATTCTGCTTGTCGATGATGATGACGCATTGCGGGATTCACTATCCGAGCAACTGCGTCTGCATGAAGAATTTGTGACGACAGAATCAGCCAGCGCCGCGGACGCACTCGAGGTCACCAAAGACGAGTACTATGACGCCATTCTCCTCGATGTGGGTTTGCCGGATATGGATGGTCGCGAGGTCTGTCGTCTGATGCGGCGCAACGGCGTGAAGTCGCCGATTATCATGTTGACCGGCCACGATACAGATGCGGACCAGATCCTGGGTCTGGACGCTGGTGCCAATGACTATATCGCCAAGCCGTTTCGTCTCAATGTGCTTCTCGCCCGTCTTCGAGCGCAGCTACGTCAGCACGAGCAGAGCGAAGATGCGGTCTTTACAATCGGGCCCTACACGTTTCAGCCCGCACAGAAAATCCTCATGGATGCGGACGAGAAGAAAGTGCGCCTGACTGAGAAAGAAACGGCCATTCTCAAGTATCTCTATCGCGCAGGCGACAAGGTCGTAAGCCGGGACACTTTGCTCGGGGAGGTCTGGGGCTACAATGCCGGTGTGACAACCCACACGCTTGAGACCCATGTTTATCGCCTGCGCCAGAAAATCGAGGCCGATCCCTCCAACGCACGGATTCTGGTTACAGAGCCCGGTGGCTACAAACTCGTCCCCTGAGTTCAAAAACCCCTAGGTGGGCGTATCGTTGCGCAGTTTCGACATCTGCGCGCCAAACAGCCACGTTCCTACGATTGTGGCCATTGCGATCACGGCAAATGTGTATGCAACGGTGATCCAGTTGCCGGTGATTTCAAACACGGCAGCGGCAATCAGAGGGCCTGCGAGTATGCCCAGGTAGCGCCCGGTCAAAACCACCGCAAAAGCGTCAGTTCCTGCACGATGTCCACCCAAAAGGGTGGAAGGTAGTGCCCACAATGATGTCGGTGTAAGCCCGGCTGCAATGCCCCAAACAACAAGGCTGGCAAGTCCGATTGCAGCGTTGTCGGCAAACGGGATCATGGCCCAGCCAAGAGTCTGCAACGTCAGCGCGATGGTGAGAAGTTTTATGACTCCAAGGCCGGTTTTAAGGATGATCCCCCCAATCAGGGCGAAAACCAGCAACACCACCACTGGAATCTGATTCGTTAGCACCGCGCCATCTGCTGTAAAGCCGCGGACATCGACCAGGTAGACCGGCAGCCACGTGAAATAGCCCATAAACTGCGCCTGCCAGAGGAAGAACAGAACCGCGGCGAGCCACAGCGCCCGGTTCTCCGGCTTTGTCATGGGCTGCGCGTCCGCGGTTGTTGCTGTGTTGCTTGCCGATGAACTGCTGCCGCCGCGTGGTATGTGGGCGATACCGGGGACACTTCCGCGAGCGAGGATGTATCCCGTCCACAAGGCAACCAATATGGTTGCGAGTGCGCCGAACCACCAGACGGGCTGCCAGAAGCCCTCGGCGACAGAAGGTTGTGCCACGATATTGGCGACCAGTTGACCAACGGGAATCCACGTCGCTTGTGCCGCGATAATAATGGGCAGGTGTTTGGGGCCCGCACTCATATTGGCAAAGGCGGGCATACAGACAGCCAATACGGCGGCGCCAAACCCTTCAATGGTGCGCGAGATCAACATTACAGAACCACTTTCGGGCCAAAGCAGACCCATTGCGGTTCCTGTCAGCATCAGAGCAAAGGCTCCCATGAGATATCGTTTGGCACCATCGCGGCGGATGCCCCGTCCAACCCTGACGCTGACGAGCATGCCAGCGACCGCAAAGATCGACATGAACCCGCCGGCCACGAAGGTTTCATAACCATACAGGTCAAACATTACCGGCAGAACGGGTGGGACCTTGAACTGGAAATAGGCTGCCACAAAGCCGAGCACGATCCCGTAGGAAACGCCGGTCCAGTTGGTCTCTTTATTCTGGGTCGCGAGGTTCGACATCTTGGTTCCTATCGTCGGCAAGCCCGGATCATGTCCTGCGCTGCAATTTCAAACAAGACACGGCGGTGCGGGGCTATATCGGACCGGCACTTTCGGTTTGTTGCATGTTCATGCAAACTTCTTTGCCATGTTGTCGACACAATTCAAACCCACCCCGCAAGGTGCTGACCAATGAGTGCTACGTCCGGCGTATCTGTGCGTTTCTGGGGCGTGCGCGGATCGATCGCGTGCCCGGGAGAGGACACCATGGTGTATGGCGGTAATACGTCCTGCATCGAAGTTTTGTGTGATGACCACCGGGTGATTTTTGATGCCGGAACAGGCATCCGCCCGCTGGGGGATTCCTTCGAAACCGGGGCGCCGGTCGATGCAGACATTCTGCTGAGCCACACCCATCTGGACCATATTGTGGGCCTGCCGTTTTTCGCGCCGGCTTATACCGAGGGCAGCCATCTGCGACTTTGGGCGGGCCATTTGTTGCCGGAGATGGAGCTCGAAGAAGTTCTTTGCAAAATGATGGCGGCCCCACTCTTCCCGATCCCCATGGGGGTCATGGGAGCGGAAAAGGCATTCAATAATTTTCGTGCGGGTGACATGTTCGAACTTGGTTGCGGAGCAACCGTGCGGACCTGCCTGCTCAATCATCCCAACGGTGCCACAGGATATCGCATCGAGCATGGTGGTGGTTCAATCTGCTATGTGACCGACACGGAACATGTCGAAGGTACCCATGACGAAAACATTCTGGCGCTGATCGATGGTGCCGATGTTTTCATCTATGACGCCACGTATACAGCCGATGAATATGACAAACACCGTGGCTGGGGACATTCGACCTGGCAGGAGGGCGCGGCTCTTGCGAAAGAAGCGGGGGTTGGCACTTATGTGCCTTTCCATCACGACCCCTCCCACGATGATGCCTTCATGGCGCGGGTCGAACGTGAAGCACAGATGGTTTTCGCAAACACCGTTGTCGCGCGCGAAGGCCTGATCCTCACGGTTTAGGTTCGTCTTCGGCGGTGTTGGGTTGATCACGCCACTTTGAAGAGTGAAAGCGTCTTCGCACCCCCATATTCGGATTTGGAACTGAACCGGTACCGCCACGGTACCGCGCAGATAAGGCGATCTGACTGATGACTTCGCGTTTCGTATCGGCTGTGCGTGGCGGCAGCTTGCCGAACTTGCCTGCTCGTGTGCGGGAAGATATCGCGCGCAGCCAGGACCGCTCTGAACAGATTATCTCGTCCGTCCAGATCGCAATCGTTCTGGTGTTCGGGGGGCTGTTTCTGATTTCACCGCGACCGATTGCTCACGATATTGCCTTCGAACTGACGCCTTGGGCGCTCGGTATCTATCTGCTGTTTTCGGTTATCCGTTTTATTGCGAGTTGCCGGACACGTCTGCCGGCGTGGTTTCTCACGCTTTCTGTTATTGCGGATATGGCCCTGCTGATGGTGTTGATCTGGAGCTTCCATCGCACCTATCTGCAGCCCCCCTCGTTTTATCTCAAGGCGCCGACGCTGCTTTACATCTTTATTTTTATTGCGTTGCGCGCGCTTCGGTTTGATGCGCGCTACGTCATTCTTGCTGGAGTCTCGGCGATCATCGGGTGGTCGCTGTTGGTGCTCTATGCCGCTGCTTTTGAGGCGGGTGAGATGACGTTCACCCGCGACTACATTGCATATATGACGGGCAACACGATTCTGCTGGGCGCGGAGTTTGATAAGATCATTACCGTTGCCCTGGTCACCGGAATTCTCGCCGTCGCTGTCGTACTTGCACGCGGAACGCTTTTGACGGCCGCCTCTGAAGGTTCGGCGAAGCGCGATCTCTCTCGCTTCTTTGATTCCAATGTCGCCGAACACATCACCGGAAGTGATCACGAGCTCAATCCCGGGGAGGGACAACAGCGTGATGCCGCCGTGGTTTTCTTTGATATACGGGGATTCACGGCGATGTCGGATCGGCTCGACACCCCCGGTCTTGTTCGTTTGCTTTCAGAATACCAGTCTCGTCTCGTACCATTGGTGCAGGACAATGGTGGCGTGATCGACAAGTTTCTCGGAGATGGAGTGATGGCCACTTTTGGTGCGGTGGTTCCCAACCGGACCTATGCGCGCGATGCGCTGCAATCCATTGAAGCTGTGATCGAGACGGTTGATGCCTGGAATTCGGATCGCGCGCGTTCCGGAGAGTTCCCTGTCCGGGTGAATGCCTCTGCGGCATCGGGCAGCCTTATCTTTGCCGCAGTGGGGGATGAGCGCCGTCTCGAATACACAGTGATCGGCGATACCGTGAACCTGGCGGCCAAACTGGAAAAGCACACCAAGGACGAAGCTGCCCGGGCCGTGGTTTCAATGGATGTTTTCGATCTCGCCATCGCACAGGGCTTTGTGCCCCAACATGACCATGCGCGCCGACCAAGACGGAAGGTCGAAGGTGTCGGAAGCGTTCTTGATCTGGTCGTGATTGATCCTGAAGCGGCTGTGCGCTGAGCGGCTACTTGTAGGGGTCCGCCGCGTCACGCAATCCGTCACCAAGGAAGTTGAAAGCGAGGATCACGAGGATCACCGGAATCATTGGCGCCATCAACCACGGATACAACACCACGACCTGGATGTTCTGAGCTTCGTTCAACAGCACGCCCCAGCTTGTGACGGGCGGGCGCAGGCCCAGACCAAGGAAGCTGAGTGCGGTCTCGCCGAGGATCATTTCGGGGATCGCCAGACTGGCCGATGCGATCAGATGGCTGGCGAAACTGGGCACCAGATGTTTCCCGATGATCCGTTTGGTGCTCGCGCCCATGAGATTGGCCGCCACTGCAAAATCTTCCTCTCGCAATGAGAGCAATTTCGACCGCACGGCACGGGCAAGCGAAGGCCAGTCCAGCATGGCCAGGATCAGGGTGATCCCGAAATAGATATAGACCGGTGACCATTTCGCCGGCAGTGCGGCGGACAGGGCCATCCAGAGCGGCAGGCGCGGGAAGGATTTCAGAATCTCGATCAAACGCTGAATGAGATTGTCCACGATGCCGCCATAGAAACCGGCGATGCCACCGATCACGATACCCAGCGTGAAGCTGAGGACGATGCCGATGAGGCCGATTGTCAGCGAAATGCGCGAGCCATAGACAATCCGCGAAAACATGTCGCGCCCCAGCCTGTCTGTTCCGAGAAGGAAAACCGGCTTCCGGTTGCTTTCCGGGCAGATCAGGTGGAAGTCGCCCTTGAACAGGCCCCAGAATTCATACTCGGACCCACGGTAACCGCCGGCACAGAAAAACCGGATACGATTTACCTTGGATTTGTCTGCGGTGTAGATTTTTTGCAGGGTCTCGGGGTCTCGCTTCGATGTGAAGCCGTAGACAAATGGCCCGACGAGTTTGCCTTCATGGAAGAGATGGATTCCCTGCGGCGGCGCGAAGGTATGGCGCACGTCGCGGTGCTGCAATTCATAGGGCGCAACGACTTCGGCAAAGACTGCGATCAGGTACATCAGGAGCAGAAAAATACCGGCTGCCACCGCGATCTTGTGTCTGCGGAGTTTCCACCACATGAGGCGCCACTGTGACGCCATGTAGTATTTTTCCTGTTCCTCGGTGAGGACGACTTCGATGTCCGGATCGAAGGGCGCATCCGAAACGAAATGCGGCACATCCTCGGGGGTCTTGTCGTCGCGGGGGTCCCGGGTCTCGGTCATCGTGTGGTCCCACCGCTCAGGCGAATGCGCGGATCCAGTGCGGCCAGCGCCAGGTCTGACAAGAGCGTGCCGATCACCACCAACATTGCCAGGAACATCAGGAATGATCCGGCGAGGAACATGTCCTGCGCACGCAAGGCGTCGAGCAGCATGCGCCCGGTGATGTCGAGGTTGAGCACCACGGCGACCACCGCGGAGCCCGAGATCACTTCCGGCAGAATGGAGCCGATATCGGCGATGAAGGGATTGAGGGCCACGCGCAACGGATACTTCCAGAGCAGCTTGCGCGGGTGCAGACCCTTGGCGCGCCCGGTCACCACATATTGCTTCTGAAGTTCGTCGAGCAGATTGGCGCGAAGGCGGCGGATCATTCCCGCGGTTCCCGAGGTGCCGATCACGATCACCGGAATCCAGAGATGCTCAAGCACCGATCCGATTTTGGCAAAGGACCAAGGCTGGTTGCGGTATTCGTCATCCATGATCCCGCCAATCGAGATGTCGAACCATTGATTGGCAAAATACATCAGGACGAGCGCGAGCAGAAAGTTCGGCGTCGCGAGCCCCAGATATCCGATGAGGGTCGCGACATGATCCGAGACGCTGTACTGGCGGGTGGCGACATAAGTTCCGATCGCGAAACTCACCACCCAGATGAACAGGATCGTGGAGAAGGTCACAACGAAGGTCAGAAGTATGCGCTGACCAATGAGTTCTGAAACCGGACGGTTGTGTTCAAATGACCAGCCAAAATCACCCTGCAGCAAACCGAACAGCCATGAGAAGTATTGTTCGACCGGTGACTTATCCAGTCCATAGGCCTCGCGCAGCGCAGCAATCTGGTTCTGGTCCACCGCCTCGCCGCGTGATTGCATCTCGGCAATCAGAGTCTCCAGATAATCTCCGGGCGGGAGCTGGATGATGATGAACACGATCGCGCTCACAGCGAGCAGCGTCGGAATCATCAAGAGCAGGCGATGGGCGATGTAGCGGAGCATGCTTTAACGTCTCGCAGGGTCGGCGAAGTAGAAGGTGTCGGGAAGATAGACACCGAAATGGGCGCCCGGGTCCCAGGAATAGATCGCTTCTTCGGGCACATTCTCAAGGGCGTCGGCCACGATCACCGGCTGACGGGTGCAGCAGACGATGCCGATGGTAAAGGTTTCCTCAGCATTGATTTCGAGAATTTGTTCCCAGATTTCCGCGCGGGCCGCAGGTGTATCCGTGGTCTGCCAGAGTTTGAACAGATTGAAAAGTTCCTGTGCGGCGGGCAGCCCGATCTGCTCTCCGGCTTTTCCATCGGTTTGATAGAACTGGCCCCATTTGGGCCACTGGTATTGAATTTGATCGGTCGGCACAAACTCTGCCGGGCTCATGCTCGGCGTGACAATCCCGTTGTTGACGCCGGACGCAACACCCATCTGGGTCGCTCCGGAGAATACGCGATTGCGAAAGACCTCGCGCTGGGAGGGACGGGTGAAGACTTTGATGCCGATCTCCAGCCAGGTGTCATGAACCAATTCAAGCACGTCGGTCTGCTCGGTCTCTTCCCCGGCGGTTTCGATCACGATTTCCATGCGTCGTCCATCGGGGAGCAAGCGGACATCGTCACCGTCACGCTCGGTCAGGCCCAGCCCGTCAAGTAGTGCATTGGCTCTGTCGAGATCCAGCGTGGCCCATTTGTCCCGGAATGTTTCCTTGAACAGCGGGCTGAGTTCGAGGACCGTATTGTTTGACGGCTTGGCGAGCCCGAAATAGATCACCTCATTGATCTCTTCGCGATCGATCGCGAGGCTCAGTGCATGGCGGAAGTCCTTGGTGCGGAACAGTTCGCGCCAGACCGGGTCAGCGACATTCATGTTGGGAAAGAGAGCAATCCTGGAGCCCTGAGCGGTCTCCCAGAGCTTGGTCTTGAAGTCTTCACGTTTTTCGGCCTGTTTGAGAAATGTGAAATGGCTCATGAACAAGCTGCGCGCCTGTAAGTCTATTTCACCGGCGGCAGCCTTTGCGGGGATCAGCTTGCCGTCGGAGATGTTCATCAGGACGCGATCAATATAGGGCAACTGGTTGCCGGCTGAATCGACGCGGTGAAAAAAGGGATTGCGGACAAAGACGAACTGCTGGGCCGGCGGGCGGATCGTGTTGAACCACGGCTGCAGGGTCGGCAGGTACGGGTTGTCCATATCGTAAAGGTTGTCCTGACTGTTGTGCAGGGCAGCCCAGTTCCGCATCCGGCGGTTTTTGACTTTCTCTTCCAGCGCGGCGGGGTCTGCGTAGGCCCCGTGAAATTGCTTGAGGTAATGGGCGGGTCGAAAAATGAACGGCGGGCGGGGCCCTGCCATGGCTGGCAGGAAGAAGGGGTTCGGCTTGGACCAGCTGAACCGGATATTTCGTTCATCGAGAATTTCGACCTTGGCTGGCTCTCCATCCACCTTGAGCAGGACGGGTGGGCCGAGTGGTGCAAGGTCGGGATTGTTGGCCACATCTTCCCACCAGTAGCGAAAATCTTCGGTGGTGAAAGGGTGCCCGTCCGACCATTTGTGGCCCTCGCGCAGGGTCAGCGTAAAAACCTTGTCGTTCTCGCTCTCGAAAGACTCAAGAATATCGGGAACCAGATTATAGGCGCGGTCATAGCCGACCAGGCGCGAATAGCCATAGACGGTCATCAGGCGGGTGTCGCGCGAGCGCGCCATGGCAATGCGCAGGTCTCCTCCGTACTGGCCAATGGTTTCGGTCTCAACGACGCGGGGATAGGCCGGAAGGCGATTTTCGAGCGAGGGCAATTTCCCGGATTCGACGTCCGCAGAAAGCAGGGGGGATTCCTGAAATGCCAGGGCGGAAGTCTGGGACAGCGCCAAAAGGGCTGCCGCGCAAATGGCAGTGAATGTGTTCCTGGGGTTCATGTCAGGCGACCTCCGGAAGTGCGCCGCGGTCGGGATCGGCGCGTACAAAATGTCCTTCAGCGATTTCCACCAACCGGGGCTGGCTCTCGCTGTCGATGGTGAAAGGGGCGGGCCAGTGGGATGGATCAGATGCGCGATCCTCCATCAGGCCGGTCAGATCGAGTTTCTTTTCGATATTGGGTTCGGGTACAGCGGACAGCAGCGCGCGCGTGTAGGGATGCGCCGGGTTGCGGAACAGCATATCTTTCGGCGCCAGCTCAACAAGGCGACCGGCACACATGACGGCGATCCGGTCGGCGATGTAGTCGACGACGGCGAGGTTGTGACTGATGAATAGATAGGTCAGCCCGAGTTCGGATTGCAGGTCCTTCAGCAGATTGAGAATCTGTGCCTGAATCGAGACATCGAGCGCGCTGACCGGCTCGTCGCAAATCAGAAGGTCGGGTCTCAGGGCCAGCGCGCGTGCGATTCCGATACGCTGTCGCTGACCACCGGAGAAGCTGTGGGGATAGCGATTGAGAAAGCGCGGGTCGAG
>Ga0181596_10005492_pt1 | contig 11088 bp, 8 predicted proteins | sample 041ome_6_FD_148655 | JGI IMG/M metagenome (GOLD analysis project Ga0181596, IMG submission 148655) | Coastal salt marsh microbial communities from the Groves Creek Marsh, Skidaway Island, Georgia - 041402US metaG (spades assembly) | ecosystem: Environmental > Aquatic > Marine > Intertidal zone >... | reverse complement strand
GATAGGGCATTCATGGCGTTTAACCTTCATTTGTTTTTGGCGAAAGATCTGATCACCAAACGTCATGAATGTTCCCTTTATTTTTTATCTTACTGAATTTTAGTCATTATTTGTGGGGATACCTCAGACTCTGACCCCATTTTTTTATATCGCGACTTGGAAGCTTATTAATGTACTCTGACCCCCATATTTTACAGCAGTTGTTTGGATTCTCAGCGTTTCGCGAGGGTCAGAAAGAGGCGGTAGAATCGCTGCTAGGAGGACATTCTACGTTAGCAATATTCCCAACGGGTTCGGGCAAATCATTGTGCTACCAGTATGTTGCTACGCAGTTGCCGCATTTAACCTTAGTGGTTTCGCCCTTATTGGCGCTGATGAAAGATCAGCTCGCGTTTTTACGCAGCAAAGGCATTGATGCAGCCAGTATCGACTCCACTTTAACTCCCGAGCAAAATAGACACGTAATGAACGACGTGCGCTCGGGGCGGTGCAAAATTTTAATGGTGTCAGTCGAGCGCTTTAAGAACGAACGTTTCAGGCAGTTCATTGAGTCAATTCAAGTAAGTATGCTGGTGATCGATGAAGCTCACTGTATCTCCGAGTGGGGGCACAACTTTCGCCCCGACTACTTAAAGCTACCCGCTTATCAAAAAGAGTTAAAAATTCCCCTAGTGCTGTTGCTCACAGCTACTGCGACTAAAAAAGTAAAAGAAGATATGGCATCCCGCTTCAACATCGCCCCTGCTCATATCATTCAAACAGGATTTTATCGACCAAACCTTAATTTGCACGTTCGCCCCGTGCTTGAGGCGAATAAAAATCAAGCGTTGTTCGAAGAAATCCATAAACAACAAGGTGCAGGCATCGTTTACGTGACCCTGCAAAATAGTGCGGAGGACGTAGCTAGACGCTTGCAGCAACAAGGTTTTACCGCAAGCGCATACCACGCTGGGCTGGACAGTGATGTGAGGCAAAAGATTCAACAAGAATTCATGGATAACAAAGTACAAGTTGTTGTAGCGACTATCGCTTTCGGTATGGGTATTGATAAATCGGATATTCGCTTTGTTATTCATTACGACCTGCCGAAGTCTATTGAAAACTATAGTCAAGAAATTGGTAGAGGTGGACGTGACGGCAAAGTAGCAAACTGTTCCGTATTGGCGAACCTTGACGGGCTGCTCACTATAGAAAACTTCGTATACGGTGATACGCCTGATAAAAGCGCCATTGAGCGGGTTATTACAGACATCCAATCGCAAGCCCCTATTGAAGTAAAATCATCTGAACACAACAGCCCGCAATTTTACGAAAAAAACAACATTTACCAGTGGGAAACGCAAATAAATAGCCTATCAAGCGCCAGCAATATTCGTCAGCTTCCACTTAAAACGTTGCTTGTACAGCTTGAACTTGCAAACGTCATTCGCCCTTTGTACGCCTATTTTGCTGAATATAAATTTCGTTTCATCACAGGCAAAGAAGACATTCTCAGGCTGTTTTCAGAAGAACGTTCTCGCTTTTTAGATGCAGTATTCACGCACTCAACGATGAAGAAAGTGTGGGGCGTAGTCAATTTTGACAGTGTCTATGAACAATATGGTGCTGAGCGTTCAAGGGTGGTTGCAGCACTAGAATACCTTCACGAACATAACCATATTGAGCTTGCCTCGCGCTTAATCACCGACGTGTACCAAGTTAACTACCCACAGCTATGTGCTGAAAACTTAGCAGATAGGATGGCTCATTATTTTGCCGACAACGAACACAAAGAAGTCGAGCGCATAGCCGCCCTTGTAGGCTTCTTTGAGCTTAATTCATGTTTAAGCTATAACTTATCGGCTTACTTTGATGACACAAAAGCACCGAAGGAATGCGGTCACTGTAGCGTATGCTTAGGTAAAGTAGCAAAGCTCAGTTATTCAACCCCTATTCCTTTGCCAGACACTGCGCAAGTAACCGAAGCAGTAGCCGCGTTACAAAGCCATTTAAACGGTAAATTTGAAGGCCCTCTTACGTTATCTGTCTATTGCCGTTTCTTAACAGGCATGACCATGCCTTTATTTACGCGCCTCAGAGTGAAACAGGTAAAGGGCTTTGCATGTTGCGAACACTGCCGATATGCGGATGTAAAGGCGGTCGTATCCTCTATCATCGATTGAGCAATGGCTTCAATGCTGCAGTAAGCACACGTTCGATTAATAAATCAAACCGCTTTTTTAATCGGCGCCGTTCTTTCGCTTAAAAGCCTGGGGCCATTAATACCAATCCGCGATTACGAACATTTTAACTCTCGCTGAGTGGATAATTATCTGTGCGGACTGGTTTAAGCCATATTATCAATATGTTTTAAGATACTACCAAAAGCGCGGCTACCCACCTTCTGAATTTGCCTATCAAAATATAAGCTGCCCAGAATAAAAATGGCGATATGGCCTTTCGAGCGCCATGTCACATGAGTCTTTCCATCTCGGTCTTCCAAAAGAATCTCGCCCAACTCATGCGCATAGGGTAACGGAGTAGATTTCACAACCTTATAGGCTAACTTGAATGGTGGGTCGTAACAGACTATCTCTTCGTGCAGGATGGAATCGCCAGAAATAATTTCACGAACCGCTCCCACTCCATTTTTCTGTTCATTCCCTTCTTTTAACACATTAGACGTATCGATGGCTTTAAACTGCGAATAATTCGCATGGTCGCTTAATATATCGAACACGGTTTCTATCGGTTTATCTATAGTTCTTTCCACGTTGATTGAAAACATCTTGGCCCTATTCTTTTCATTTTTGTTTAACCGTTTTACGGATAGTACATCAGATTTAACGAATAATTTATTTAAAAAATGATTAGGGCCTGTTGGCCTTTGCTGTGCACTTTGGCAGCAAAGGCCAACACGCCCTAGTCTTTCAGATAGTCTCTAAGTAACATAGTAAATAGTGTGGAACTAATTTATAGTGTGAGAGGATAACAATTGAACAAAAAGTAAGGAAAGATGGCGCTAATTCAGGGAAAAGAACACATTAAAGAAGGCTCACTAGTTGTTGTTGGAACAGGTATCGGTGTTGCGGGCCAAATGACGTTAGCGGCTAAAAGCTATATCGAAAGTGCCGACATTGTATTTATGGGTATCATGAATAAGGTTGGCGAGCATGTGGTTTCCGGTTTAAACCCCAATAGTGTTTCGCTAGACGACCTTTATGAAGAAGGGAAGTCTCGTGCTGTCACTTATACTCAAATGGCTGACCGTATTGTGCATGCGGTTGCTGATGGTCAGAAAGTATGCGCCGCGTTTTATGGCCACCCCGGTGTTTTTGTTACTCCCTCTCACGAGGCTATTCGCAGAGTAAAAGCGCTCGGCCTCGAAGCTCACATGTTACCAGGTGTATCCGCAGAGGACTGTTTAATTGCAGATTTAGGAATAGATCCATCGCGTTATGGCTGTCAATCTTATGAAGCATCACAGTTTTTATTCCGAGACTATCGTATTGACCCCTACATGACGCAAATCATCTGGCAAATAGGTTTGGCCGGCGAAGCCACGCTTAGCGTATTAAATGCCAATCACAGTCAATCTGGCCTTGCCATGCTGGCCGATATTTTAAGTGAACACTATCCGAGTGATCATGAACTCATTATTTACGAAGCGGCAACGTTACCTATCTGTGAACCTAAAATACAGAAAGTATTGCTTTGCGAACTAGAGCACGCTAAACCCACACTTATTTCAACCCTTGTTGTTCCCTCTCTTGGCATGCCGGACTATCGTCAAGACCGCTTAGCTAAGCTCGGATTAACAGAACAACAAGTTATCAACTACCGAAACCCAAGCATAAACTAAAAAGGAAAATAAAATGGCTCAATCTATTGTGGATTTTTTGGTTGAACTCGATACAAATAGCAAACTTATGGAAGCGTACAAAAAAGATCCCGTAGGAACCGCTACCAAATATGGACTGCCTGAGGATGAGATTAAAATCATTGCAGAAAAAAATTGGGATGAACTGTCAAGCCGCTTCGATGACACTAGCAAAACAATCCGTGTCATTAATTATTAGTGAGTAAGCGATCAACATGAAGCATTGGCTCTTGCTCTTGATTGGTGCTATTGCGATAGCAATGGTCCTGCCTACCTATGCATTGAATAGTGCATTAGACGATGCTTCACGCACCCAAGAATTATTAAGCGGGTTAAAGGCGCGCGTACAAGAAAATGACCCGTCGGTTGAAAAAACATTTTCTACGTTGAACCAGTTTTTCACCGATAATCCCGATGAAAAGGGCAAAGCGCGCTTTTTAAATATCAAGGCTTACTACTTCATTTTAAAGCAAGATTATGTGTTGGCATATGAAGCACTTCTGTTAGCGAGAAAGCACGCAAATTTGGTAAACAACTTACCCGCTCTTGCCGAATCATATCGATTAGAAGGTTTAATTTTAGACCTCTCTGGGGAGCATGCTGACGCGTTAGAAGCCATGCACCGGGCACTCGAAATTTTCAACGAAACAGAAAGTGACCGCGTATTGCTTGTTTATAGTGCCATGGGCAACGTATACATGTCGCTCAAAAATTACGAATTGATGTTAACGTTTGGGCATCAATATCTCGCGTCTGCGCAACGCTTTAAAAGCAAGCGAGATGAAGGCGTTGCTTATTTCTTCCAAGGTTATGCACAGCGGGCTCTGGGTAAATACCAAGATGCAAAAGTCAGTTTACTGTTAGCCGAGAGTCTGCTCAAAGAAGTCAATTACCCCTTCATCGGTATTGTATACGGCGCGATGTCTGAACTACATATCGCAGAGGGCAATTATAACGAGGCGCTTAAAAAGTTAAATCAAGCATCAGAAGCAGACAGGCAGGTTGGATTTCGCTACAGCGAGGGATCTCACCTTATCCACTTAGCGAAGATTTATAGAGCGCGGGGAGAGATAGAGCTTGCTATTACTGAACTTGAAGCGGGCCTTGATAAGGACATTATTAAAAACGATAAGGTGTTGTTGCTTGACGTATTAGAACAACTCATCACGCTTCATGAAGAAAACGGAAACTTAGCGCCAGCGCTAAAATACGCAAAGCAATACAAGCAGGCTTACAAAGAGAGTTTTAATGAGCAGCAATCGAGGTTATTAGCACTTAACCGGGTTAGGCTCGCCATTTCTGAAAAAGAAGAAACCATCAAACTGCTTGAAAAAGACAACCAGTTAAAAGAGCAGCGAAACCTAATCCAGAAAAAGAAAAATACTTACCAGCTTTATTTTATCGGTGTGGTTATTCTCTCACTGGTTTTAGTGATAGGTCTGTGGCTTAGAACTCGCCTTCAACGCAAAGCGTTAGATTCGCTTACCCAAGACTTACGAAAGGCAACGAAAGCGAAATCAGACTTTCTCGCACGGATGAGCCATGAAATCCGTACGCCTTTAAACGCGATTATCGGCTTAACTAAGCTGTCTCAGCGGGCGGCAGAAGATAAAGAGCAACAGACAAACCTTATTCAAATAGAAGGCGCGTCGCAAACGCTGCTCAGCGTGATTAACGACATACTCGACTTTTCAAAGATAGAAGCGGGAAAACTAGACATTGAGTCTACGTCATTTAACTTAGATGCTTTGGTCAACCAAACGATCAGACTGCACCAAGCACGGGCAGAAGAGAAGCATATAGAACTTATTCAACACATCTCTCGTGACGTGCCACTGAACTTAATTGGCGATCCGCTTCGCATACAGCAAATCTTGAGTAACCTGGTTAGCAATGCCATTAAATTTACAGAGGATGGCCTGGTTTCAGTGAGCATTCGATGCGCTCAACATGATGGCCATATTCAACTTGAATTTGAAATAAAAGACACGGGCATTGGATTAACCAGTAAGCAACAAGCACTGCTGTTTGAACCCTTCAATCAAGGCGATGAGTCTATATCTAGACGCTATGGCGGCACCGGTCTGGGCTTGGCCATTTGTAAACAACTGGCTACCCTAATGGGAGGGGAAATTTGGGTTGAAAGTCAAATTGGTAAAGGTGCAAGTTTTCACTTTACTGTACTGGCTGAAGTCGATCCTTCGCAGCAAATTGTTTCTCCGTCAAATCAGCTAGCCGCACTAAAGGTGCTAATTGCTGATGACATTAGTGCCTCGCGGGATGCGATATCCGAGGCTTTATCCGTTTGCAATATTAAAGCGGACGTAGCAGCAGGGGGAAAAGAAGCGGTTTCAAAAATCCGGGCAGCAACTCGCAATAGTGAGCAGTATGACATACTCATTTTAGACTGGAACATGCCAGATATTGATGGCCTAGAAGTGGCCGCCATTATGAATCAAGAAATGCCGGTAAAGTCGCCTAAAGTTATAATGCTCTATGCGTTTGAGTCACCTGATATGCGCCAACAAGCGAATCAGCTTGGCATTAACACCTTTATTAAAAAGCCGTTCAGCACAAGCGAGCTCGTTGATAGGCTTCAAGAACTCTGCTTAAACGTTAACAACAAATCCTTGCCAACAGACTCTGCGCCTGTGCCAAATTTACGGGGCACGAGAATTCTTTTTGTTGAAGACAACGCCCTCAATCAAAAAGTCGCGCTTGGATTATTGTCTGACACTCACGCCACAATTGAAGTAGTAAATAATGGCTTGGAAGCACTGGATACTCTTCGTAAGGATAGCTCGTTCGACGTGGTGTTAATGGATATCCAAATGCCAATCATGGACGGGTTAACCGCAACTAAGCGAATTAGACAGGAGTTACACCTCCGGTTGCCTGTAATTGCGATGACGGCCCATGCTATGCAGCAGGACATCGATAAAAGTTTAGAAGCGGGCATGGACGGCCATATTAATAAACCCGTGGATCCAAATCGCTTCTTTGATGTACTGGTTGAGATCTTAGATAAGCAACAAACGTCGGCAACCGCGGAGGTTGTTGAAGAGCCTTTGGCAGCCCCCACCCCGCTGAGCTTCATTGATAAGCAGCAAGCTATGCAAACGCTACTCAACGACGACGCGTTATACCGCGATTTGTTGCGGGATTTTGCTGCTCTGAAGGATAACTTAGACGCCCTTCGCACAGCCATAGATAAAAAAGACTACCCTTCCATCGTTAGATTAGTACATATCTACGTGACCGCCCTCAAATACATTGGCGCCTTTTCCCTAGCAGAATTGGCCAGCTCTGTAGAACGCACTGTAAACCGGAACGAACACTATACAACTAAAGGATTTAGTGAGCAGTTGGAGACCTTACATAGGGAGCTAGTGGAAATGAGCACGAAGATTGAGGAAAGTATTCGCAATTAATCTCGCTAACTATTCTGGATGTGAGCCTGCACCAACGGTGCAGACATCAATAAACGAAAAAATAGCGCAAGGCAAGGCTTTAATTCTCATCAGCGCCTTGCGAAGCATATTCATTTTTCATCAGCCATGCATAGGCAGTGATGAACGCTGACTCTTGGAACTGTTTTAGACCCGTTTCAGAGAATGGCACTGCCAACGGATTTCTTCTTAGCGATTCTTTTATGTCAGTAGGGCTGAACACGACGACCTCTAGCCCATCAATCAATTCAATCGCAGCCTCTAGCTTGAAGCCAATCGCACTACCCGCAAATTTGCCTTTGCTTTGACGCTGCCGAATTATCACCGCATCAACTTTGTAGTCTTCGACGAGTTTAGCAAACGTGCTTTGAAAGCTTTTCAGCCCTTTTGCACTGGTATCCGCAAGCGTCAAACGACGCGTGCGGCAATCAGGTATGTGAAACAAGCCATCAGCTAGTGACACCAAACTAATTATCGCTTCATTACCTTTTAAATCTATACCACAGACTTTCATAGTTATTCCCAATTACGTTTGTCTGCCATTATAGCCTGTTTCGCTCGCGATATTTACCTGCACATACTTTTCTTTCACTCTCTTGTGCCAGACGCTGCGATAATGAAGCGTTCTCATGCACCGTTATTTCGCAGAGGAAAGTTGTATTAAACGCCCGCCCTCTTTATCTTCGAGCACGTAGATATTGCCGTTGTTATCCTGTTCGACTTCGCGCACACGCTTGCCCCATTCATACCGTTCAGCTTCCTCGACAAGCCATTTCCCCTCGTCGTCTTTATCCATAGCAACGCGAACCAGTGCCTTTGACGACAATCCGCCAATGAAACCGTTCCCCTTCCAATCACTGAACTTATCGCCTTTATAGATAATAAACCCAGCCGGGCTGATAGCGGGCACCCACGCTAACTCGGGCGATTTAAAAATAGGAATATCTTCATGATTAGGAATTTTCACGCCTGAATAATGATCGCCTTGGGACACCGTTGGATAACCATAGTTTCGGCCTCTTTCAATGATATTTAATTCATCTCCATGTCGCGGCCCCATTTCATGGGCCCATAAGTTACCTTGCTCGTCAAAATCGATACCTAGTGGATTGCGATGGCCCAATGTCCAAATTTGTTCGGTCACCTTGCCTTGCCCATAAAACGGGTTATCTTCCGGCACACTACCGTCAGCATGTAAACGCACAATTTTTCCTAAGTTCATCGCCATGTTTTGGGCCGGCGTAAATTTTTGTCGCTCGCCAGAGGTAATAAACAAATAGCCATCAGGTGAAAACGCCATGCGATGTGAATAGTGACCATTACCTGTCATTTTTGGCGCCTGACGCCAAATCAACTTTCTATCTGACAGCTCAGCGCCACTATTGGTAATAGTGAGGGTTGCACGCTCTATCACCGCGCCGCTGAGTGCATCGTCTTCTTTATCGCGCTCAACATAGGAAATATAAATTGTACTGTTAGAGGCAAAGTCAGGGTGGACAATGACATCACCCAACCCGCCCTGCCCGCGAGCATCAACGCTTGGTACATTGCTTACAGAAAAACGCTTTCGCTGATTTTCATCAAGAAGCCACAGCGTGCCCGTTTTTTCGGTCACCAAGCTATGTCCGTCTGGCAAAAAAGTCATCGCCCATGGGTTGTCAAAAGATGACTTCACAGTGCCAATAACAGTAGTACCGTTGCTGCCTTTCATCGTAATTTGTTCAGATGAATCTGACTGGGCAAAGCTAAAAAATGAAGAAGCGAAAAGCGTGACCAATAGTGCGGTTTTATGACTTGACCTGTTTTTATGCGTACTTGTTGTTTGCATCGAAGTTCTAACCTTTTTGAGGGTTTGCGTACTGCTGGTTCCACATTGACGTGTTTGCTAGTCGTCAACGTGCGGCGCAAAGGGTTTGCAATAAAAATTATTACGCAGATTTAACAAGTAGGGTTTATATTATCGACTTCATTTCTTTAGTCGTATTTTTCTTTTATCGTTGCGATAAGAAAACAGCACTGGCTGCTTTGATTCTCCTCTTCTTAAGTGACTTTCTATATATGCTCTTCAATACCCTTAACTTTCTTTAATGAAGCTATGCTTTACTTAGACACCGCCTATGTTACTTTCGCTTTAGTTTTAGCAACGAAAGTAAGGAGGTGATCATATGTCGAGAGTTAAGGTATTTGAACAGGCAGCTATGAGTGAGGGTCGTTCTAGCTAACCCCTTTAACGCAATTGCTCTAGAAGGCTGTCTAATTCAGCCCAGCTCGGAAAGCCGCTTCACGTTGCTGAATGCGGCTTTTTTAATGTCACCTAAAGAATCTAACTATACAAACCTTAATCTTTCGTTTGGTAAATTTCTTCGTGTGTAAAACTTTTCAAAATTGATAAAAATACATAAGAAAAAATGGTAAATTGAAAAACGCTTAGCGTGATTACTTTGTAAAAGAGTAAGCTGAATTAGTACATAACTCTTTTCGTATAATAACCAGAAAGATAGCGTCGTTTAACTTACGACAAAATAAAAAGCGTTAAGGTTTCGTAAAGGAGTAGAAGTTGTTCAGGGTTGGACTATTCATTTTAATAACATTAGTGAAGTTTGCTTATGCAAATTCGAGCGAAGGCAATGAGCAGAATAATCGTCTGTTTTTCCACGCTGACAATGCATTTCTTACGGAACGAGTAAACCTGCAAGGCAGACCCTATTCTACCTCTGTCGACACGGTACAAATGCTAGTTGATGAGCTAGGGTATACGGATCCCGTGCTTCATGTTCCACTTGTCCGTTCCTTTGCCTATATGAAACATGGCGACAACGTTTGCGTACTTAATAAAATAAAAGCCCCTGAACGAGAAAAAAATCACCTTTACTCACTACCGCTTAGCTTTTTCCAAACACAGCGTTTTTACCAACTGGCTTCACTGCCACCAATAGAAAAAGAATTTTTAGATAATAACGGCCGAATACTGAGCATATCTCGCGTAATAGAAGCCTTTCAAGACTCTTTTATTGTGTTACCAGAAGAATACTCATTCGGTGAAAGGATAGACGACGATCTAAAGCAAGTTAGTCGAGAGCAAATCCTTCGTATAGCAAATAATATTTATTACTCTCGCTTCATGGACATGTTTGCAAAGGGAAAATCTGATTTTTCGCTTATTTTTCCAGCAAGTTTATATAGAAGTTTTGGAGAGAACATGCCTATTAAAGTACGCAGTTACTCTATTGCCGATAATCCTGACTATGTATCGGGCCACGTTATCTGCCCCAATACACCTCAGGGCGAAAAGCACATAGCGCGCATAAACTCGGCGATAAAACGCATCTATTTAACACCTGAGTTTATTAATGCTCATACCCGCTACTTGCCCGCTCAGGACAAACAAAACTTGCGAACTATCATCAAGCAATCTACTGAAAAGTTAATGCTAGCCAAGTAGTGACTTGGTTGTTTTTTGACAAGCAGGAGTGACTATGACAGCTTAGAAAAGTTCGATTATAAAAAGAAACTCGCGTCTGATAGCGAGAAAGGGAATTTCAAATGTATCAAAAGCTTGCCCGTGTTTTTATCTCCGCATTACTTACTCTTAGCCTTAGCTTTCACGTAAGCGCCAAAGTGCGTGGCGAGGCCGTAGTTACAACAATAAAGTCTGACGTGCTCCAATAGATTCACACAGCCAGTTAAGGGATAATTATCTCAACTGGAGTGTATATGAAAACGCGAAAAAGCTACTCGAAAGAATTCAAACTGGATGCGGTGAGTCTGGTTACAGAACAA
>Ga0181596_10005481_pt1 | contig 11100 bp, 10 predicted proteins | sample 041ome_6_FD_148655 | JGI IMG/M metagenome (GOLD analysis project Ga0181596, IMG submission 148655) | Coastal salt marsh microbial communities from the Groves Creek Marsh, Skidaway Island, Georgia - 041402US metaG (spades assembly) | ecosystem: Environmental > Aquatic > Marine > Intertidal zone... | reverse complement strand
CGCAGACTCTCGAGCATCTACTGGGAGTCTGTTGATGAACCTGTCGCTCTATCTGTTGACCGTACTGATCTGGGGCACCACCTGGATCGCGCTCAAGCTGCAACTGGGCGAGGTGGCGATTGCCGCGTCCATTGCCTATCGCTTTGCCCTGGCCTCGCTGGTGCTGTTTGCCCTGCTGTTGCTCAGTGGGCGTCTGCAAAAAGTCGATCAGCGTGGCCAGATGATCTGTCTGGTGCAGGGGCTGTGCCTGTTCTGCCTGAATTTCATGTGCTTCTACACCGCCAGCCAGTGGATACCCAGCGGCCTGGTCGCGGTGATTTTCTCCACCGCGACGCTGTGGAATGCGATCAATGCGCGGCTGTTCTTCAAGCAGAAGATCGCCGCCAATGTGCTGGCCGGTGGTGCGCTGGGGCTTAGTGGGCTGGCGCTGCTGTTCTGGCCCGAGCTGGCCGGGCATGAGGCCAGCCACGAAACCCTGCTGGGCATTGGCCTGGCGATCATGGGCACGCTGCTGTTTTCCGCCGGCAATATGCTGTCCAGCATGCAGCAAAAAGCCGGGCTTAAACCGCTGACCACCAACGCCTGGGGCATGCTGTACGGCGCGCTGATGCTGGTGGCGATTTGTCTGGTCAGCGGCACCCCGTTCGGCTTCGAGTGGAGCAGCCGCTATATCGGCAGCCTGCTGTACCTGGCCGTTCCCGGCTCGGTGATTGGCTTTACCGCCTACTTGACCCTGGTCGGGCGCATGGGCCCGGAGCGCGCCGCCTACTGCACCGTGCTGTTCCCGGTGGTGGCGCTGAATATCTCGGTGTTTGTCGAAGGTTACCAATGGACCGCCCCGGCGCTGTTCGGCCTGCTGCTGGTGATGCTCGGTAACGTGCTGGTGTTCCGCAAACCCAAGGTCGCCGCGCCAGTGGCGCCCGCTCGCCCGGCGTAGGATGGGGCAGGCAAGAGGCTGATGCGGGAGGGGCTAAAGCCCCTCCCACACACCCTGCGAAAATGTTCAGAACAGGCCCAACTGTCCGCCCACCAAGGTGGAGAAATCATCCTCGACAAACGGCAATATGGCGTCGGCTACCGGTTGCAGTTGGCGGGTCATGTAGTGCTCGTAGTCGATGGCGGCATTGCGCGCTTCCAGCGGTTGCGGGCCGGCGCTGGTGATCACGTAGCTGATCCAGCCGCCGCGCTGGTATTGCAGTGGCCGGCCGTGGGCGGCGTTGTATTCATCGGCCAGGCGCGCGGCACGCACATGCGGCGGCACGTTGCGTTCGTAGTCGTTGAGCGTGCGGCGCAGGCGTTTGCGGTACACCAGCAGTTCATCCAGTTCGCCGTTCAGGGTGCGCGCGACATAGTCACGCACATAGCTCTGGTAGGGCTGATTGCGGAAGATCCGTTCATACAGCTCACGCTGAAACTGCTGGGCCAGCGGCGACCAGTCGCTGCGCACGGTTTCCAGGCCTTTGTAGACCATCTCGCTGCTGCCATCGGCGCGGCTGACCAAGCCGGCGTAGCGCTTCTTGCTGCCTTCCTCGGCGCCGCGAATGGTCGGCATCAAAAAGCGCCGGTAATGGGTTTCGTATTGCAGTTCCAGGGCGCTGCTCAGACCGTACTCGCTGTGTAGATGTTCAGCCCACCAGGCATTGACCTTGGCCACCAGGCTGCGGCCGATCTGCGCCGCATCGGCTTCGTCGTGCAGGCGTTGCAGCCAGACGAAGGTGGAGTCGGTGTCGCCGTAGATCACCCGGTAACCCTCGGCCTCTATCAGGGCGCGGGTGCGCGCCATGATCTCGTGGCCGCGCAGGGTGATGGAGGAGGCCAGGCGCGTGTCGAAGAAACGGCAGCCGCTGGAGCCGAGTACGCCGTAAAAGGCGTTCATGATGATCTTCAGCGCCTGCGACAGCGGTGCATTGTGCTCGCGCTTGGCCGCCTCGCGGCTCTGCCACACGCGCTCGACAATCGCCGGCAGGCAATGCTCGCTACGCGAAAATCGTGCGCCGCGAAAGCCCGGCACCGAGTGTGCATCGTCCGGTTGGCGCAGACCCTCGATCAGCCCTACGGGGTCGATCAGAAAACTGCGGATGATCGACGGGTACAGGCTCTTGTAGTCGAGCACCAAGACTGACTCGTACAGCCCCGGTTGCGACTCCATGACAAAGCCGCCGGGGCTGGCTTGCGGTGGGTTGTCACCCAGATTCGGCGCGACAAAACCACGGCGGTGCATCAGTGGCATATACAGGTGTTCAAACGCGGCTACCGAGCCGCCGCTGCGGTCGGCAGGCAGGCCGGTAACCGTGGCGCGTTCGAGCAGGAAGCTGAGGATTTCGGTTTTCGCGAACACCCGCGTCACCAGCTCGCAGTCGCGCAGGTTGTAACGCGCCAGGGCGGGTTTGTCCTCGCGGAACATGCGGTCGATTTCGTCCATGCGCTGGTACGGCGTGGAAATATCCTTGCCTTCGCCGAGCAGGGTTTGCGCGACGTTTTCCAGGCTGAACGAGGGGAAGCTCCAGGTTGCCGAGCGCAGCGCCTCGATACCGTCGATGATCAGCCGGCCCGCCGCGTCGGCGAAGAAGTGACCGTTCGCGCTGCCGTGCTCGCGCCATTGCATCTCGCTGCCGTCGCGACCCAGACGTAGCGGAATGGCCAGGTTGCGCGCGTGTTCGTGCAGCACGCGCAGGTCGAACTGCACCAGGTTCCAGCCGATGATTGCGTCGGGGTCATGGGCGGCCAGCCACTGATTTAGGCGTTCGAGCAACTGGCCGCGGCTGTCGCAGTACTCCAGTTGAAAATCCACATCCGGTGGCTGCGCCGGCGGGCGGCCGAGCATGTACACGTTGCGCTGGCCGCAGCCCTCGATGGCAATCGAGTACAGCTCGCCGAAGGCGTTGGTTTCGATATCCAGCGAGGCCAGCTTGAGCCTTGGCCGGTAATCGCCACAGGGTTTGATCTGTGCCTCCAGCAGCAGGGCTGGATTGGCTGCATCGGCTGTGCCGGTGAACAGTACCGGGGCGGTGATAAAGCGCTCCATCAGGTAACGCTCGGGCGGGCGCACATCGGCCTCGTACAGGGTGATACCGGCGCGGCGCAGGCGCTTGTCGAGGTCGATCAACTGGCGATGCTGTTGGCAGTACAGACCCAGCACCGGGCGCTGCTGAAAGTCCTTGAGGCCCAGCGGGCGCAGTTTGGCGCCGCTTTCATTGGCCAGCAGCGCTTCGGCCTGGGTACGTTGCTCCGCCGGGATAAACGCCACCGAGGTTTGCAGCGGCAAGCGCAGTAGGCGCGGGCCGTGGTCGGTGGCCAGCCAGAACTCCACCTGCGTCCCGGCCGGCGTATCACGCCAGTGGCGGGTGAGGATAAAGCCCGGTTGTAGATTCACAGCTCTCTTCCGCGTCGGTATGAGTGGTCAATTCTACGCGGGCTTTTGTCTGTATGCCTATACAGTGTCAAGGGGCTGCCAAGTGGCCATATATAAAATCGGCGTTAAGAGTAAAATGCCCGGCTTGATTGACTGCCCCGATGCCTACGCCATGTCCCTGCCCAAGCACCACCTCGAACTGCTCAGCCCCGCGCGCGACACTGCCATTGCCAAGGAGGCCATCCTGCATGGCGCCGACGCGGTGTACATCGGCGGCCCCGGCTTTGGTGCGCGGCATAACGCCAGCAACAGCGTGGCGGAGATTGCCGAGCTGGTGCAGTTTGCTCATCTGTTCCATGCGCGGGTGTTTGTCACCCTCAACACCATCCTGCATGAGGATGAGCTGGAACCGGCGCGGCAGATGATCTGGCAGCTGTATGAGGCCGGCATCGATGCGCTGATCGTGCAGGACATGGGCGTGATGGAAATGGACCTGCCGCCCATCGAGATCCACGCCAGCACCCAGTGCGACATCCGCACCCTGGAGAAAGCCCGTTTCCTCGACAATGCCGGCTTCTCGCAACTGGTGCTGGCCCGTGAGCTGAACCTGCAGGAAATCAACAATATCTGCCGTAACGTCGATTCGGCGGTGGAGTTCTTTATCCACGGCGCGCTGTGTGTGGCGTTCTCCGGGCAGTGCAACATCTCCCATGCGCAGACCGGGCGCAGCGCCAACCGCGGTGACTGCTCGCAAGCCTGCCGCCTGCCGTACACCCTGAAAGACGATCAGGGCCGCGTGGTGGCCTTTGACAAGCACCTGCTGTCGATGAAGGACAATAACCAGACCGACAACCTGATCCATCTGGTCGATGCCGGCGTGCGCTCGTTCAAGATCGAAGGGCGCTACAAAGACATGAGCTACGTGAAGAACATCACCGCGCACTATCGCCGCGAGCTGGATGCGATTCTCGAACAGCGCCCGCACCTGGCCCGCGCCGCCAGCGGGCGTACCGAGCACTTCTTCACCCCGGACACCGACAAGACCTTCCACCGCGGCAGCACCGATTACTTCGTCACCGACCGCAAGGTGGACATCGGCGCCTTCGATTCGCCGACCTTTACCGGGTTGGCGGTGGGCTATATCGAGAAGGTCAACAAGCGCGACCTGATCGCCGTCACCGACACGCCACTGTCCAACGGCGATGGCCTCAACGTGCTGATCAAGCGCGAAGTGGTGGGTTTTCGCAGCAATATCTGCGAGCTGAAAAGCGAGTTTGAGGAAGACGGCGAGAAGCGCTACCGCTACCGCGTCGAGCCCAACGAAATGCCCGAAGCCATGCAGCGCGTGCGCCCGCAGCAGCCGCTCAATCGCAATCTCGACCATAACTGGCAGCAGGCTTTGCTCAAGACCTCGGCCGAACGGCGCATCGCGGTCAGCTGGCAGGTGGCGGTGCAGGGTGATGAGTTGCACCTGAGCGTAAGCAGCGAGGAGGGTGTGGTCGCCAAGGTCAGCCTGGCTGGACCGTTTGCCGCCGCCAAGGATGCCGAGCAGTCCCGCGAGCAACTGGCCGACACCCTGAGCAAACTGGGCACCACCATCTACTACAGCACCGGCGTGCAGATCGATTGCGAGGCCGTGCCGTTTATTCCCGGCTCGCAGCTCAAGGCCCTGCGCCGCGAAGCCATTGAAGCGCTGACCCAGGCGCGCGTGGCGGTTCATCCACGTGGCGGACGCAAGCCGGTCAGCGTGCCGGCGCCGGTGTACCCCGAGTCGCACCTGACCTTTCTCGCCAACGTCTACAACGACAAAGCCCGCACCTTCTATAAGCGTTATGGTGTGCAGCTGATCGACGCGGCCTACGAGGCCCATGAAGAAGCCGGTGACGTGCCGGTGATGATCACCAAACATTGCCTGCGCTTCTCCTTCAACCTGTGCCCCAAGCAGGCCAAAGGCGTCACCGGCGTACGCACCAAGGTCTCGGACATGCAGTTGATCCATCAGGACGAAGTGCTGACCCTGAAGTTCGACTGCAAGCCGTGCGAGATGCACATCATCGGCAAGATGAAGGGCCATATCCTGCATCAGCCACAACCGGGCAGCGCGGCGAGCAACGCCGGCACGGTGGGCTATATCACCCCGGACGATCTGCTGAAAACCATCAAGCGTTAAAGCCGAAAGGCAGCTTGTAGGATGGGTTGAGCGCAGCGATACCCATCAGGTTTTTGCTCAGGGCGGCTGGCTACCAAGCATTGAGCGCTAGCAATTCGTAGGATGGGTTGTCTTCTACACTTGGTGGAAAATCCTGCGCCCATGCTGGCCGGTGCCGTGCTCATGCGTTCAAACTACCTGTGTTTCATTCTGCTGTACTTGTTGATGCCTGCGGCATGGGCGGGTGATGCCGTTCTGCGTCTGACCACGCATGATCTACCGCCTTACAGCTTCAGGGACAGCGCCCAACAGCTGCGCGGCATCGCCGTTGAGGTGGTGGTCTGTGCGCTCGGTCGCGTTGGTATGCCCTACGACATTCAGGTACTGCCGTGGGCGCGGGCGCAAAAGCTTGTGGAGGTCGGTGGTGCAGATGGTTTTTTTGCCGGGTCACGCAATGCCGAACGTGATGCCTACGCGATCCAGTCGACGATTATTGCCGAGCAGCAGTGGCGCTGGTACCTGATGGCAGACAACCCCATCGATCCGCTAAGCGCTGGGTTTATTAAGCATGGGCAGGTCAGCAGCTTTATTGGCGCCAACATGCTCGACTGGTTAGGCGAAAATGGCTACCGGGTAGCAGTACCACCTAGAGATACCGCCGGCTTGCTCAAGATGCTGCGCGCCGGTCGCGTCGATGCGATCCTTGCGAACAACCTGGTGATGGACAAGCTTATCCTTGAGCAGGGCCTTGAAGGGACGCTGCGCAGCGTCTTGCTGCAAGACAAACCGCTCGGTGTTTATTTTTCGAAGGTATTTGTGGCCCGCCATCCGGCTTTTTTGCAGCGTTTCAACACAGAGGTCGAGCTCTGCCGGAGTCACAACACAGGCAGCTGAAACCCTGCTGCGGAAAGCCTTTTTTCGTTTTACGCAGCTCTAGGCCCTGCCCTTGAAAAACACCACCCAGGCCAGTAGCGGATAGCAGAAATAGTGCATCCCGAAGATCAGCAACCCCATCGGGCCGGGTTCGTCCTTTAGCCACATCATGCCCAGCAGGCCCAGGTAGAGCAGAGCGAGGATGCCGCCATATACGGCGAGTAACCGGCGGCGTTCGCTGAGGTGCGGGCGACGCTTATGTTGCAGGTAGAACCACAGCGCCATGCCACCGGCTACGGCAGCGGCAACGACGAGGGTGTTAAGTACTCCGGGGAGTTTGGCGAAGGTGCGCAGCAGCAGGTTGAGCACGATGACTGCCCCGACTCCGCCGATAGCCAGGTGAGTGATCGGCGCGTGATCTGGACTGGTTTCGTGCATTGGGTGCTCCTACAAGCTGCGGTTTAGGCCAAAGCGTTTTTTCAGCACGCTTTCCAGCAAACGTTTGGGCAGGAGGGCCGCCATTAAGGGCAGCGCACGGCTGCCGTTGCCGATGCGAATCAGGTTGGGGCGGGAGTTGCTCTGTACTGCGGCCAGCAGGTTGCGGGCAAAGTGGCTGGCGGGGGTGGGGTTGTCTTGCGAGGCGTTGGCGCGGGCGCGGATGCCGTCGCGGATCGGCCACCAGGGCGAGGCTTGGTCGATCAGTTGTTCGGCCTGCTGGCTGGCATTGGCGCCGAAACTGGAAGCAATCGCGCCGGGCTGTACTTCCATCACCCCAATCGCAAAGGGTGCCAGCTCCAGACGCAGGGCATCGCTCAAGGCATGCACGGCGGCCTTGGAGGCGCAGTACGCGCCGGCAAACGGGGTGACCAGCACGCCGGAGACGCTGCCGATATTCACCACCAGGCCCTTGTTCTGCCGCAGCAGCGGGAACAGCGCGCGGGTCACGCCGATCAGCGAGAACACGTTGGTCTCAAACTGTTTACGCATGGCTTCCACGCCGCCGTCGAGCAGTGGGCCCATGGCGCCGTAGCCGGCGTTGTTGATCAGCACGTCGAGGCCGCCAATTTCGGCTTTTAAGCGCTCGGCCAGTTGGCCCAGGCCGAGGCCATCGTTGACGTCCAGTTGCAGGGCGTTAAAACCGGCCTCGCTCAATGCAACGAGGTCTTCGGCTTTACGCGCGGTGGCCCACACCTGATAACCGGCCTGCTGGAATACCTCGGCCAGGGCACGGCCAATGCCGCTGGAACATCCGGTGATCAGTACGCTGGGCTGGCTCATGCCGTTTCCTTATTAATTGTTGTTAGGCGGTGGTTGCACAGGGCTCAGTTGCTGAAGCTGCCTTGCAGGCGCTCGGCGCGAAACTCCAGGGTACTGGCGCGGTAGCCGCTGCGCAGGGGCGGTAATGGCAGGCAGGTTTGCCACTCGGCGCCTGGCTGCAAGTCACCGGGGCCGCTGTAACGCGGGGTTTCGTACAGGCGCTCGGCCAGGTTGACGCTGTCGCCAGGGCGGTAGGCGGCGATCTGCCACTGCAATTCAAGCAGCACGGCTTGGCTGGCGTTTTTCAGGTTGATGGCCAGGGGGCGATCCGCCGGGCAGTGCTGCGGGGCATAGTCGAGGCGTAGTTCGAGATGCGCCAGGTGGCGGTTTTCGCGGCTCTCTTGCCAGAGCACCCAACTGGTGACCAGGCCCAGGCCGATCAGCGCGGCGAGGGACACCGGCAGTGCCTTGCTCGGGTAGCGGATCAGCAGGATCAGCCAGCTCAGTACCAGAATTGCGCCGAATAACATGATCAAAAACGGCCTTGTGTGGGATCAACAAGCGTTCATCCTACACAAGGCCGGGCGGCGGGGTACATGCTTTGCCGCGCCGCCTGGTTAAAGGCGGGCGGGGCTCATTCAGCCAGCGGCAAGGCTGAGGGCCGGGGTTTCGCTGCGTCCGTAGACATCATCCAGGCGCTGGATATCGTCTTCACCCAGGTAGCTGCCCGATTGCACCTCGATAATCTCCAACGGGATTTTGCCGGGGTTGCTCAGGCGGTGCACTGCGGTCATGGGGATGTAGGTGGACTGGTTTTCGGTGAGCAGGAACACCTTGTCATCACAGGTCACCTCGGCGGTGCCGGAGACCACGATCCAGTGCTCGGCGCGGTGATGGTGCATCTGCAGCGACAGCGTGGCGCCCGGGTTGACCGTGATGTGTTTGACCTGGAAGCGCCCGCCCATGTCCACCGAGTCATAGGACCCCCACGGCCGATAGACCTGGCAGTGGTTCTGGGTTTCGCTGCGGCCCTCATCATTTAGCTGATTGACCATGGTTTTCACGTCCTGCACGCGATCCTTGTGCACGACCATGGTGGCGTCCTTGGTTTCCACCACCACGATGTCTTGTACGCCGATCACCGAAACCAGCTTGCCGTTGCCGTGTACCAGGCAGTTGTGGCTGTCGTGCATACGCACATCACCGGAGACGACGTTGCCCTGCTGATCCTTGGCGTGCACATCCCAGATCGATGACCAGCTGCCGACATCGTTCCAGCCGGCATCCAGCGGCACCACGCAGGCGCGGCTGGTTTTTTCCATCACCGTGTAGTCGATGGAATTGTCCGGGCAGCAGGCGAAGGTGGCCGCGTCGATGGTGATCTGGTCACCGTCGATCTGGCTGCGTTCCAGCGCTAGCAGGCAGGTGTCGTAGATGTCGGCATCGTGTTGCTTGAGCTCTTCCAGATAACGGCTGGCGCGGAACAGGAACATGCCGCTGTTCCAGTAGTAGTCGCCGCTGGCGACAAACTCGCGGGCGCGGGCTTCGTCGGGCTTCTCGACAAACTGTTGCACGCGCATGCTGCCGCTGGGCAGGGCTGGGTCGACTGCCGATTTGATATAGCCATAGCCGGTTTCCGGGCGGCTGGCGGGGATACCGAACAGCACCATTTCGCCTTTTTCCGCCGCGCAGGTGGCCAGGGCCAGGGCCTGCTGGAAGGCGCGCTGATCGGCCAGCACATGGTCGGCGGGGAGGATCAGCAGCAGTTCGTCGCGGCCTTCGGCGAGTAGTTGCATGGCGGCGATGGCCACGGCCGGCGCGGTGTTGCGGCCAAATGGCTCCAGCAGCAGGGTTTGGCTTTCCAGTTGCTGGCTGTTCAGCTGCTCCTGCACGATAAAGCGGTGCTCCAGGTTGCACACCAGCACGGGCGCTTGCATGCCTTCGAAGCGCAGGCGCTTGATGGTTTGCTGGAACAAGGTGTCGCTGCCGGTCAGGGCCAGGAACTGCTTGGGATACTGTTTGCGCGAGAGTGGCCAAAGACGCGAACCGCTGCCGCCGGAAAGGATCACTGGAATCATGTGGTGTACTCCTAAAGCTCGTTTGGTTTGCTTGGGTAGGTGGCCAACAGGCCGGCCTGCCCGGTTACCCAGCCGGGAAAACTGGGGGTACTCCAAAACGTCTGCTCCTGCAGGCGCTGCCTCGCGGTGCCGGTCATGGCCGGCACCTGTACTTGTCGGGGGTTAATCGGTTTTTGCCGGGCGCTTGACCCACACAGGTGACAGCGCGTTGCCGCTGCCGGTGACGTACAGGCTCACCACTTCGCCGCGCGCCAGGCTGACCGGCTTGAGGTCACTGACTTTGCGGCTACCGTCGAACAGGGCCAGGCTGACCTTGACCGGATTGACCTCGCGCTGGCCGCTGGCGTCTGGCGCGACGGCGTCGACCACGGCTTTACCGTCGGCGGTTTTCAGGCTGAGGGTGTTGTCGGTGAGGTTCTGCACCCGTAGCAGGGCTTTACGCTTGTTGGTGAACGGCGCTTCGTTCACCAGCCTGGGGGCAGCGCCGTCCTGGCTGACCAGGGTGTAGAAGTGCTCGGCCTCAAGTTTTACCGGCAGGTTGTGGCTGCCCACCTGGGCGCTGTAGCTGCCGGCTGGCATAAAGCTGAAATCACTGGAGGCCAGCGGTGCGATGTCGCTGAGTTCGGTGTTACCCACGCTGAAGCTGAGTTCACTGTTACTGGCGTTGTAACCGCGAACAAAGCTTGAGCCCTTGGGCGCGTTGGGTGCGTACAGGCCGCCTTCACCGGCCGTGGCAGTGGGGCTGCTCAGGCTCAGGGCCAGCGCGCAGGCATAGAACATCCCGAAGGTTGAGGTTGGTCTGTGCATGGTTAAAACTCCATTTTGGTCAGTAGAACGGTCGTGCGACCGGGTAGAACAACGGTGGATAGGACAAACTGTGCAGTGCCGGGCTCAGCGCCTGGCACTGGCGGCCAGGCGGTGTTCGCCGGCCGGTTGTTGCAGGCTGCCCAGCCACTGCGCATCGAATTCGCTGAGGTCGCTGGCCATGGGCAGATAACGTTCGGGAAACTCCCAGATCACCAGTTGCGGTGGGGTGTTTTTGAAATCCTCGCTTTGCAGGTACTTGAGCATCGGGAGCAGCGGCCCCTGGCCGTCTTCGGCGTGGTTGCTGAGGTCGCGCTGCAGGTGCTGGCGCAGGGCGCCGGCAAAGTTCCACGCCGGGTTGGCGCTGTAGCTGGTGCCGACCAGCGCCACCGGCATGGCGTTGTCGGCGAACAGTGCGTCGTCGCCAGTGGCTGGCTCGGCGGCCCGGGTTTCGCGGCGGCGCAGTTGGTCCGGCGCGGGCAGCAGGTAATCGAACCAGGGGTCCAGCGGCAGGAAGCGGGTGAGGTCACCTTTGTAGGGCTGCGCGGCGCTGGCCTGGGTGATAAAGCGCTGCGGCTCGCCATCCA
>Ga0181596_10005474_pt1 | contig 11106 bp, 8 predicted proteins | sample 041ome_6_FD_148655 | JGI IMG/M metagenome (GOLD analysis project Ga0181596, IMG submission 148655) | Coastal salt marsh microbial communities from the Groves Creek Marsh, Skidaway Island, Georgia - 041402US metaG (spades assembly) | ecosystem: Environmental > Aquatic > Marine > Intertidal zone >... | reverse complement strand
CGGTAAAGCCTATTTCATGAGTTCCTAGTTTTTTTTCAATCGCTTCATCTATAAACTGCTTTACTTCAGCAAATGACAAGTAAGAAAGACGATCATTAGTAGGACTTGATTCAATATAACAATTCTTGCATGCAATATTACATAAGGTGCCAGTATTAAACCAAACAGTTGATAATTTTTTTGCTTCTACAAAAGCTCTATCACTTCCATCTATTGTTTGTAGAGGATTATTAAATTTTTTTTCCATTCTATTTTTACTAACTATCCTAAAAGTCCTGCAAAAATATATAAAAATAAATAAAAAATAATAAATACCAGCGCCCAATAACAATGAACTAATCTATCTTTAAATTTTTTTTGATTAGTAATCAAAGGACTGTTTTTTTTAGCAGGTGTGTAAGTAATGTCTTCTATAGATATGGGTTCGCTAAATTCTTTTTTATCCAAAACATCATAACTATATTTCCAATAATCATTAGGATTAGGTTCGGTGTCACCAATTTTTATTTTTTTTAGATAATTAGATAAAAAAATAAACAAATAAATTAAAACTATCAGTAACAAAATAGACCAAAACATATATTTCATCTGGCGCGCCCGGGAAGATTCGAACTCCCAACCTTCTGATCCGTAGTCAGACGATCTATCCAGTTGATCTACGGGCGCTTGTAATTATTTTTCTTAATAACACAGTAGCAAATGAATAGCTAACTGCTCAAATTATAGGAAATAATTGTTTTAATATTAATTATACAGGTGTAATTATTTTTAAAAAATTATGTTTTCAAAACCTTATCTTTCAAATCTCAAACCATCGTCTACTCTTGTTATCAATGAACAAAGCAAAAAAATGCAAGAAGATGGACAGGAAATCTTTAAATTTGGTTTTGGCCAATCTCCATTTCCTATTCCCCAAGATATAGTTAACAAACTAAAGGATCATGCTTTTGAAAAAGACTATCTGCCGGTTAATGGATTGCTTTCATTAAGAAAATCAATTGTAAAACATCTTGAAAAAAAAGGTCTAAAACATTTTAATCAAGATAATATTTTTGTCGGTCCAGGTACAAAGCAACTAATGTTTTTGCTTCAAATTGTTTTTGATGGTGACATTATACTTCCCGCACCAAGCTGGGTTTCTTATGAACCGCAGGCACATATCTCGAAAAATAAAGTACATTGGGTGCAAACAACAATTGAAAATAATTGGCATGTTACCTCTAAAGAAATTGAAACTGTATTAACGAATATAACTTCTAAAAATAAAATCATTATTTTAAATACTCCTAATAACCCTTCAGGAACCAATGCTACTAACTTGAAAGAGTTAGCTAACATTTTTGAAAAAAATAATATTATTGTTTTGTCAGATGAAATTTACTCTGATTTAAATTTTGATGGTCGCTATGAATCGATTGCAAAATATTATCCGGAAAGAACAATTATAAGCAATGGACTAAGTAAGTGGTGTGGAGCGGGAGGGTGGCGCCTTGGTTATTTTGCGATGCCTGACTCCCTAAAAGAACTTAATGAAAAAATGCAAGTAATGGCAAGTGAAGCTTATAGTTCACCATCGGCTCCTGTACAGCATGCGGCTATCACTGCTTATGAATCAGACCAAAGTAAATTTTTAGAACACTCTAAAAAAATTTTACAATTAATTGCTGAGTATTGTTATAAAAAATTAAAAACTAACAATATCGAAGTAGCTAGACCTGATGGTGGATTTTATATCATGCCTGATTTTACCAAATTACTAAAAGACAAATATAAAACTTCAGCAGAATTATGTAGTTCATTACTAACAGACACGGGTGTTGCAGTGTTACCTGGATCTGATTTTGGCTTTGATGAGGATAAATTAATCTTTCGATTAGGATTTGTAGATTTTAACGGCGAAGAATTTCTTAAATATTCATATTCAAAAAATACATTGGAAGAAAAAGATCTAATCTTATTTGCGCCAAAAGTGGTAAAAGGAATTCAAAAAATTATTGACTGGTCTGCAAAATAAAAGGTTGAGCTCAAATCTCATACGTATATCTTAGACTGTATATAAAAATGTAAGCAATAACGCTTATAAATAAACAATAACTAACAAAAAAAGGGGACATTATGAAAAAACTAATATCTTCCATAGTAAGTGCTTTAAGTATTTTTGCTTTAAGTTTTTCTCTGACTGCAACAGCTAAATCAGCAGAATTTTTTACTATTGGTACAGGCGGACCAACTGGAGTGTACTTCCAAACAGGTAACGCGATTTGTAAAATGCTACATAAGTCAGCTATCAGTGCTGACCACGGTAGAAAAGGTGGATCAGCAAAAGCATATCGTTGTACAGCACCTTCTACTGGTGGATCGAACTACAACATTGGCCAAATTAAAGAAGGTGAATTTCAATTTGGTGTTGCTCAATCAGACTGGCAATTTCATGCAGTGAACGGTTCTAGCAAATGGGAAGGAAAAAAATTTCCTGAGCTAAGAGCAGTATTCTCAGTACACAATGAGCCTTTTCAAATTTGGGCTAGCAAAAAAGCAAAAGCTACGAAGTTTAAAGACTTAAAAGGTAAAGTGGTAAACATTGGTAACCCAGGTTCTGGACAACGAGGAACCATGGAAACGCTTATGGATGCAATGAAAGTTAACAACAGCTACTTTAAATCAGTAACTGAGTTAACATCTTCAGAACAAGTCAAAGCTTTGTGTGATGGTAAGATTGATGCCTTTGGATATTCTGTTGGATTTCCAAATGGAGCCATGGAACAAGCAGCTACTTGTGCAGCTAAAGCTATGCCAATTAACTTAACTGGAAAAGAAGTACAAAAGTTAATTGATGGTGCAGCTTATTATGCAAAAGCAGTTATCCCAGCTGGAACTTACACTGGACAAAAAAAAGATGTAACAACTTTTGGTGTTAAAGCTACTGTTGTAACCAGTGCAAATGTTTCAGAAGAACTTGTATACTTAGTAACCAAAGCAGTATTTGAAAACTTTGATGATTTCAAAAAACAACATCCTGCATTCTCTTTCTTGCAAAAGAAAGATATGATTAAAGCTGGTTTGTCTGCTCCGTTACATCCAGGTGCAATCAAATATTACAAAGAAGCTGGATTATTATAATTTAGTTTTAATTAGTTAAATAAAAAAGGCCCAATCATTTTTTGGGCCTTTTTTTATAAAATGAACTCTAACATAAAAGATACTATAAAAGAAAAAATTCAGGAGGATTTATCTCCTGCGAGAAATCTTAGTGGCCTTCATTTAAAAATTGTTGCATCCATCGCAATTGCTTGGTCTTTATTTCAACTTTGGTATGCCTCTCCTTTTCCGTTCATGCTGGATATTGGAATGTTTAAAGGCTTGCCTGCTAGAGCTATTCACCTTGGATTTGCTCTTACATTAACTTTCTTAATCTTTCCCCTGAGAAAAGATGGAAAAATCAACATTTTCGACGTTTTTATCAGTTTAATTGCTGCAAGTTGCTGCCTTTATATTTATTTTTTTTATGACCAGCTTGTAAACCGAAGTGGCGTATTACTTCAAACCGAATTCTTAGGATTTAAAGTTCCGATTGAATTAATCATAGGAACAATTGGAATTCTAATTTTGCTAGAAGCTACAAGAAGAGCCATAGGCGTTCCATTAGTCATTATAGCAATTTGTTTTTTACTTTTTTCTTACTTTGGCAGATATGCACCAGATATTATTTCACACGGTGGTCTTTCATTAACAAGACTTGTCGGTTTTCAATGGTTTGATCAAGAAGCTATATTTGGAATTCCTATTGGAGTATCTGTTGATTTTATTTTTCTATTTGTATTATTTGGTGCACTTTTAGAAACGGCAGGTGGGGGAAGATATTTTTTAGATTTAGCTTTTGCTATGGTTGGAAAAATGCGTGGAGGACCTGCAAAAGCTGCTATTCTTGGATCTGGCTTAACGGGCTTAATATCAGGATCATCTATAGCAAATACTGTAACGACAGGAACTTTTACTATTCCTATTATGAAGCAGTCTGGTTTTTCCAAAGAAAAAGCTGGAGCTATTGAAGTGGCAGCCTCTGTCAATGGGCAAATTATGCCACCAGTGATGGGTGCGGCTGCTTTTGTCATGGCAAGTTTTATCGGAGTTACTTATTACGAAATTGTTAAGCACGCTTTTTTACCTGCTATTATTTCTTATATAGCTTTATTTTACATCTCACATCTTGAGGCATTAAAATTAAATTTAAAAGGTTTACAAGATTCTGAAATTCCAAATCTGAAAAAAACATTTCTCGCAGGATTGCATTTTCTCATTCCTATTTTTGTTTTGATTTATTTGTTAGTTGTTTTACGCTTCACAGCTGCTTATTCTATTTTTTATGCAACTGTCGCTTTGATTATTGTCAACTTAATACAAAAAATAGTAAAAGAAAAAGATTATATTCTAGCACTGAAAATTTGGTTTAATCAAACTGTAGTAGGGTTTGAGAAAGGTGCCTTGAACATGGCTGGAGTTGGTATTGCCATTGCTACCGCAGGAATTATTGTTGGTGCAGTTAGCTCAACAGGATTAAGCACTAATCTAATTATCGTTATTGAATCAATCGCTAAAGATAATGTTATTATTTTATTATTTCTTACAATTATTCTCTGCTTACTTCTTGGTATGGGCCTTCCAACCACAGCTAATTATGTTGTTGTTGCCTCCTTAATGACAACTGTGCTGGTTGAAGTAGGAGCCGCTTCTGGCTTTATTTTTCCCTTAATAGCCGTTCATTTATTTGTGTTTTACTTTGGTTTAATGGCGGATGTTACTCCTCCAGTTGGTTTAGCGTCTTATGCTGCAGCAGCTATCTCTGGTGGTGATCCTTTACGAACTGGAATGCAGGCATTTTGGTATAGTTTACGTACTGCTATTTTACCAATTGTATTTTTATTTAATCATGAACTGTTACTAATTGGAATTGAAAATACATGGCATGCTATACTTGTTATCATAACTTCCTTGACTGGGATTTTAGTTTTTACTGCAGCAACACAAGGCTGGTTCTTTAATAAATTAAAATGGTATGAAATTATTATATTTTTATTGATCTCTATCACTTTATTAAGACCTGAATTTATTTTAAATAAATTTTATCCTAAATATAATTTTCAAGATGTAAATAAAATTCATTTAATTAAATTAGATCCTAATAAAGAAATAAGATTTAAAGTTACAAGAATAAGTGATTACGGTGAAAGGTATAAATTATTTGTTATCAAAGAAAAAACTTTTGAAAAAGAGTTTACTTTGCAAGAATATGGTATCAATCTAACCCAAGAAAAAAACAAGACTATTGTTGATACTTTAAAATGGAATGGTCAAGCAAAAAAGAATGGTTTTCAAATGGGAGATATCATTAGTGAATTTAAAGTCGAAAATGCTGATAGACCTGACAAAGATATAATTTATCCTTTCGGTTTAATGCTACTTATTATTTTTGGTTATTTAAATTACAGAAGAAAAGAATAAAACTTATTTATATTTATCTTCTAGTTCATAATAATCATTAAATCCCACAACGTCTCTAAGATCTGCAAAACTGGAAACATTCTTATTATATTTTCTATTTTTGATATTAGATAAGCTTTCTTTCATGGTTTTTACAGTAGCGCTCATCAAAGTAAGTGGAAGCACAGCAATTTTAAATCCAATTTCTTCCAACTCATTAATCTCTAATAACGGAGTTTCACCATCTTCAATTAAATTTACCATATGATAACCCGGAACTTCTTTAATTACGGTTTTCATATCTTCTTTGGATTTAATTGCTTCAACAAAAAGTAAATCAGCTCCAAGTTCTTTATAAGTTTGCATTCGCTTAATTGCATCGGACAAACCTCTTGTGGCGATTGCATCTGTCCTAGCCATAATTAAAATATCTTTTTCACCGTTAACCTTACTTGCATCGGCTGCAGCTTTAATTCTAGCTTTTGCTTCTTCTAATTCGACAACATCTTTTCCTTTAGTATGACCACATTTCTTCGGCCACTTTTGATCTTCAATCATTACCGCTGCGGCTCCTGCATCTGCGTATCCTCGGATTGTTCTATAAATATTTCCTGCGTTACCCCAGCCCGTATCTCCGTCAAATAAAATGGGTATTGTTGTTGCGTTACAAATATTTCGCACCTGATCTTGCATTTCAGAATATGTAATTAAGCCAGTGTCTGGCATTCCAAGTTTTGTCGAAGACACACAAAATCCTGACATAAAACCTGCTTTAATTCCTGCTTTTTCAATTAATTTAGCAGACAGCGCATCATAACAACCTGGTAAAGTTACTAACTGTTCAGAGTCTAATAAATCTTTTAACTGTTTCGATCTTTTTTTTGAATTTAAAGAATTAAATAATGTCATAATTTAAATGGTATATACAAAGCTATATCTGGAAATAAATATATAATAAAAACAGTAAATAGCATAATTAAAACAAAAGGCGCTACACCTTTTCCTATTTCTCCCATTTTAGCATTTCCAATTGCTTGCAATACATAAATATTTAAGCCAACCGGAGGTGTAATGAGTGCACACTCAATCATTAACGTAAAAATGATACCAAACCAAATAATATCAATATTCATTGCTGCAATAGATATCGAAAAAATAGGCATCATGATTAAAATAAGAGAAAGTGTTTCCATAATAAAACCAAGAATAAGCAGCGTTATACAAACCACTAATATAAACATGCCTTGCTCATCAATGGTACTTACAATCATTGCTGAAATGTCTTGAGGTATTCGATAAAGAGAAATTGCTTTTCCAAAAATTTTTGCTCCAGCAATAATAATAAAAATAGTAACTGTAGTCTTCATGGTTTCAAGACCTGCATCGATGAAACCTTTAAAATCTAAACGCTTTTTAATAACAACATAAATTAATGAAATCATAAACCCTACGCCACCTGCCTCCGTTGGAGTATAAATTCCTGCATAAATTCCACCCAACATCACAAAGGCCATCAAAAGTATTGGAAGACCTTTTTTGGTGTGAAAAACTCTTTCCTCTAATGTGCTTCTAATATTTTGAACTTCTTTATTAAAAAAAATTACATAAAAAATTGAAAATAAAATAAAAAAGATAGAGAGCAAAATACCTGGACCAATACCTGCTAAAAACATACTTAAAACTGACTCTTCAGCAACGAAAGCATATACAATCATAGGAATAGATGGTGGAATTAAAATACCAAGAGTTCCGCCCGCTGCTAAAATACCTAAGGTAAAATTACGATGGTATCCTCTTTTAATCATAGCTGGAAAAGCAACTGTTGAAATGGTTGCTGCTGTGGCAACAGAAGATCCAGAGATAGCGGCAAAAATTGCACAAGAAAGCACAGTTGCAACTGCTAAACCAGCAGGAAAATGACCTACCCAACTTTGTGCAAAATTAAATAAATCTTCTCCAATTCCAGCTTTTAATAAAATATTCGACATCATCAAAAACATTGGAACGGACAACAAAACAAAATTATCACCTACACTGTAAAATGTTTGAGGTAACATTAGAGGAGAAATGTCTCCTAACAACATGAGCGATAAACCAATTGTTCCTAGTGCAAATGCAATCGGTATTCCTAAAAATAGAATTGCAAATAAAGCTATTAAGATTAGAGCTGTAGTCATTTTTTAAAAAAATCAATTGTGTATTTAAAAAATTCGATCGTCACTCTAAGTAGTAAAAAACCAAAACAAACTGGTATCGCAAATTCAGTTAAAAATGCTGGTAGGTCTAGAATACTAGAGCTTGTTCTTCCTACTTTGTAGGAGTCATAGGCAATCAACCAGCCATAATAGGTAACAAAAAAACAAAAAAACATAACAAAGATAAAAGAAATATAATCTAAAAATTTTTTTCCTTTTTCACTCACCATGTCATAAATGAATGTAATTCGAATAAAATCTTTTTTATGAAAAGAATAAGTTAGGGCTAAGTAGGTTGCCCAAATCTGCAAAAATCTTGACATTTCATTCACCCAAATAGTTGGAGAATTAAAAATATATCTCATGACAACTTCATACGTAACAATAAAGCCTATACAAATGAACAAGCCTGATGCCAGATATCCAAGATATTTAATTATGTTGTCCAAGATAAAAAATTCCCCACCATATTTTTTGTATGGTGGGGAAAAAATTAAGTTTTAAAGTTTTTCTGCTAATTTAATTAGCTTCTCTCCAATACCACCTTTGCCACCTGTTTTTTTGATGTAATCATCATAAACACTCGCAGAGGCTTTTTTGAATGCTGCAACTTCAGCTTTTGAAAGATTTACAATTTTCATTTTGTTGTCTTTCGCAGCTTGGAAAGCACCAGCTTCAATTTTAGCCATTTCATCTCTCACAGCTTTTTCAGCTATTAATGAAGCTTCCTGGATAGCTTTTTTTTGTTTAGCATTGAGTGAATTAAACCATTTAGTATTTGTAACTAACAAGAATTCAATATCCGCATGGTTAGTAACTGTAATTGTATCCATAACTTGCCATAACTTTCTAGATTTTACTCCTGATACTCCTGTCATACCTGCATCAACAGTTCCTCTTTGATAAGCAAGATACTGCTCAGATCCTGAAACCATTGTAGGTTTACCGCCCAAAGACGATACAAACGAACCTAGAGTTTTACCAAATACTCTGACTTTTTTATCTTTAAAATCTTGTGGCGATTTCATAGCTTGACCTTTAGAAAGCATGATAGCTCCACCGTATGCTTGATAGTAAAGTACTGTACCACCTGTTTTTGCAATAGCTGGGTCTAATACTTTTCTTATAGAAGAACCTGGAGCAGTTGCTTTTTTAACTTTCTTTTCTGAATCAAATAAGAAAGGTAAGTAAAAAATATCTACTTCTGGATTTGTTCCAGCATAACGTGTGATTGATGCTACACCTGCTTCGATAGCGCCAGATCCGACTGCCTGTGGAACTTCGCTGTCTTTATATAGTTGCGCAGAATCATAAATTTCAACTTTTATGTCTGATCTTTTTTCAACTTCCTTTTTAAATACTAACAAATTTTGTCCTAAGTGAGCTTTTAAAGGTAATTGAAGAGTAATTCTCATTTTAGTTTCTGCAAAAACTGCAGTGGTAAATAAAACTAAAATAGAGGCTAATACTAATTGTTTAATAGCTTTCATTTTGTGTCTCCCCTTAAATTTTTTTTAAATATAACCTTACTTTACAAATAAAAACAATAGATTTTATTTGCTCCAAGGATGCTCTGAATTACTATTAATATTGTATTTTTTTAAAGTAGCCTGAAGAACTGATTTTGCTATTAAGCCTTGATCACATAAAGCATCTAAAGTGGCGATAACAAGATGATATTTATCAATTTCAAAAAAATTTCTTAAATTTTCTCTTGTGTCACTTCTGCCAAAACCATCTGTTCCAAGGGCAATAAATAAATTGGGAAGATAAGAACTGATTAGCTGAGGATAAGCTCTAGTATAATCACTAGTTGCTACAACTGGGGCGTCATTATTAATTAATTCTTGAATATAACTTTTTTCTTTTTTTTCTCTTCCTGTAAGACGGTTAGATCTCTCTACCTCTCTTGCTTGTTTTGATAATTCGGTAAAACTGGTAATGCTATAAACATTACTTCCAATATTAAATTCTTCTTTTAATATTTTGGCAGCTTCAATACATTCTCTTAAGATTGGACCCGATCCTAAAAGATTGATTTTAATCTCTCCATCTGTTGTAGAAAATAAATATCCACCTTTTATGATTTGTTGTTCAACATTCTTGCTAGCTTCTGGATTAATATATTTTTCATTACCTACAGTAATGTAATAAAATTCATTTTTACATTCTTGCATCATTCTCCTTGCTCCATAATCAAATATGGTTGCAACCTCATGAGCAAAACAAGGGTCGTATGATTTTAAATTAGGAATAGTGGATGCAATAATTTGACTAGAACCATCTTGATGCTGCAAACCTTCGCCGGACAAAGTTGTTCTTCCTGCTGTAGCACCGATTAAAAAACCTCTTGGCATTTGATCTGCTGCTGCCCAAATTAAATCTCCCACTCGTTGAAAACCAAACATGGAATAAAAAATATAAAATGGAAGCATAGGAAAACTATGATTAGAATAAGAAGTTGCAGCAGCCACCCAAGATGAAAGTGCACCTGCCTCATTAATTCCCTCTTCTAATAGTTGGCCATCTTTTGCTTCTTTATATGATAAAATTGTACTTGCATCTTCTGGCTCATAAAGTTGACCTTGAGGAGAATAAATTCCAACTTGCTGGAATAAATTTGCCATTCCAAAGGTTCTCGCTTCATCTGCAACAATGGGAACGAGTCTTGGTCCAATGGTTTTATCTCTCAACAAACCACTTAATAACCTAGTAATAGTCATGGTTGTGGAAACAGGTCTATCACTTCCTTCAAAAGCAAACTTTGCATATTTTTCTAACGAAGGAATATCAATAGAAACTTCTTTGAAACTACGTTTTGGAATAAAGCCACCTAATTTATTTCTTCTACTCTTTAAATATTGAATTTCTTCTGAAGCTTCATCTGGCTTATAAAATTTGAGATTTTCAATATCCTCATCATTCATTGGCAATGAAAATTTATTACGAAAACCTTTTAATGCATCAAGATCCAATTTTTTAGCTTGGTGTGCTGTCATTTTAGACTCACCAGCTTGACCCATTCCATAGCCTTTTTTAGTTTTAGCTAAAATTACCGTTGGTTTACCCTTGTTATTAATTGCTTGATTAAATGCAGCATATAATTTTTTAAAATCATGACCTCCTCTTTTTAATGAATCAATTTCTTGGTCCGACATAGTTGAAACTAGTTTCATCACTTCTGGATCTTCGCCAAAAAAATTTTTTAAATTATAAGCACCATCTCTTGCTCCTAACGTTTGATATTTTCCATCTACGGTTTGAGCAAAACGCTTAAGGAGTAAATGCTTTTTATCCATCGCAAATAATTTATCCCACTCAGAACCCCATAATACTTTGATTACGTTCCAGCCTGCAGCTTTAAAAAGAGATTCAAGCTCTTGTATGATTTGACCATTTCCTCGGACTGGTCCATCTAATCTTTGTAAATTAC
>Ga0181596_10005452_pt1 | contig 11139 bp, 5 predicted proteins | sample 041ome_6_FD_148655 | JGI IMG/M metagenome (GOLD analysis project Ga0181596, IMG submission 148655) | Coastal salt marsh microbial communities from the Groves Creek Marsh, Skidaway Island, Georgia - 041402US metaG (spades assembly) | ecosystem: Environmental > Aquatic > Marine > Intertidal zone >... | reverse complement strand
TGTTTTTCTCAATCGGCAGCCCCCTTTGGCGTCAAAAAAAAAGGAGAATCTTAGTAACGTTAAAACGCGTAGAATCAAACACAAAACCACCCCGGAAGCAGCAAAGCAGAGAATCTCGAGTGAATGTGTATATCGTCCGTGAGATCGAGGAGAGCACGATGCGTTTTGTATCGTTGAATTCTATCGAGTTTTAGTAACTCTTCCGTGATATCATCAACCTCTGTTTTAAAAGGTGTTCAATACGACTAAGAATTTGAACAAAATCAGAGAGAAAGAGTGCGATTGTTTTTGAGTAGGGGTGGTGGGTGTTACGCGCTCCCCTGTCTCTCTGTCTCTCTCTCCTTCTCTCCTCGGACGAAAGATGACGTCGACGCAGAAAGAGGAGGAAGATGTGGGAGGAAAGACTTTCGAAGACGACGGTATCGCGTCTTCAGAAGAGGTAAGCGCGTTTGTGCGTGTGTTTGCGTTTTGTTTTGGTTTCTCGGGAAACGGTCTTTTTTCCAATCGGTTTCTCTCTCTCTCTTTTTGTTTGTGCGTGTTTATTATATATATTTATACTCATTGTCCGTTCTTGTCTGTGACAGAGGAGTCCGCGAGGATTTGGTACGAAACGAGATACCGCCGCCGAAGAGGAGGAAGAGGAGAGAGACGACGGAGATGTCGCGAACGACGACGTCGACAACACGACGAGTGCGAGTAAAAACTACAAAGAAAAGTACGCGAAAGCGAAGAAACGGAATCAAAAGTTAGAGAAAGAAGTCGAGCGATTACTGGAACGAGAAGAAACCGCCAAGCGGAGGTTCGACGAGCACGTCTCGAAGACGTCCTCGGTGTATACGCAGAGAATAGAAGGTTTAGAGCATAATTTACAGAGAGCGGTGTCGTCGTTTACGGAAACGAAGAAGCGGTTGGAAGAAGAGCAGAGATTTAAGGAAGAGGCGGAGAGGAAGAAGAAAGAGTTTGAATCGCAGAGAGACGAGTTGAGGGATACGCTGAGAAGGGAGAGAGAGAACTTTGAGAAGGATGGGAAGTTGCTCCGTTTCGCGTGCGAAGACGCGACGAAAGAGTTGGAGATTGTGAAGCAAAGTTATCGCGAGGAGAAGCAACACGACGAACAGGTGATTCAGGGTTTACGGGACGCGTTGGATGCAGTGGTCGCAGAAAACGAAGAGAAGAAGAAGGTTGGGGAGTCGACTTTTTCGCCACCGGCGACGCCGAAATCGAAACCGCCGGCGACGCCTCCGAAATCGCCTTCAGTCATTTCGCAATCGTTTCAGATGGAAAAAGACCAGTTGGAATTGGAAGTGGCGACACAGAAAGAGTTGGCAAATCAAGCGAAAGAGAAAGCTGAAAGGGCGATTAAGACCGCGCGAGTGGCGATGGAAGCCGCGGCAACTCGAGCAAAGACAGACGGCGTTAAGATTGAAAAGTTGGAGAAGCAACTGGCGGAGGCGAGAAGAGCGAGCAACGATGAAACATCAACGACAACAATGTCTGCGAAAGAAGACGATGAAAACGAAAACGACAACGACGACGACACTCCTCCTACTACTACTAATGATAACGAAGCTCTCGTCGAAGAATTGAAAATGCGAATAGAAAAATTAGAGTCACACTGCGCGGACGCATCTGCTGCAGCGACGAACGCGGCGGATGCTTTAGATGCAGCCAACGAAGAATTGGCGATTGAGCGCGAAAAGTGTTCGTCGCTCGAACGCGAAATGTTAACGCTCTCGAACGATTTCGCCATACTTACGGAGGCTTTTGAAAAATCGCAATCGGAGTTGACGATGCGCGACGAGAATTTAGCGGCGTTAGCGAAAGAGTTGGAATTATCCTTAGCGCTGAATTCAAACGAAGACGCGGGCGGCTCGGAGAAGGATAACGCGCTCTCGACTATAGACAAGAAGAAGTACAAGAAAAACGAGAAAAGAGGACCTCTGTCGGATGATGAATCCTACGATAGCGACGAGGACGAAAACGATCTTTCTATGACTACCGGGAACGAAACCATGTCCAGTCTTCGCGCGGAGCTTAGTTCTTTGCGCCAAATTCACGACGCGACCGAACGTCGCGCGAACAACTACGCCGAGCGTTCTAAATCCGCAGAGCTCGCTAGAGATTCGGCGCTCGATGAACTCGATTCGTTGAAGCGCGAAAAAGTGAGACTTGAGGAACGTTTAGAATCCGTCGAACAAGCGCAAACGACGCCGAAAACGCCCAAGGTGAAACCAGCGCTCTTGAAAGAGCTCGAGCAAACAAAGTCGAGTTTACAGAAAGAAATCGAAACTCTCGAGGGCAACGCGGAAGCGCTGAGTAAAGAACTCGCTGACATTGAGAAAGCTAAATCGAGAGAAATTGAACATTTGCAGAAAGAACTCGAGCAAGCAAAATCAAACGCGAAGAAGGAACTGAACGAGACAAAGAAAGAGACGGAAACACGCTTGTTGGCGCAGATGGAAGCGCTTCGCGACGAGCTCGTGGCGTCCAATCAACACCGAGAGGAGATTAACGAGCAAAGAGAACGAGCTGAATTGGACGCGAAAGAAGCGGTGACGCGATATGCCTCGCTCGAGAACGATAAGAACGGAGTTATTGCAAAACTCAACGAAAAAGTTGAAGCGCTCGACAAAGAGTTGAAAGCAAAATCGGAGGCGTGTAAGCACGTCGAACGACAACTTGAGATGGCGACGCAGGCGCAGAAAACACAATCGAAAACAGCCGCGAAAGAAGTCGAAAGAGCGTACGCGAAAAAAATCAAGGACCTCGAAAACGAAATCGCCTCGACGACGAAACTTCGGGACGACGCGGAAAGAGCAAAGAGCGATTTAGGTGCGGAGATTGACCGCATAAAGTTGGAGTTCACGGCTTATAAAGCGTCCGTTTCGGATAAAGAGCGCGACGAAAACCTCAAGCCGACGACGGCAAACTTCTACGAGAAAATGCAAGCTATTCGTGCAGCTGAGGAACTTCGAGCTGAACGCAACGATCTCGCGCAAGACCTCGAAGACGCTCGAGCCGATTTCATGCGATCAATTAGAGAACAAACGACTCGCGCGGAAGAAGCCGAAGCCGCTTTGGAAGACTCCAAGTTATCGGCGAAGATTGCAGCGGACGCGGCGAGAATTGAGTCGATGGAAGCAACGAGCTTGGCGAGAAAGCACGCGGATGAAGTCGCACAAGCGAGAATAGCGCTCGCTGATGCTCGAAAACACGCCGCGGGAGCCGAGAAACGCGCAGATGTTGCCATCGCGCGCGTCGAACGACGATGTAAAGAAATTGAAGCGCGGACGGACAGAGATGTGGACAGACTGACGATGGCGGTCGAAACCGCCGAGAAAGCGCAAAAGAGCTCGGAAGAGAAAGCGGCGCACGTCGACGCCGAATTAGCGAACGCGAAAAGTCTCGTCCAAAGGTTAGCCGACGGTTTACGCGACGTGCGTCTCAAGAAAGAACAAGTGGAGAAGGACCAGCAACACGTCCAGCGAGAGCTCGAGGACGCACTTTCCAAACTTAAAGCTTCGAAACAGTTCGAGGTAGACGCGATTAAATTTTCTGGACGAATCAAAGAACTCGAAGCCGAAGTGAAAGAGTTGATCATTAAAGCCAAACGCGCTGAGGCGGCGATGGTCGAGGCAGAAAAACACGCCGAACACGCCGAAGAGGCGTTCGATAAGATTCGTCAGCTCGAACAAGAAGTTTCCGATTTGGACGCGAGACGTTCTCAAGCCGAGGCGGCGTTGAAGACAACTTCTGGGAATGCACCCGAAGCGTTTCGCGCGTTGGAAACTGAAAATTCGCGTCTTGAAAAGCGAGTTAAACAGACGTGGCAAGCCTTGCAAGGTGCGCATGCGGTGGCGGAGCAAACGAAGCACGCGGCGAGAGACGCGGTTCGCACGGCAAGACAAGCGGCCGCGAGGGCGGAAAAGGAAGCAGCTTTCTATCGCGACCGCTCCGAAAAAGCCGAAGCGGCCAAAGTCGAAGCCATGCAACGCGCAGACAACATGATCAACGACGCCCAGCAGCAAGCGGACGAATACGCGAACGAAAAGTTGGAAAAGGAGAAGCGAAAGTTACAAATCTTGGAGGAGAAGTTGCGTGAGGCGCAAATGTTTTCAAAGAAGATTGTTTTACCGAAAGTGAAAAGTCCTCCGAGGGGCTCAAAGTTTCGAGATTTACAAAGTAAACAAGAAGATTCGTTCATTCCTTCTATGCCAAGAATCAACGTGGGTAAGAAAGAAGGTCCGTCGAAAAAAGTTGCGGCGAACGACTCGAAGAAGACCACCGCGCAGTTGGACGACGAAATGGCCTCGGCGGATTTAGTCTTGCAAGAATACCTCACGCGATCGCGCGAAAATAGCGTTCGCTCGTCATCGCCGCGTTCTATAGGATAAGAAAATGCTATTCTAGCTATTGTATTATTATATTAAACTATGTAGCGTGCTATTTTACGTCTAATCTTCCCTTCTATAACTCCGCCGCGTTGGCATCGAACGCCACGCCACCTCCCAATGAGGATGTTTTTTTCCTTCTTTCGAAATTGAAATTCAAGTCCTTCGATCTGAATACGCGCAAGTATAACACGTACACGAGCGGTAAGAATTGTATTGTCGCGACAATCAAGCGCAAGTAAAACATTTTCGGTGATTGTTTTCCTCTTTTTACCGATTCTTCGTCTTCGTTCTCGTCCAGAGAATAACTATCGCTGTTATTATCGTTGATGCCATTATTTCCGTTTTTAGGCAATAAAGACGCCACGTCCATGACCTCTTTCGCGATCATTTCGCCCAGACTCTCTACTCGTAACTTACGTCTCGCCATTTCTTCCCCGCCTTTCTTCGAGTTCACGACGATTTCCTCAAACGATACCTTCTCCCCTCGCTGCTTGAAAAACCTTTGACATCCTCTCCATTTGGACAATGCCGTCATGACGTCTTTATCTTCCGCATATTTTTGCACGCTCATGAAATTTTCCATTACGTCTTCCACCGCCGCTCTTATTCGTGGTTCGCGCATGCTCGATTGAAACGCTTCGTCTTCGTTCGCTTGGACGATAAAACTGAGGCGTTCTCTTTCCTTTGCGAGCGATTGTAAGCGAGCTTTCTTTTCTTCGACGCTCCCTTCTACCGCCGTCGCCTCTTTTGCAGTTCTCTGCTTTGAATACTTCTTCTCTTTCGCGCCTCGTTTCAACAACTCATTCTCGCACTCCTTAAACTTCCCCGCCCTCGCTAATTCCAGCGGACCAAAACTCTCTCCGTCTTCGCCTTCCTCTGAAGCTCCGTGAATATCTACCTTCCATTCGTCGCATAAGAATCTCACCGCGTGCGCGTTCCCTAACCCAACCGCCAACATCAACAAACTTTTCTTCTTCTTCTTCTCCATTTTCTCATTCACGTCGATCGTAAAATACTCCACGTCCACGTCCTTCACTCTTCCTTCAAACTGTTGCTTCGCGATTTCTCGTCTCAATCTCTCCGCGACTTTCGGAAAGGTTCCCCAATCCGTCCTCGCGCACGCGCACTCCACCATCGGAGGTAACCGAAACCGACCTCTTGGAGTTGACACGTCCGCAACGGATACCTCCCCATCCTCACTCAAAAACAAGAGCTCCTCCAAACACTCTAAACTCCCAATTTTCGCGCACATCGACATTGGCGTCTCCTCCGCGCTATCCGCGTGGTTCACGTTCGCTCCACATTTACCAACTAAAACTCTGACCACATCCACCCGATCCATCGCGATTGCGTGGAACAAAGCCGTCCTCCCGTCACGCTCGTCCTCTCCATCCACCTCGCATGCAAATCTGAGGATTAAATCGAGGCAAATTTCCGAGTGGTTGTTCCTCGCCGCGCAGTGTAAAGGCAATAACGAATGCATCTTTCCCGTGCCGAATTCGTCTTCTTCCCCTACTGATGATGCGAAAGGAAGTCCCACTTCCGCGCCGTCTGTGATGGCCTCTTCGAGTAAAAGCCGATCGCCGAACAGGCACGCGTTCTGGAGTTTCTCGTTCGCGCTTTTGAGTTTCTTTAGTACCATCTCTCCCCGTTTTCGTTCGTCGTCATCGGTTTCCGTCATATTCGTGTGTTTTGTGTCGTTTTTCCCCAGAAATCGTCTTTGTGAAATTCGATCAAATTGAAACACACATAACACGCGCAAAGACGAACGCTTTAAAAGAGAGATCGACCTGCCATGAGTGGTGGTAACGGTGATAACAATGAACCAGTGCCGGACGACCACATGAAATCGACCGCAATCGGCCCGCCTTTAAACGCGAACGTGATGACCATCCCTTTATTCCAATTGGAAAACGGCGTGGAATTGAAAGAAGTGAAAGTGTGTTATTCCACGTACGGGAGATTAAACGAGGACGGAGATAACTGCGTATTAGTCGGACACTCTTTGACGAGCAACTCAAACGTGGACGAGTGGTGGTCGGAATTTATAGGAGGCGGTGAGGGTGAAGGAAAAGAGGCGAAATGTTCGTTGCATTTGGAGAAGGATTTTATAGTGTGTTGCAACTACCTCGGGTCGCCGTACGGAACGGCGTCGCCGGTTTCGGAAAATCCGGAAACGCCGGGGAAGATTTACGGGAGTCGATTTCCCGCGCCGGTGACGATACGAGATAACGTGAATTTGCAGAAGATGGTTTTAGATCGATTGAAGGTGACGAGATTGTCCATGTGTATAGGAGGATCGATGGGCGCGATGTTAGCGCTGGAATTCGCGGCGAGTTTCCCGGAGTACGTCGAGAAGTTAGTGTTGATTGCTGGATGTGGAAAGCACACGGATTGGGCGATTGGGATCGGTGAGGCGCAACGACACGCGATTGTGAGCGATGCGAACTTTGAAGGAGGGGATTACGATGTAGAAACGGGCGGACCCAAGGACGGGTTGGCGACGAGTCGGATGATGGCGATGTTGAGTTATCGAGCGCCAGTGAGCATGGACGAGAAGTTCTCGAGGATGAACGTGGAAGGCAAGGAGCATCCGGTGAGAGGAAGTGCTGGAGGAGAAAATGAAAAAGAGAACGACGACGATGACGATCACGACAAAGCGCCGTCGCGAGAACGAGAACAAACGCAACAGAAAAGAAAATCCTTCGACAACAACCACGTCCCGTATTGGCAAGTCGAGAGTTACCTCCAATACCAAGGCCAAAAATTCATCCAACGATTCGATGCCAACTGCTACTTGCAGTTGACGTACACTTTAGACTCCCACGACGTCTCTCGAGGGCGAGAAAACGGCGATTACGAGCGAGTCCTCTCGAAACTCACCCACGACACTCTCGTCGTGGGCATCCTCTCTGACGTCTTGTACCCGTTTGCATTACAGCGAGAACTCGCCGATTGCATGCCAAACGCGCAGTTGTATACCATAGATTCTCCTCACGGACACGACTCGTTTTTGATTGAAATCAACTCATTAAACGAGGTCATTCGCAGATGGCGGAACGGCGAAAACGTGGAAGTTCGAGATCCGTGTGAATCGGTCGCGTTATTAGAGGAACAACGAAATAGAGAGCGTCGCCAGTCCTCCTCAGCAGATCACGCACCCTCCTCGACGGATGTAGAAGATAGCGAAACGCTCAAACGCACCGTCCGCGCTTTACGAGAAGAACTCGCAAGAGTCCACGGTAATCTTAGGGCGCAAACCGCTCGAGCGGATCTTTATTTACGCAAGTTGCAAGCACTCACCGACGACGAGGGCGAGAATAACGGAAAAAATAGCGAAACGAGCCGACAACGAAACCAAAAACGAGCGGCGAATACTTTCGCGTCTCCCCACGGAGTGATCGTTCTCAACGACCCGGGGTACTTGAGCGAAGGATTTTCGCCGATAGCTAAAGCTTCTTCGCTCGGCGCTCGCGGTCCAGTATTCGGTAAAATTAAGGCGAACGATACTAACGGCGATGATTCGAACAACAACAACGGCACATCGCACGCTGGCGTTTAATAATTCATCAACAGTTTCGAGAGAAAGAATATTGTATCATGATTCGCGCGTAGTAAACGCAAACGCCTCAAACTTTTTGAACTCTTAAAGTTACTCTTTCTTGTCTGCTCTTTTTCTCTTCTTAATTTTTGAAATTTCAACACATTCTTTTCGTCGAAAGTTTCGTCGTACGTGTGCGCGCACACGCACATTTAAAAGAAAGACAGAGCGTGGGAGAGAAGCATCATGTCTCCGCCTTTTCCTTTACCCGGTGTTCGAGCGGAGGATCGATCGTCTCAGCGACAGGAGGAACACAAAGGAGAGCAATTACATCCCGGGAAAAAGAGAAATTTGGACGCACTTTTGATGATGCAGAAGAGGAAGAAGAAGAGGCTCGTTGAACGCGTCGGAGAAGAAGAGTGCTTGAGTTTTAACGACGACGAGGAGGTTTTGAACGACGGGGTTGTCGTCGAACGAAGCGACGATAACGCAAAGTTCGAGAAGGAAGAGGAGAGAAGACGAAGAAGAGAAAGAAGCGAGAAAAAATCGCTCGTTTTGAAACGTTGGGCGAAACTCGCGGAAGATTTGGTTTTGTTGCGACGACGACGAAGCGGAAGGAGAAGCGAAGATAACGAAGAAGAAAAGGACGAAGAGAAGATGAATGGTACAGGCGAGGCAAGGTTTGAGCGCCTGATGCGGGTGGCGTACGCGTACCGATGTTCAGTGAAGCAGAAAAATGAGAGACGCCGTCGACGCGGTCGCGGCGGGTACGGTGTGAGCGAACGCGGACTCCTCGCGCAAAGACGGGCGATGCATAACACGGTTTTGCACGGGATTGCAGAGCGATCGATACATCTCGCAGATAGCGCCGGAGCGGAGGACGACACGGAGGAAGAAAATGGTCGGATGTTTAACGCGGCGCTGGCGAGACAGTTCCAAGAGTTTATGCAGGTGCGAGGCGTCGTACCGACGATTGAGTTACCGGAAGGTGACGAAGCGGTGCAAGAAAAGATTACGTTAGCCAAAGAGTATGCAAGACGGGAAGGCGCGACGATGCGTGCGACGAGTCGAATGTGGTTGCCGAGAGATCAGACTGCGCAGTGGACGGGGAGCGTAGAGAATGTATTTTCGTGCGTAGAATTTGATAGATTTAGCGGAGGGAGGTTTTTGGCGTGCGGAGGGGGAGGTGGGACCGTTTCGGTTCATCGAACCTCAGATATGAACCAGAAAACGTCAGATGGAGACGGGAATTCGTTGCTGTCGAGCATATACGCGCCGGTGTATAAGAAGTTTGTGGCAGATCCCGTGGATGGCATTTCATGGGTGAAAGAAGGGGTGTTAGCGACAGTATCGAAGAGGAGCGATAGGATTACATTTCACGACGTTGAAAGAGGATTGATGGGTACAAGTGCTCCTACTGCACCAACTGGATCTTCTGCTGCGGCGTTAGCCGTAACATCAACGGCGACAACAACAACAACAACAGTAAGTAGTCGAGCGATGCCAACATCAACGCAGTCTCCTTCTCCTCGATTCCTCGCGTATTCGCAAGGTTTAGTCGTCAGTCCTGTGTACAACGTTACACATCCGTCCGACATAAGAGATACGCTTGGTATCACCTCTATTGCTTCGTGCGACGATGGGAACCGTCTTTTCGCCGCCACTGGTGTTGGGAGCGTCTTCACGTTTGATCTTAGGCAGCGCGTCGATCACACGAGACCGGTTGCCATTTTCAGCGCTCCTACTACGGGTAATCTGAATTGCGTGAATGTCACGAAAGACGGTCAACTCGTCTGCGCGGCATCTTCTTCGGGCAGGGTTGTTTTATGGGACGCTAGGAAAGCAGTCTCTACGCATGCGACGGACCATCGCGGATTTACCGGGATAAAACCGGACAAAGAGATGTGTTCGTGGAGCGTGTCCAACATGTTTTCAAAAATCCACGGCAGATCCTTCGCGAGTAAATCGGAAGTGTATTGGGTAGACTTCGATCCGAAAGATTATTCGCGCGTAGCCTTTCACTGTTCCAATGGACGCACCGGCGTAATCGATATGAAACAAAACAATCACGCGACGTCGTCTCTCGGGGTTATCACGCACGCGCACTGTCCACCCAACCCGTGGACGTCAACGGCTCCAACGCGCATCACGCGAGACGAAGCCGAGCGTTTCATTGGCGCCGAAGGTGCGTGGGTATATCTTAACGGCGACAGTGCGGGAATGGCGACGCAAACCGAAACCGAAGGTGCCATCAGCTCGCAAATCGCCAAATGGAATGGCCGAGACAAACGCACGTGTTCGTGGTCCACGGACGGGCAAAAGTTAATCGTTCCGAACGTGAACGATTCAGGGATACTCATCCTAGACGTCATGGCGAATAACCCGAAGTCGTATCAATGGATTGATGATGGAACGGCGACGCGGGAGTCGACGACGGTGAAACTGTGGAATGAGAACGATGATGACGCTCACATCGACGAAGAAGAAGGAGCGAACGAGGAGCGGGAGGACGAAGAGGACGAGTACTACCCCGGCTACGGTCACAAACCAATCGCCCCATCTTTGTCTGATCAAGAAACCATCTTATCTGCCGTCGCCGTGCATCCAACGTGTGACTTTGAGTACTGCGCCGGCGGTCCGAATACGCTGAGCTACTTTCGTTTTGCCACGCGTAGTTTTTGATAGATTGCTTTGATATTGAAGAATAATATATAGATAGATATGTATACTAGGTTGAAAGAGCTTTCTCCCTCTCTCTCACTAACAGCAACTACTCTTACTTCCACCCTTCGCGGTCTCTCTCAGCCTGACTGTCCCGCCACCCCCGCTGTTGTTGCTATTGTTGTTATTCGTCTTGCTCTCCCCGACGCATCTTCTCGCCATCGCGCTAAACGCCTCCTCCACTCTCAACCCACTCTTCGCGCTCGTCTCAAAAAATGGCACCCCGAACTCTTTCGCCAACGCCACCCCTCTCTCTTTCGTCACTTTCCTCTTCGAATCTTCGCAATCGCACTTGTTCCCGATCAAACACACTTTCGCCGCTTCGCTCGCGTGCGCTTCAATATTCCTCATCCAGTTCCTCACGTTCTCAAAACTCGTCTCATCCGTCACGTCGTACACTAACAAAACCCCGTGCGCGCCTCGATAATACGCCGCCGTGATCGTTCGAAACCGCTCTTGCCCTGCCGTGTCCCATATTTGCAT
>Ga0181596_10005446_pt1 | contig 11144 bp, 9 predicted proteins | sample 041ome_6_FD_148655 | JGI IMG/M metagenome (GOLD analysis project Ga0181596, IMG submission 148655) | Coastal salt marsh microbial communities from the Groves Creek Marsh, Skidaway Island, Georgia - 041402US metaG (spades assembly) | ecosystem: Environmental > Aquatic > Marine > Intertidal zone >... | reverse complement strand
GGCATAGGTTAATGGATCTCCTGCCGCAGTAATAAATGGAGGAACATCTTTTCTAACCATTGCACCGCCACCAACCATTACATGGTCAGCAATTTTAACAAATTGATGCACAGCACTAAGTCCTGAGATAATGGACCAATCACCCACTTCTACGTGACCGGCAAGCGCAACAGAGTTCACCAGTATCACTTTATTTCCAATGATGCAATCGTGCGCTATATGCACATAGGCCATGATAAGACAATCTTTACCTAATGTGGTTTTGCCATATGCTTTTGTGCCGCGGTTGATAGTAACACATTCACGAATAGTAGTTCTATCACCAATTTCTACTGTTGTATGCTCACCGTCAAATTTTAAATCCTGTGGTACGGCGGAAATAACCGCGCCGGGATATATGTTACAATTGGCACCTATCCTAGCGCCATCCATAATAGTGACATTAGGTCCAATGGTTGTTCCCTCTCCAATTTCTACATCTGCTGCGATGGAAGTAAAGGGACCAACTTTAACTTGGTCACCAATCCTAGCGCTTGGATGTACATCAGAGAGCTTATGAATCATTATTTGGTAATCTGGGCCATAAGCTCTGCTTCACTTACCAGAGTATCGCCAACGAATGCTCGCCCTAGCATGTGAACAATACCTCTTCGAATGGGGCTAATGAGCTTTAAATCAAAAATGAGGGTATCACCGGGAACCACTTTTTGCTTGAATTTCACGTTATCAATTTTCATGAAATAGGTAAGGTAGTTTTCCGGGTCCGGTACCGTACTCAATGCAAGAATACCTCCACATTGCGCCATGGCTTCTACTTGAAGAACCCCGGGCATAACCGGTGCGCCAGGAAAATGACCAACGAAAAACGGCTCATTCATAGTCACGGACTTCACACCAACAACGCGGTCTGCTGTTAATTCCGTAATCTTATCTACAAGGAGGAATGGTGAGCGGTGCGGAATTAAAGCCATTATGTCCTCAACCGTTTTGACGGGAGGAACATTGGGGTCGTATTTTGGTGGCCTAGGTTTACTTTCTTCTTTACGAATCTTTGCTGCCAGTGCTTTTGTAAATTCTGCATTTACTCCATGCCCCGGTTTAGTGGCAATCAATCTAGCTTTTAAAGGGCGACCTAAAAGTGCTATATCTCCAATAACATCCAAAAGTTTGTGACGAGCAGCTTCATTTGAAAAGCGCAGTTCAATGTTGTTCAGTGTACCTCTATTGGTTACCTCAACATCTTCTTTGCCAAAGGCGGCTTTTAGTTTATCCAGGGTTGCCGGAGCAATCTCTTGATCCACATATACAATGGCATTATTTAAATCCCCACCTTTAATAAGACCTTGATCCAATAATGGCAATAATTCACGTAAAAAACTGAATGTTCTAGCGCTCGCAATATCCTCCCGGAAATTGGTCATTTGGTCTAAATGAGCGTGTTGCGGACCTAAAACAGAAGTACCATAATCTATAAGAGCGCTTACCTCAAAGGTATCGCTAGGAAGGGCCATGATTTCACATCCGTCTTCATCTTTGAATGTAAAAGGCTCTTCAAGCACATAGTAGTTTTTCTCATGCTCTTGTTCACAGAGCCCTGCTTGCTCAATCAAATCAACTAAAGGCGCTGCGGAACCGTCTAAAATGGGTACTTCACTTCCGTTAAGCTCTATCCGCAGATTATCTACACCAAGAGCATAAAGACTAGCCATTAAATGTTCAACGGTACCTACTGAAGCATTCCCTTTTTGCAGAATTGTTTGACGGTTTGTACGATTGATGTGTTTTGCTAAGGCTGGGATTTCAATGTTTTCTAAATCCGTTCGTACAAATACAATTCCGGTATTTACCTCACTAGGTATTAGGCTTACTTTAACGGATTCTCCTGTATGAAGGGCATTGCCTTCGAATGAAACAGTGTTTTTGAGTGTCTGTTGCAACATATCTATTGGCCTTGTTTTTTGAAGGCCGCGAATGATTTCAAAAAATGTCTGCGGTCTAATGCCGGCGAGCCAAAGATAACCTTATTGTCCGGAACATCATTCATTACGCCACTTTGCGCATAAACGGTCACATTATTGCCGATTTTTAAGTGTCCAATAATACCTACTTGGCCTCCGAATTTGCAGTCATCACCTACGCTTGTTGAGCCTGCAATCCCAGTCTGTGCGGCTATTACACAATTTTTTCCTATGGTTACACCGTGTGCAATCATACATTGATTATCAATCTTGGTTCCTTTGCCGATTTGCGTATCCGTAATCGCTCCGCGATCTACCGTTGAATTGGCACCAATGAAAACATCGTCATTTAAAATAGCTTTTCCAAGCTGTGGAATCGTATGATATGTTCCGTTTTTATCAGGGGCGAAACCAAATCCTTGAGATCCAATCACGGCTCCTGCTTCAACAACAACACGATTTCCTAAACGCGCTGCGCCGAGTATTTTGGCACCAGCTCCAATTCTACAATGATCTCCAAGGACGGCTCCTGCCGCTATAATAGCACCTGCTTCAATTATACAATCGTTTCCAATTATAGCTTCCGAAGAAATGTGCGCATTACTTCTATCATCTAGTGAGATACCACCAATTTCTTTTTCAAGATGTACGAGATGCATCATGAAAGTCATGTATGGATCATCACATTGGATTAGCGCTGCGCTTGTTTCCAAAGCGGTACCTTTTTTGACGAGTATGGCGCTAGCATTAGAGGCGGTTGCCTGGGCTGCATATTTAGGATTTGATAAGAAGCTTAAGAAACCTATTTGAGCATCTTCAAGTGCTGAAATACCAATGATTTCAATATTTTCTTTCCCGGCAGGACAATCAACGCCAAGTGAATCGCAAATAGACTTTAAAGATTTTTGGTTGTGCCTCATAATAAATGTCTCAATTCTCTTGGGAAACAGATGAAGTGACGTTCAACGGGTTCGCTTAGTGCATTGATGGTCATTTGATCTGCGGCTGTACTGATATCGCTAATTCGTCCGTCTTTATACAACAGATTGATGTGTCCCTTTTTCTTGTTGTAAGCGTGATTCTTGACCTTATCAATGATTAACATGTAATGCTCTTCTCCCTGTTTAAAACCGTATTGGTCTCTGATTCCCTCGGCCATTTTATGGGACAACTCTTTAGCAAAGGGTTTTTCCTGCAAGCGTATTTTCAATAGGTCTCTATTGATAATTCTTGAGCTTAAATCACTCAATAAAACATCTTTATTGTTTACCCATTCTTTGATACCGCTCATGATATCAAAGTCATCAAGGCTCAGGAATTTTTTTAGAATTTCCGGGTTTTCTTCAAAATCATTCCACGTGTAATCAGCTTTTAAAAAGTGCTTAAGAGTTGCGGGTCCATCTAACGCAATACCTTGGGCTGCCAAATACTTGGCACGCTTAAGAATATTGACCAACATAAACTCTGCGCTAATTACGGTCTTGTGCATATAGACTTGCCAGTACATTAGCCTGCGAGCTACCAAGAATTTTTCTACGCTGTAAATTCCTTTGGAATCAACAACAAGCTGGTCGTCTTTGACATTTAGCATGGTCAGTAAACGCTCTGAATTGACACTCCCTTCTGTGACTCCAGAATAAAAAGAATCTCTGCGTAAATAATCCAGACGATCCATATCTAACTGAGAGGAGATAAGTTGATGCAGATAAGCCTTTGAATAATTATTGGTGAAAATATCTATTGCTAAATCAAGGGAACCGTTATACTCTAAATTGAGCTCTTCCATGATTTTTAAACTCAACGCCTCGTGACTGACCCCCGGAATTAGAGTGTGTTCTAGCGCATGCGAGAAGGGACCGTGGCCAATATCATGAAGCAGTATAGCGATTAAAACACCGCGTTCTTCTTCACTACTTATCTCTTGTCCTTTTTGTCGCAATGTATAAATGGCACGGCCCATCAAATGCATGGCACCAATAGCATGATGAAACCTAGTGTGGTAGGCACCGGGATAGACTAAATAAGTCAAGCCTAATTGGGAAATTCTGCGTAATCGTTGAAAATAGGGGTGGTTGATCAGCTCATAAATTAGAGGATCTTTTATCGTAATAAACCCGTAGATAGGATCGTTAATGATTTTGTTCTTTGTGCTCAAAGTCAATAGTTTTACCTGTTTCGTAAAAATACTACAGGTCTTAAGGCGAGCCGGGGTTCTCACGCATTACTTTTAACAAGAATAAAACGATCAATTATGCCGAATATTTTATGGGTTGACGATGAAATTCACATGCTCAAAGGCCACTTGCTTTTTTTGGAGGGCAAGGGCTATACATTTCAAACCTGTAATAACGGTAGTGATGCCATTGAACTCTTTGATAATACTGCTTTTGATGCGGTCTTTCTAGATGAAAATATGCCCGGGTTATCAGGTTTAGAGGTACTTGAGGAAATGAAAACCATCCGCCCTGAAACGCCTATCGTTATGATAACCAAAAGCGAAGAGGAACAAATTATGGAAATGGCGATCGGTTCAAAAATTGCCGATTACCTCATAAAACCTGTGAATCCAAACCAGGTTTTGTTGTGTTTGAAGAAACTCCTCAAAGGAAAAGAACTTGTTTCCCAAAAAGCTACTAGAGGCTATCAGCAGGTATTCGGAAAATTGACCATGGAAATGCAACAATTGGAAACGTGGCAAGAATGGTCGGATTTTTATCGTGAATTATTGAAGTGGGAATTGGAACTCGAAAAAAGCGCAGAAGAAGGGTTGAAAAGCGTTTTAGCAACTCAAAAAAGCGAAGCTAACGAGTTGTTTTCTCGATTTATTTCAAATCATTACGAGCGTTGGTTTGAATCCAATGAACGTCCTATGCTTTCTCATGAGGTCGTGGGCAAGATTGTTGGCCCAAAGATCAGAGCTGGCGAAAAAGTATTTTTTGTTGTGGTGGATAACCTTCGATTGGATCAATGGATGGTGATGAAGCCTATGATTGCAGAGGATTTTAATATCAAGTCGGAAGGTATCTACAGCAGTATTTTACCTAGTGCCACTCAATATGCTAGGAATGCTCTTTTTGCGGGAATGCTTCCCTTGGACATTAAGAAAAAATACCCAAACTATTGGAAGGAAGAGCATGAGGAAGGTAGCTTGAATGAATTTGAAGGAGAACTTTTTGAAGAACAATTGAAAAGATTGGGGCTTGGATCAAAGAATGTGAAATATACCAAGGTCACTAATATTCGTTGGGCCAATAAGTTTATTTCAAACATTCATCAAAATAAAGAGGCGGATGTGGTAGCATTGGTTTACAATTTTGTTGATACGCTTTCACATGCTCGAACGGATGTTGAGGTAATTAGAGAATTGGCCTCCGATGACAATGCCTATCGCAGAGTTACTGCCACTTGGTTTGAAGGTTCTCCATTGCGCAAGGCCTTGAAATGGGCGGCGGAAAATGGTTTTAAAGTCGTCTTAACTACCGATCACGGAACGGTGAATGTCAATAAAGCATCAAAGGTCGTGGGAACACGCGACTTGACTACGAATCTGCGTTTCAAGAACGGTAACGGTATGAGCTACCAAGGAAAACACAGTTTTGTAGTTAAAAAACCGGAACAAATAGGATTGCCTAAACATCACATTGTAGATGAATATATTTTCGCATTGAGTGATTATTTCTATGCCTATCCTAATAATTTTAATCATTACGTGAACTATTACCGCAACACCTATCAACACGGTGGGGTATCTTTGGAGGAATTAATCATTCCTTATGTTATCCTCGAAGGAAAATAACGTTCTTAGATTCCAACACGTCCAATTGGACGATTTGCCTCAAGTGGCTAAGGAAATACTTGTATTTGCAACGTGTAGTGTTAATGTACTTCAAGCTCCTATGGGCTGTGGTAAAACAACCTTGTGTAACCAGATAATTAAGCAATGGGGCAGCACAACCGAAGGGTCATCTCCAACCTTTTCTTTAGTGGAAGAACACCAAGGCCCAAACGGAATCCTCTATCATGCAGATGCATATCGTATTGAAGAAGAAGAGGAGGCCTATGATATTGGTTTTGAGGAATACATTGAATCTGGCAACCCTTTGTGGATTGAATGGGCGGAAAAAGTAGAATCTTTCTTACCTTACAAGGTAGGAGTCGTGTACATCAAAATTGAGGACATTCATACTCGCACTATAGAATTTTACTCAGAATTGTCCGCGGCTCAAATACAATGGAACCATGAGTGATTATTTAAGTTGGTCAGAGACTGCTTGGGCAACGCAAGAAGAGCGGTTGGCTGTAGATACTAAAAACGCCAAGCTGGTCATTGGTGTTCCCCGTGAGCGCGATATGGATGAACACCGCATTCTTTTGAATCCTGCAGCAGTTCAGGTATTGGTTCAGAACGGGAATGAAATCCTTATTGAAAGCGGAGCAGGTTTACTTGCTGGATGGGAAGACAAAGAATACGCAGCGGCTGGCGCAAGTATATCTTCAGATGCCAATAGTATTTTTCAATGTGATATAATTGCCAAAGTTGCTCCTCCTAATGAAAAAGAGATTGCCATGATGAAAGGCAATCAAACACTTATTAGCGCACTGCAATTACGTACAAGAGATAGAGACTTTTTTAAAGCTTTAGCAGATAAGAAAATTACAGGTATCGCTCTAGAAGAAATTCGTGATGCGGACGACCAAAGCGCTCTGCGCATTGCTATGAGTGAAATCGCTGGACAGCAAGCGGCAAGATTAGGCGCTAGTTTGTTAGCTGAAGGATTAAGCGGTAAAAGAAAGGGTAAATTAATGGGAGGCGTTCCTGGGGTTGCTCCGGCATCAGTTTTAGTGATTGGCGCAGGGGTCGCAGGAATGGCTGCTGTCCGACTTTCTAGAGGTATGGGTGCAGAGGTTGTTCTTTTGGATCAGAGTATTAGCAAACTGCGTTATGCTACAGAGCAAATGGGCGGCGGATTAGTTACAGAATTAATTCAAGAATCGGTACTCAAAAACAGATTACAACATGTTGATGTGGTCATTGGTGCTCTTTCCCCTATTGAGGGAAGAACGCCCATGGTAGTCACGGAAGCGATGGTTGAATTGATGCCAGTAGGAAGTGTAATCATTGATATTAGTATTGATAGCGGCGGCTGTTTTGAAACCTCCGAAATCACTTCTCACGGTGAGCCAACCTTTGTAGTGCATGATGTTTTACACTATTGTGTACCAAATATGAACAGTGCCGTAGGGAACACCTCCAGCATTGCTATGAGTAATATTGTAGGTCCCATGCTACTGCAACTGTCAGGAAACGGTGGAGTTAAAGAAAGTCTTCATTTTGACTTGAATATTAGGGCTGGCCTGTATCTCTATGGGGGCTTGCTTACAAAACGTCATTTGGGTGAGCATTTTGATTTGCCTTATTCTAGTGACGATCTTCTTTTTGGAAACCTATAACCTAACTTATTCATGGCTTTTTTACGTCGATTGTTATTCTATGTCATTGGTATTGGACTTGGAGTCTTGTTGGTATATGCATTTTTTGGCGATCGGGATTTTGACTATGCCTATGGACCTAAAGCGCGTGTAAAAAAGAATTTCCGTACCAAGGTTGTTGATTCTACCACGTTAGTGCATCCACTTTTGGATATGAGTTTAGACAGCATCTACTACCAAGCGGTAGCTCATGGTGAAATTCACTTAGGCGGCAGTTCCCCTAGAAAAGAACCATGTGGCGAATATTTGTATACCTTTTCGCATGCGAGTTATGCTTACAAAATGGTTCTTGAAAATTGCGACACCGTCAGAGTATTGAGTCTAGAACAGGATTGGGACTAAGCATTTCTGCGGGTAAGCTCTTCTTGAATTAATTTCAGCTCTCGCCCAGTTTGTCCTTCTACGGATGTATTTTCTTCTGCTCTGCGAAACAAATAAGGCAAAACATCCCGCACGGGCCCAAAGGGTAAGTATTTGGCTGTATTTAATCCGGCATTTGACGCATTAAAACTTATATGGTCACTCATTCCAAAAAGCTGAGCCACATGAACTCTTGGATGGTTTAGAGGCAGATTTGCATCTTCTAACAGCGTTGCGGCAAGTTGAACACTATCTTCATTGTGCGTGCCTATGACCACTGCCATGTGCTGAATATTTTTGAGAATAAGCTTTAGCGCTTCATTATAGTCATGATCAGTCGCTACTTTATTTGGTTGTATAGGTGAAGGATAACCCATTGTTTTCGCTCTAATTCGTTCCTTCTCCATATAGGCGCCACGAACAATTTTTACCGCGTAGATGTAGCCTTTTTGTTTAGCTGTTTCAAGTGCCTTTTCAAGTTGAGCAAAACGATCATGTCTATAGAGTTGAGCCGTATTGTAAACAATAGGAATCTTGCGATTGTACTGATTCATATATTGAATTACAAGGTCATCTACTGCTGGTTGAATCCAACTTTCTTCTGCATCAACCATCACAGGGACTTCTAATTCAGCAGCCTTTTCAATAATTTTTTTCCATCGATCAAGTGTTTGATTCCACGCGAGTTGTTCTTCCCCACCAAGTGGTTTTTCTTGACTGATTTTTTCATAAATATCTATTCTTCCTAATCCAGTAGGCTTGAATACCCCAAAAGGTACATTCTCATTAACCTTAGCATATTGAAGCGTTTCAATGGTTGTTGCTAGTGTCCGATTGAAATCTTCTTCTTGTGCTTTCCCTTCAACGCTGTAATCTAAAATAGCCCCAACATTTCCGGCAGCCAACCGATCAATTTGTTGGGTACACTCCTCAACACTTTCACCACCGCAGAATTGACGAAAAACAGTTGCCTTTACAATTCCTTTAATAGGGAGTCTAAGTGCTAGTGCGGCTAGGGTGAATGACTTAAGAACGCGAACTACCGTTGGGCTGCTCAATGTAGAGAATAGTAGCCTGCTTTGCAGCAAGTCAATTTTGGTTTTCATTTTGAACGCCGTCTCGGTATTCGAGAAGTCTATCATGTTCTGTGTTTTGGTACTCAAATATAGTGCTGAGAAGTGTTACTTTTGAGGTGTGCGTACTACAGAAATAACTTCATACTTTGGAGCAGAAGGATTTAGAGTCTTAGATGAATTCTTGTTCAAAAAGAAGGCGTCCAAGACATTCATTTTAGTGGATGAAAACACTGCTTCCTGCATAGGTACATTCTCTAATCAGCTTGCGCACTTAGATTCCGATTTTGATATACTAGAAGTGCCCTCTGGTGAGGAGAGTAAGTCCATTGAAGTAGTTGTTCAACTCTGGGCATCCTTGTTAGAATATGGTGCAGACCGTCAGGCGCTATTGATAAACCTTGGCGGTGGAATGATTTGCGATTTAGGTGCCTTTGTTGCTTCCACTTATAAACGTGGTATAAGCTATGTTCAGGTACCTACTTCACTTTTGGCTATGGTTGATGCATCAATTGGTGGTAAAACAGGAATAAACTTTCAAGGTCTCAAAAATCAAATAGGGACCTTCAGTGAGCCAGATGCAATAGTGATTGCCCCTGTGTTTTTAAGCTCCTTATCTAAAAAGGAATGGATCAGCGGTCATGGAGAGATGATCAAGCATTCACTTTTGAAGGGAAGCGATTGGCCTGCAATCTTACAATTGGATGCGTCTATGAATATAGAGGAGGAAATTCTGCGTTCTGTGCAAATTAAATCGGATGTGGTTTCTTTAGATTTCAAAGAGAGCGGATTCAGAAAAGTACTTAACCTAGGGCATACCTTTGGTCATGCGTGGGAGAGTTTGATGTTGGAGAAAGGCACACCAATTCCGCACGGCATGGCTGTTATTCAAGGATTACACCTTGCATTGGCATTAAGTCAACAAGATGAATTACAGAAGGAGTTGTCCGGCAAGTATCCTTGGGAATTTGTAAATGAAGATGACTTAACGCAACTCTGGACCAATCAGTTGGCGGATAAAAAAAATCAAAATCAAAGTGTTCAATTTGTATTGATAGATGGATTAGGCCAACCTACCATTGACAATCCTGTGGATATCAAAAGTTGGATGGATTGTATACTATTGTTAAACCAAAAAGTCCATGGCTGAGGTTCTGCAGTTAAAGAAACTAAGCGGTTCTATCACTGGTCGATTTGAATTGCCACTCAGCAAGAGTATGGTTAATCGAGCATTATTATTAGCAGCACTGTATCCGGAAATCACCTTGAGCGGAATGAGCACTTCCAAGGACAGCCAATATTTAAAAGAGGTATTAGATGGTTATTTGGGCGAACGCGCACATGTTGGTGACGGCGGAACTACACTACGCTTTGCGAGTGCCTATTGGGCTTGCCAACCGGGGGCAACTCAAGAGCTTGGTGGAACAACAAGATTAAATAAGCGCCCAATCGCGCCTTTGGTGGATGCATTGAATGCTTTAGGTGGTGATGTACGTTATGCTTTAACCAATAAAGAGGCACCGCTTGTAATTCAGGGAAAGGAATTAACAGGCGGTTACTACAAATTTGGGCATGTGGAAAGCTCTCAATTCATAACTGCCCTCATGCTTATCAGTCCCAAAATGACCCAAGGGTTGCATCTTGAATGGGACAGCGTGCCTTCCCAGTCCTATTTAGTGATGACTGCGGCTATTTTACGTGAAGCAGGATTTAACGTTTTACTGACACGGGAAGAATTTAAAATCACTGGAGGACAGCAACCTAAAAAGGCAGAACTTTTCATGGAGCGTGATTGGTCAGCTGCTGCATTTTGGTGCGAAACGGTTGCCCTGGCTAACAAGGCAGAGATAGAGCTTTTAGGTTTCCAAAAAGAAAGTTTACAAGGAGACAGTCGAGTATTGGATTATTTTGAGCCCTTAGGCGTTAAGCACTTTTTTAGAGGAGGCTCCTTGTTTTTACAAAAAGCTCCCGTCTTGCCTCTAGGTAAGTTCACAGCAAACCTGATATCGGAACCGGATCTAGCGCAACCATTAATTACCACTTTAGTGATGCAAAAAATCCCTTTTGAAATCAACGGTTTACAGACTTTAGTGGTAAAAGAAAGTAATCGAATTGAGGCTCTTTCGGAGGTGGCCAAGCGTTTTGGGGTGGAATTAAAAACCACCATGGATAGCATTTCATGTATGGTATATCCCGATGAATATATTTTGGAAGACAATTGCTTTACTACATATGAGGACCATCGAAATGCAATGTCCTTAGC
>Ga0181596_10005437_pt1 | contig 11163 bp, 7 predicted proteins | sample 041ome_6_FD_148655 | JGI IMG/M metagenome (GOLD analysis project Ga0181596, IMG submission 148655) | Coastal salt marsh microbial communities from the Groves Creek Marsh, Skidaway Island, Georgia - 041402US metaG (spades assembly) | ecosystem: Environmental > Aquatic > Marine > Intertidal zone >... | reverse complement strand
AGTTTCTACATGACCACTAATGATTCCATACTCGTCATCGATAGCTTTCAGCGGAGGCACTATGGCATTGGTCGTGCATGAGGCAGCTGAAATAAGCCGGTCGTCCGCCTCGAGCTCACCATCGTTGATACCAGCTACTATGTTTTTCAGACTTCCCTTCCCCGGGGCAGTCAATAACACTTTGGCAACGCCCTTCCCCTTGAGGTGGCGGGACAGACCCTCCTCGTCACGCCACACGCCGGTATTGTCAACAACCAGGCAATCGTTGATCCCGTAGGCTGTGTAATCAACATCTTCAGGGCGATCGGCGTAGATCACCTTGATCTCATTGCCGTTGGCCACGAAAGACTGGCGATCCTCATCGACTCGTATCGTGCCACGAAAGGCCCCGTGGACTGAATCTCGTCGCAACAGGCTTGCACGCTTGACCAAATCATTGGCAGCACCACCACGCCGAACCACGATTGCGCGAAGTCTAAGGCTGTCTCCGCCATCGGTCTTATTGATGAGGATACGCGCCATCAGCCGCCCGATGCGTCCAAACCCGTACAGCACAACATCGACGGGCTTGTCCACGGGACGTTGGCTGGAGTTGACCAGAAACTCCAGCTGCCGAGCGACATAGTCCTCCAGAGACAAGCCGTCGCCCTGTCCTTTATCGTAGAATTCCACCGCCAGCCTGCCCACATCAATGTGGCTGGGACCCAAAGGCAGATTCCTCATGGCATTCAGGACCGGCGCGGTCTCAAACTCTGATAGCTCGTTTTGCTCCACCTGCCGCACGTAGCGATGGGTTTTCATGATGTCCAGCACCGACTGGTTCACCAGCGAATGCCCATAGATATAGCATTTGACGTTGCGTTCCCGGGCCATCGCCCCAACCTGGGGAATCATGGCTTCTGCAAGAGCCTCCCGCTCCTTCCAGTCCGAAAAATAATCAGCTGGGCGCTCGCGTTTGCGCTGGTCGGTCACGTGGTGCTCCTCAATTTGGAAAAACCGGGTGGGTAATGCGCTATTATCCGGCCAAGCCACCCCGGGTCGCAAGCCATAGACGACATTCGGGCCCATGGAGCGCTGGCCCATGGCTCACTTGTATGGTGTCAGGCCCCATTTCAGCGGATCGTCGATGTTTGCCCAATTTGTCGCCCAAACACCCTGGCCCCAAAAGCCCGGAACCCGCACCGCCCTGGGACCCTGCCCCGGGGCAGCGACGGCTATGGCGATCGCCGAACTCGCCGAAGCGCAGGGATTTATCGTGGTCATCGTTCCCAGCTCGGCGATTGCCGCGACACTTGAACGCGAGCTGCCCCTGTTTTGCCGCAAACCCATCGACATTTTGACGCTTCCCGACTGGGAGACTCTGCCCTATGACAGTTTCTCACCCCATCAGGACATCGTTTCCGAGCGCCTGAACACCTTTCACCGGCTTCCCGGGATGCGTTCCGGTATCTTGCTGGTGCCTGTCACAACCCTCATGCAGCGAAGTCCGCCGGTGCACTATGTGGCCGGTAACAGCCTCATGCTGGACGTCGGGCAATCGCTGGACAGCGATACGCTGGTCAACAATCTCGCCCTGAACGGCTACCGCGCTGTCGATACGGTCTACGAACATGGCGAATATGCGGTTCGGGGCTCCCTGCTGGATATTTTCCCCATGGGCAGCCATGTGCCCTACCGCATTGACCTGTTTGATGCCGAGATCGAAAGCCTGCGCACCTTCGACCCAGAAAACCAACGCACCATCGATAAGGTCGAGGCCGTAAGGTTGCTTCCCGCTCGGGAATTTCCGCTGTCCGAGGAGGCAATACATCGTTTCAAAATGAACTGGTACCGCGAGTTCGATGGCGACCCCGAAGCCTGTCCGCTGTTCAGGGAGATCTGTGCGGGGCGGGTGCCCGGGGGCGCTGAGTATTTCCTGCCCCTGTTCTTTGACCACTGTGGATCGGTGTTCGATTATCTTCCCGAGCATGCCAACATCATCACCGTGGGGGATCATTATCACGCCGCCCGTCAGTTTTGGTCGGAGGTCACCGGGCGCCACGAGGAGTACGGCATTGATCCAAGGCGCCCCCTTCTCCCTCCCGCCGCCGTCTTCATACCCGTTGAAGACCTCTACGCAGACCTGGGCCGATACGCCGTCCTCGAACTGCGAACCGACAGCAATGCTCCGGCCCACGTGGAAACAGATTTTCTAACACCGCCCCAACTCCAGGCCGTGGCCGAGGGCACCACCGCCATGGATCGCCTCAAGACCTTCGTGGCAGCTCATGACGGGCCCATATTGCTCTGCGCTGAATCGCCGGGCCGGCGTGAAGTACTGCTGGAAGGTCTCAAGGATGCGGGACTGACCGCAGCGGCCGTGAGCAGCTGGCATGAGTTCACCTCAGCAAAGGTCGATCTGGGCATTACCGTTGCGCCGGTGGATCGTGGAATATTCCGGGGCACAGGGCAGCCTACTCTGCTGGTCGAAAACCAGATTTTCGGAGAGCGGGTCGCGCAGCGACGGCGACGCAAGGCGGTTGAAGAAACCAGTGCTGACGCTATCGTCCGTGACCTGACAGAACTTCGCCCCGGGGTGCCCGTCGTCCACCTGCAACACGGCGTGGGGCGCTACCTCGGCCTGCAATCGCTGGAGATCGATGGCGCCCAGGCAGAGTTCCTGCTGCTGCAATACGCCGATGCGGACAAGCTCTACGTACCCGTGGGTTCGCTGCACCTGATTGCCCGGTACACGGGGGCCGATCCCGATACAGCCCCCCTGCATCGGCTGGGAAGCGAACAGTGGGAAAAAGCGCGACGCAGGGCCCGCGAAAAAGCCAACGATGTGGCCGCCCAGTTGCTTGAAGTCTACGCCCGGCGTGAAGCCCGACAGGGTTTTCAATGCGAGATTGACGAAGGTCTCTGGCAGCGTTTCAGTGAGCAATTCTCTTTTGAGGAGACTCCGGATCAGCAGGCGGCGATCGAAGCCGTGCGGGCCGATATGTGCGCAGCCAAGGTCATGGATCGCCTGGTCTGCGGGGACGTGGGTTTTGGCAAGACCGAGGTCGCAATGCGCGCCGCATTCATCGCCATACAAAATGAGAAGCAGGTGGCCGTTCTGGTGCCCACCACGCTCCTTGCCCAGCAACACTTCAACAGCTTTCGCGACCGCTTCGCCGACTGGCCCGTCAACATTCAGGTTGTGTCCCGATTCCAGTCAAACCGCGACATAGAAAAAATACAGGCCGAAGTCGCATCGGGCAGCGTGGACCTGCTGATCGGCACCCACAAGTTACTGCAGAGCCACTTCCGATTTGAAGATCTGGGCTTGCTGGTGATTGATGAGGAACACCGATTTGGCGTTAAGCAAAAGGAGGCCATCAAAGCCCTGCGTGCGCAGGTTGATATCCTGACCATGACCGCCACGCCCATTCCCAGAACCCTCAACATGGCACTGGGCGGGCTTCGCGACCTGTCCATCATCGCGACCCCACCGGCGAGGCGGCTGTCGATCAAAACCTTCATCAGGGAACATTCCATCGCACTGGTTAAGGAAGCCATCCTCAGGGAGACGCTTCGGGGGGGACAGGTTTACTACCTGCACAATGAGGTCAAAACCATGGAGCAAACGGCTGCGCGGCTGCGTGACCTGCTACCGGAATTGTCCGTGGGCATCGGCCATGGCCAGCTGCCTGAGGTGGAGCTCGAGCGTGTTATGAGTGACTTCTATCACACTCGGTACCATATCCTGGTATGTAGCACCATCATCGAAACAGGCATCGACGTGCCCAACGCCAATACGATCATTATCGACCGGGCTGATAAATTTGGCCTCGCCCAGCTGCATCAGCTTCGAGGGCGAGTCGGCCGCTCGCACCACCAGGCCTATGCGTACTTGCTCTGTCCGCCCCGCTCGGCAATGACATCCGATGCGGAGAAACGACTCGAGGCCATCGAAGCCGCAGGGGAACTGGGCGCCGGTTACTTGCTCGCGACCCACGACCTCGAAATCCGGGGCGCAGGCGAGCTGCTGGGTGATGAACAATCAGGGCAGATTCATAGCGTCGGCTTTGGCCTGTACCTGGACATGTTGAACAGTGCGGTAGGAGCTCTGAAGCGGGGCGAAATTCCAGACATTGATAGCCCACTCGATGCCGGGACCGAGGTCAAACTGCACACGCCCGCCCTGATTCCAGAAGACTATCTACCCGACATTACGTCGCGGCTTGTGCTCTACAAGCGCATTGCCGGAGCGGCGACCCATGAGGCCTTACGTGAAATTCAGGTAGAAATGATTGATCGCTTCGGACTGCTGCCCGAGGCCACCAAAAGCCTGTTCATACAGGGCGGGCTGCGCATTCGGGCTCAACGATTGGGCATAGCGGAGATTGAAGCCAGCCATGACGGTGGTAGCATTCTATTTACAGACCAGACAGAAGTAGAGCCGTTAACTCTGGTGAAGCTCGTGCAGAGTGACCCCAGGACCTTCAGCCTCGCGGGCTCCAACAAGCTGCGTTTCAACAGCGAGCTACCTGGCCTGCCAGAACGACAGGCCTTCATCGAGCAGCTGCTCGAGACCCTCAACCAGGATTGAGCATCATGGGACTGCGCACAGCAAAGTGTTTTCTTTTTGTTCTAGCCCTCGCATCAGCCGCGTGGGCACAGGACGACCCCGTTATTGAGGTGGTCGTTCCTGACGACATAGACCCAAATGCCGGTTCGGGGTGGATTCGTATTGAGTTGGCTGTCCTGGTGGACGACAGGCCCGAAACCCTGCAGTCAGAGACGTGGCCAGCGTACCCTGAAGCACGGTATCCCGTTAAGCACCGCCGCCTGAAGGATGAGCAACGGGTAGCAGCGCTGGCAGAGCGGTATCCCGAGACGCAGGTCATTGGCGGCGATGAAGGCCTTATCACCCTGCTGATCCCCGATCCCGAGCAGTGGCTGGCCGATGCCACAGCCGAAGCGGTGGTCACAGATGCCGACGTTGAAGCCCTGACCAGTGAAGAGCGCACCGGGGACGCAGCTGCCCTTGACTCCCCGGCGCAAGAAGACCCTCTCGCTGTAACTGATGACCCCGCGACCGCCGCACCCCCGCTGGAAATGATTAGTGCGCCCGGGGTGGCGACAGGCGTTGGCGTCGACTGGCTCTCTGAATTTTCCGAGCCCCTGGCACCCGAAGGGGCTGCACCTGAAACACAGACTCCACTCCTCGATAACAACGGCGCGCCAACAGAGGACCTGCCCCCTGCCCCAGAGCCGTCGTTGCCGCTGGCTTTTACCGTGCGAACTCCGTCCCTGCTGGCAGAAGGGCTGGCTCGCCTCACGTCCGGGAACCCGGATCGACTGCAGCTCAGCACAGCATGGCTACAACCGCCTGATGCAGCCAATGTACCCATTATTCTCGATAATTCGGGTGATGAGGGTGTTTGGCCTCAGCTGCAGGGGTTTATCGAGCTACGCACCGGCGACACCCTCCGCATGGGCATCAACTTTTGGTGGAACACAGACGCCAGCTACCTACCGCCCGGCTTTTATATGGAGGCGCCGCCTGCTGCCCCACCGCAGCTGCTCTGGCGTGACCTTGAGCTGAGCACGCCGCTGACCACCGAAGAAGCGGCACAACGACAGGAAACTTTCAAGGCCATTGCTGACCACCAGCAAGCCGGCTTACCCCTTATTGAGTTTGTGGATCCCAACACCGGATTTTTTCGGGAGGAGGAAGCTGAGCCCCGGGAACAGACGGGGCTACCGCCCGAGGACCCCTGGCCCTGGCATCACTTTCTCCACGTGACCGATACTCGTGTAGTGCCTGAGGGGTACATTCGTTACTTTGACCACCCGGTGCTCAAAGTGATTGCCACCTGGCGGGAGCTGACCTGGGGAGAGGTCTACCAGATTGGCGCCGCTGACCGGGAGAGGCTGGATATTGAGGCGGCCGTAGAAGCCGCCCTGCAAGCGGAGAGCCCGGGTGACAACCCGCCGGCGGCCCAGCGACCACCTTCTCAGGAACCGCGCCGCTAGGCGGGACCTGGCGTCACGGAATCAATGGCCGTAGCCAAATCAGCATCCCCGCCCAGCAAAACGGTTCGGGTGGGAAACGCAACTTCCGCGCCATGGGCTTCGATAATGCCAAGAATTTTTAACAGGACATCCTGCTTAACCCCATGGTAGGTCACCCAGTCAGTGGTTTTGGTGAAGGTGTAAACGAAGAAATCCAATGAGGAAGGTCCACAACTCACAAAATTGACAATGAGTGTGCGGTTGAGATCAATCGCCTCATGAGCCTCGAGCATGGCCTTGACGTCCCTGACGATCTCCGCCATGCAGCCCGCATCATCGTAACGAATACCCAGGGTTTCATAGATTCGACGGTTGTTCATCCGCGAGGGATTTTCCAGCGCCACACTGGCGAATATGGAGTTGGGGACATAGAGGGGCCGCTGATCAAAAGTGCGGATTCGGGTCATTCTCCAGCCTATGTCCTCTACCGTACCTTCAATTTCACGGTCCGGTGATCGAATCCAGTCGCCGACGGTGAACGGTCTATCGAGATAGATGCTCAATCCACCCAGAAAATTGGCCAGCAAATCCCGAGCCGCAAAGCCCACGGCAATACCCCCAATGCCGCCAAAAGCCAGCAGGCCTGACACCGAGACACCGACTGATTGCAGAATCATCAAAGCCACAATGATCCAAAGACTGATACGAGCAAGACGGACGGTCGCCCGGATCGTGGCACGGTCATCGGATTGTCGAGGTGCCCGATGCTCACCCAGAAGCTCAGTCTCAATGCCCGCGAGGGCTCGCTGGGCGGTCCAACCCAGCAACAAGATGAGACCCGTGTCCGCGGCCTGCCTGAGCAGGCTACGGACTTGGTCGGCCCCCTCAAAGAGCCCAAGGGACAGGTAGGCGATGACCAACCACATGGCCCACTCACTCGGTTGCACGACCGCATCAGCCAACACGTTGTCCCATCGGGTCTCGGAACGCTCGGCGGCCCGGTGTAACTGCCGTACCGCTTGGCCAATAAGAAGATGGCCCAGCAACCCCAGCACCAGCAAAAATGCCAGAACCAGAACGAAGTCCGGCAGGTGAAGCTGCTCAGCAAAGGGAGCCAGCCAGTCGGTCATAAGCTGTGTCGATGCATCCATACTGTGTACGATCCGGTGAGTTCCACAGATGCTAACCCGAGGGCGGCTCACGGTGCCACGTCTCAGGTATATTCTGGCACTCCGTGACAACTCCTTATTTACTGTATAAAATACCAGCGTGTACAGGTAACCAGTGGTTAGGATAGCGCATGATTAAGTTAACGGCACGTCAACGGCAGGTCCTCGATGTTGTTCGCCGCAGTATTGACGAGACCGGGTACCCACCCACCCGGGCCGAAATTGCTCGGGAGCTGGAGTTCAAAAGCGCCAATGCCGCCGAAGAGCATCTGAAAGCCCTGGCCCGAAAAGGTGCCATCGAAATGATTCCTGGCGCCTCGCGTGGCATTCGGCTCGCCGATACCGAACCCCCCGGGTTGGCTGTTGTGGGTCGGGTAGCCGCGGGGTCGCCGGTGCTCGCCCAGGAACATATCGAAGAACGCTGCGCTGTCGCGGGGGACCTGTTCCATCCGCATGCCGATTACCTACTGCGGGTGACGGGCGATAGCATGATCAACGCCGGCATCTTCGACGGCGATCTATTGGCCGTACACAGCACCCCTGTCGCGGCGGAGAATCAAATTATTGTCGCCCGGATTGACGATGAAGTGACAGTCAAGCGTTTAAGAAAACCAGACAGGCAAACGATTGAGCTGATCGCTGAAAACGATGCTTATGCGCCCATTCATGTGGATTTGACGACCCAGAATTTTGCTATTGAGGGCGTGAGCGTCGGGGTTATACGACGAGGGTAACCCCGGCAATCAAATTCACCTCTGGCAGGCCCCGGAGGGCAACCCGTCAGTGTACCGTTCTGCCGTCTGTGGCCTCTGAGGCTTCGGCCTCAACTTCGACGTTACTGAGTTCGGCTAGGCGAGCCGCTGTCTGGATACCGGCCTGTATCATCGCTTTCGCGACCTCGAGATTGTTCTCCATCAGATAAGCCGACGTTTCCTCTGAGAACTGGATACTGACCAGTGGATCGCTCCCCTCCTCATCCGCGCGCTGCAGAACAATCTCACCGTCACCCAGATCGACAATTTCCAGCAAAGCAGTGGTCATGCGAAATCCTTTACCAAAGGTGTAGCGGAATGGTAGCAGCCCATCGGATGCCGCACCACCATGAAACCCAGTAATTGCGGACGCTCTCAGTATTCGTCCATGCAATCGGCCATGCGGCTGAATAACTGGTCAAATTGCTCACACCAGTCCCGATAGTCCCCGATATGGGGTCTTGTACTGCTCGATGCAAGGCGCCCAGCTGGAACGGGACGCGCGACACCTCGTTCGGGCACGGCCTGAAGCCGAGCCAGCCAGCCTTCCTGCTCCAATCTCCGGTACTCCCGGATCTCCCCCGGCTCAGCAATACCCTCTCGCCGGTGCGGCAACTGGTCGGTCGTGTGGGGGGGAGTCTCCGGGAGCGAAACGGTGCGCGTCATGGCTAACAGGAACCAACCGTAGGCGTCCAGCAGATGCCCGCGGACGGACGGGCCGAAAGCCGCCTCCAGGATGGTGCTGCCAGGACCCTCATCCCTGTCGAGCATGCCGCCCCAGGCCTCAATGAGTATTCTGGCCATGTACAGGGAGTGATTAGCAAGTCCCCGTGCACTGCCCATAGAGATCAGTCGGCCTTTTGCGGAGCGGTAGCCGCCGGCGCGGGCTTTTTCGTCGGCGCTTTCTTGCGACGGGCCGGTTTCTTTTTACTGGCCACTTTCTTTTTTGGGGCTTTCGCAGTACCCGAAACCTGCCAGCATCCGCCATCAAAAAATGCTTTCCACCCGGTCGCCTTACCCTCCACGTCAGTCATGACGTATTGTTCCTTGGTCTTGCGGCTATAGCGCACCTGACTACGATTTCCCGCATCATCCTTCAAGGGTGCATCCAGTAGAAAATGATACTTGGGATCGATCTCTGCCTGATGGGGCAGAAGTTCATCAACAAAGGGCGGTCGGGTTTCCCGATTTTTTGGAAATTTGCTCGCCGCAAGAAACAGGCCTGAGGCACCGTCCCTGAGAATGTAATGATCATCAACCTTGACGCAAGCCAGTTCCGGCATGGGAACCGGATCCATCTTGGGCGGTGCCGGCTCGCCGTTGCGCAGAAGTTTGCGGGTGTTTTTGCACTCTGGGCCGGTGCAACCAAAATATTTACCGAACCGCCCACTCTTGAGCTGCATATCCAGGCCGCATTTATCGCATTCAATCGTAGGGCCGTCGTAGCCTTTGATGCGAAATTGCCCCGCCTCCACCTGATAGCCATCGCAGTCCGGGTTATTTCCGCACACGTGCAGCTTGCGTGTCTCGTCGATGAGGTAGCTGTCCATGGCGGTATGACACTTCGGGCAGCGATGCTTCTGGAGCAACAGGCGAGATTCCGCTTCATCGTCTGCATCAGCGCTGATGGCCTCGTCCCCAGGAATCAGGTTCAAGGTGGTTTTGCAGCGCTCTTTCGGCGGCAGGCTGTAGCCGGAACAGCCGAGAAAAACACCGGTGCTTGCGGTACGAATCTGCATCGGTCGATCACAGGTCGTGCATGGGATGCCGGTTGGGGTGGGATCGTTGGCCTGCATACCGCTGGGTTCTGGCAGCCCAGCCTGGCCCAACTTGCGCCGAAAACCGTCATAGAAGTCGTTCAACAAGGCCTTCCAGTCCAACTGACCGTCAGCTACCTCGTCGAGATGCTCTTCCATGGACGCGGTGAAGCCGTAATCCAGAAGGTCTGAAAATGCACCCTGTAGGCGCTGGGTGACTATATCGCCCATCTTTTCAGCGTAGAACCGTCGATTTTCCAAGCGCACGTAACCGCGGTCCTGGATCGTAGAAATAATCGCTGCGTAGGTTGAAGGCCGGCCAATGCCGCGCTTCTCCAACTCCCTGACCAGACTCGCCTCGCCGTAACGCGCCGGCGGCTTGGTAAAGTGCTGCTTGGGCTCGAGACGATCCAGGGTCAATACCTGCCCTACCGCCAACGCAGGCAAGTCCGCTTCATCCGGTTTTCTTGATTGCGGCGGCTGCACCCGGGTAAACCCGTCAAACTCAACGATTCGCCCCCTGGCCGTCAGACCGTACTCCGCCGCGCTGACGGTCACTGTCGTAGACAGGTACCTTGCCGGGGTCATCTGGCAGGCAACAAACTGGCGCCAGATCAGCTCATAAAGACGCTCGGCGTCACGCTCCATGCCTTGCAACTGCTGCTGAGTGGTTTTCACATCCGAGGGCCGAATAGCCTCGTGTGCCTCCTGAGCACCCTCCTTTGACGAATAACGTAAGGGGGCCTCCGGGAGGTAGCTCGGCGGGTAGTTCGCGCCAATGTAGTCACGGCAGGCCGCAACCGCGTCGTTACTCAGATTGGTGGAATCGGTTCGCATGTAGGTGATGTAGCCCGCCTCGTACAGGCGCTGGGCTAGCGTCATGGTTTTCTTGACGCTAAAACCCATGCGAGTGCTGGCTGCCTGCTGCAGCGTCGAGGTGATAAAGGGGGCGCCGGGTTTGCTGCTGGTTTTCCGCGATTCAAGGTTCGTGACCTCAAAGGACGAGGACTCCAGCGCAGCAACCGCTGCCTGCGCCTCGACCTCGGTCTTGGGAGCAAACTTTTCTCCCGATCGATATTTGACTTCAAACCGAACGGCATTGTGCCCCTCGGGCAATAAGTTGGCGTGAACCTCCCAGAACTCCTCGGGGACAAAGGCGCGTATCTCTCGCTCACGCTCCACAATCAGACGAACGGCTACGGACTGAACACGACCAGCGGATAGGCCTCGTGCCACTTTAGCCCACAGCAAGGGGGACACCTCGAAGCCAACAACCCGATCAAGAAACCTTCGGGCCTGCTGGGCGTTCACACGATTGGTATCCAATTGGGTAGGGTGCTGGAACGCTTCCTGAATGGCTTTTTTGGTAATTTCGTTGAACACCACGCGCTGGTAACGCCCCTCGTCCCCCCCGATCGCTTCACGAAGGTGCCAGGCAATAGCCTCACCCTCTCTGTCCAGATCGGTAGCGAGGTAAATCGCATCCTACTTGGCCGCAATCTT
>Ga0181596_10005435_pt1 | contig 11165 bp, 14 predicted proteins | sample 041ome_6_FD_148655 | JGI IMG/M metagenome (GOLD analysis project Ga0181596, IMG submission 148655) | Coastal salt marsh microbial communities from the Groves Creek Marsh, Skidaway Island, Georgia - 041402US metaG (spades assembly) | ecosystem: Environmental > Aquatic > Marine > Intertidal zone... | reverse complement strand
CGCTGCAACAGGGTCTGGCACAGTTGCTCAAATTGCCGCCCGACGCTGGCCCAGCCGGCCTGCTCTGCCGCCTGCCGGGCGGCCTCTGCGGTGGTTGCAGAACGCTGTTCTAACAAGCGCCGGACGGCGGCGGTAAAGGCCGCCTCATCCGCCACCGGCGCCAGTTCGCCACTGACCCCGGGGCGGATAAACGAACGCGCTGCGGCCATCTCAAAGGCCGCTACCGGCAAACCACTGGCCATGGCCTCCAGCGTTACCAGGCCAAAGGTTTCGGTAAGGCTGGGGAACACAAATACATCGGCCGAGGCGTAATGCTGTGCCAGAGCACTGCCGGTTTGCACCCCGGCCGTAATCAGCTGCGGATACTGGCGGGTCAGCGCCTCCCGCAGCGGGCCGTCTCCCACCAGCACCAACTGCAGATCCGGCCATTCGGCCCGCAATGCCTGCCAGCTGCGCACCGCCAGCGGAATGTTCTTCTCCGCCGCCAGGCGACCGACAAACAACAACACCGGCGTATCCGGGCCGGCTTGCCACTGCTGGCGTAAATCATCACGGCGATGACCGGGGTGAAAGCGCTCGCTGTCGACCCCGTGTGGCAACACCACCACCCGTTCAAAACCATCCTGCCGCAGGCTGGTGGCAATATCGGCAGCGGGTACCAGCGTTACGGCGGTGCGGTTATGAAAACGCCGCAACCAGCCCAGCACCCACTGCTGTACCCAGCCAAAGCCGTAATAACCGCTGTAACGGTGGAAATTGGTGTGAAAGGCGCTGAGCACCGGAATATTCAGCCGCTCGGCCTGCCGCAGCGCGGAATAGCCCAGCGGGCCTTCGGTGGCGATATACACCAGATCCGGGCGCTGGCGCTGCCAGGCGTTACGGATACGCCGGCCAGCCGGCAAGCCGGGGTGCACATCGGGGTAAAAGGGAAGGGTCAGACCCGGGCAATGAATTTCTTCAAACTCTGGTTGCCAGGGCTGGCGTGGCCGGGTGCGGATAATCTGCACCGCAAAGCGTCCGGCCGGTAAGGCCTGCAGCAATTGCTGTAACGAGGTGGCAACGCCGTTGATATCCGGCAAAAAAGTTTCAGTTACTACGGCCAGGCGGATTACAGTCATCGTCAGAAGGCACCAGAGGCATCAGAGCTTCAGTGTGCCGCCCCGGCGATGACAGAATGATGACGGCGGTGGCTCAGTGTTGGCCGGATTCCGCCAGCTTGGCCAGCCGGTAGCGCAGCTGCCGTGGTGTCAGCCCCATCACCCGGGCGGCCATGGTTTTGTTGCCATTGCACTTGTCGATTGCGGCCTGAATCTCATCCAGCTCATTGGCCTGTACCCGCTGGTACGGCCGGGCATACAGGGTTTTGAAGTTCGGCACCACCTGGGTCGCCAGCATGTGGGCAATCTGACCACCCAGAAAGCTGACCAGACTGAGATCCATGTACTGCGGATGACGGCTGCGCAAATCCAGTACCAGTGACGCCACCACGGCCTGCCGCAACACCAGCGGCACCAGCAGACAACGGTCAGCCAGTCCCAGGCTGTCACGTTGCGGCTCGAAGAACTCCGGCCGCTCGCTGCCTTCTTTAATGACCAGCCACTCGCGGGACTGCGACTGCCGGCATAACGCGTGCTGCACCGCAAAGCTGTACACCCCGTTACGGATGCCGGTCGAGCAAAACTGGGCTTTAAAACGCCCCGGTGCATCGGGTAAAGCCACCGACACATTGGTCAGGCCGGACTGCTCAGCAATCAGACACAATAACTGCTGAATACAATCTTCGTCGTGATAACGGCTTTCGATAATGTCAGTCAGGCTGTGCAACCAACCCGGAGCCGGCGCTGGCACCACCGGTGGCTGACGGTAATCCTGAAAATCGGCAATTTTGTACATAGGCAGTTCCTCCTGTACGAAGTATTAGCAGGGAACGTACCAATTTTGAAAAATCCGCGAGAACAGCGGCGAGGGCCCGTCATTACTGGCCTGAGCGATCAGCAACCGGAATAACAGAGACCGGGAATGTGCATCAAAACAAGACATTCCGGACAATTAGCGCACTCAAATGGTGCAACCCACTGCCCGGAATTCAATCAGGCGCTTTCCGGATCATCGTCCGGCAGATACTCATGGCGCAGCCACTGCGCAAAGGCGCGGCAGGCGTCCTGACTGGTCAGAATGCCGGCCAGACGATCATGGCGCAGCACCAGTACCGCATTCAGATGCTGGTCAGCCATGCCCTGCAAGACCACGTCCAGACGGGTATGCAGATCCAACTGCGGTACCTGCCGGCGACACAGATCACCGGCGGTCAGCTCGGTCAGTTCACGGGCCGAATGACCGGGCTGCAAGGCCAGTTTGATATCTTCACTGGTCAGCAGACCGCTGATTTCGTGTCCGTTCATGACCGGTAAATGATGACACTGATGCGCATCCATCAGGGCGGCTGCCTGATTCAGGGGCATGTCCTCATCCGCGTGCAGCGGAAAAGCGGTCATCACATCGGACAATAATGGCATGTGGCGCATGGCTGGCCTCCCGGCGTCTCAGACGCCAATACGACCCAGAGTATCGACAATCTGACGCAGTACGCCGGCCAGGGTCGGGTGCTCCTGTTCAAACCGCACCGCCTGCTCCTGTACCCGTTCACTCAGGTCAGTCTGCTGGTCCGGTTGCAGTTCATCAATGTCAGCGGCAATCCGCTGCAGCAGTGCCTGGCTTTCGCTGTCCAGTTGCGGATGTTCAGCCAGGGTGGCGTGCAGTTGTTGCAGCTGTTGTTTCAGTTGTTGTTCGGCCATGATATTTCCTCGTTACGGTCCGCTGCAGTGTAACAACGGCGCTCAGCAATGCACTAATCCAGGTCAACAGAGCGCGGCTCAGAACTCCCAGAATTCCACCAGCACGGTTTTGATAATAAACCCCAGCACGCCCAGGCCCAGGGCAAAAAACAGCACGAACATACCGAACTTACCGGCATTCGAGCGTTTGCCCAGGTCGTAAATAATAAAAAACATAAACCCGATCAGCACGGTAATGCCGATGTTCAGCGCCAGACTTTCAAACTGGGCGGCATTCATAATTCTCTCCCGCAGGAATCAGCTCAGGCCGCTATGGTACTCAGCGCCGCCGGTACTGGCCAGCAACGGTTGCAGCGTAATACCGGCGGGGTATGATGACGGCGCATTCTCAAACAGGCTGCCTGCAGCCAACAATAACAATAAGAGGTTCCATCATGGCCAGATTCTTTCTGCCTGCCCTGCTGCTGTGGCTGGCGTTCAGCGCTGTCAGCCAGGCCCAGACCGGCCTGCCGGTCCGCACACTCTGTATTTTCGATCCGGTCGGCGCCCGCGGCCCGGTTTATAACGCCCTGCTGGATTACCAGACCAACGCCATGAACTGGGGCGTACAGCTGAACCTGAAAGCCTACACCAACGAAGCCGTGGTCATTGCCGACTACAGCGCCGGCCATTGTGACGCCATGGGTGTCACCGGCACCCGGGTAAGGCCGTACAACCGTTTTACCGCCAGCATTGAAGCGCTGGGCGGCCTGACCAGCTACCAGCAGGTACAGGAGCTGATCGGCATGCTGTCCAAACCCCAGGCAGCCCGCTATATGGTGCAGGATAACCATGAAGTTGCCGCGGTTATGCCGGGCGGTTCGGTCTATGTGTTTGTGCGTGACAAAGCCATTAATTCGGTCGAAGCCGCCGCGGGTAAACGCATTGCCACGCTCGATTACGACCAGGCTTCGGTCAAGGTGGTGGAACACATCGGCGCCACCATGGTGCCCTCCAGTGTCGCCACCTTTGCACCGCGCTTTAATAACGGCGATGTCGATATTGCTTACGCGCCGGCCGTGGCCTACCAGCCCTTTGAAATGTACAAAGGCTTAGGGGAGCAGGGGGCGATTTACCGCTTCAGTCTGGCGCAGATGAATTTTCAGCTGGTGTTGCACCGCGATCGTTTCCCGGCTGATTTCGGCCAGCAAAGCCGCGAATTCGCCTTCCGGCATTTTGATAAAGCCATGGCGCACATCCGTCAGGCTGAGGCCGGTATTCCGGAGCACTACTGGCTCGACCTGCCAGAAAAAATGGCACTGGATTATCAGGAAATGCTGCGCAATATCCGTATCAGCCTGACCGGCGCCGAGGTTTACGATGCCCGGATGATGCGCCTGATGCTGAAACTGCGCTGCCGCAGCAACCCCGGCCATCATGAATGTACGGAACAGCGGGAAGGCTGAACGCTGAAGTTTGCTTTACAATCGGCCCGGACAATCTGATCACGGCCCGTTATGAGCAACGATTTTGACTTCTGCATCGCCGGCGGCGGGGTTATCGGCCTCGCCCTTGCCTACCGTCTCAGCCAGCAGGGCAGCGTGCTGCTGCTGGAACGCCACGCCCGCTTCGGCAGTGAAACCAGCAGCCGTAACAGCGAGGTGATTCACGCCGGGCTGTATTACCAGCCCGGTTCGTTAAAAGAGCAGCTGTGCCTGGCCGGTAAGCCAGCGCTCTATGCATTTTGTGAACAGCACGACGTGCCCCATCGCCGCATCGGCAAACTCATCATCGCCCCCGCTGCCGACACCCCCAAACTGGATGAGCTGTGGCATAAAGGCGAACGTCTCGGCATTCCGCTGGAGCGGCTGAATCAGGCGCAATTGCAGGAACGCGAGCCGCTGGTGCGCGGAGCGGCGGCGCTGTGGTCACCCTCCACCGGCATTATCGACAGCCATACCTACATGCAGCGGCTGGCCCAGCTGGCCCAGATCAATGAAGCCTTACTGCTCTGTCATTCCAGCGTGCGCCGTGCTGAACCAACCGACCGCGGCTGGCAGGTGACCATTGACAGCAGCGATGGTGAGGTGAACATCCGTTGCGGTGCACTGATCAACGCCGCCGGGCTGCAGGCCCAGTCACTGGCGCGCCAGCTGCAGCTGGCAGAGGACGATATTCCGGCCCTCTACCCCTGCCGCGGTCACTACTTCAGTTACCAGGCCAAAGCCCCGTTCCGGCATTTAATTTACCCCTTACCGGAAGCCAATATGGCCGGCCTGGGCATTCACGCCACGCTGGATCTGGGCGGCCAGGTGCGGTTCGGGCCGGACACTCAATATCTGGCGGCCGGCCAGCTGGACGATTACCGCGTCGATGCCGCTCTGCAGAGCCGTTTTGCCGAAGCCATCCGCGCCTATTTCCCGCAACTGGATCCGGCGGCCCTGCAACCGGATTACGCCGGCATCCGCCCCAAACTGCACGCCGCCGACCAACCCGCGGCCGACTTCTGTCTACTGCACCGCCAGCAGCCGGCACCGGTGGTGCATTTATTCGGCATTGAGAGCCCCGGCCTGACGGCATCACTGGCACTGGCGGCCCGGGTGGCTGACGTTTTCAGCACAACGCTCTGAATGGCGAAACCATATCAGGTCACAGGCTTCCTGCGGCACCAGCGCCTGATTGACACAATGGTTCTGAATGGCAGTTTTCAGAAACAAAACCTGTACATTTGTTCACCATAAAACCACGTGCTGAACGCTGCACTCTGAAAACACCTGCTATCCTCATCTCAGACAAAAGACTTAGTGAGTCATCCCCAATCCAGCCGGAATACGCTCAGAGGAATACCAGTATGCAACACCCCTTGCCGGTTGCCCCGTATTCGTACCAGACCGGAAATGTCGTTACCCTGCTGTCCGACCGGGTGATGATTCCCATCACCTGCGACCATTGCCAGCAGCAGACAGACGTCAGCCTCGGGCGGCTGAAACAGCAGACGATATTCTGCCGGCACTGCCACCAGGCCCGCCAATTCAGCAGCCTGGAATTGCGCCTGATGCGGATGCTGCTGGCGCAGGAAGGCTATCATTTCGCGCTGTAAGGTTACTCCGCCGGTGGCGGCAAGATAAGGCTCAGATACTGGCGGGTAATGGCTTCAATCCGGGCCAGCTCCACCTCGCCTTCATCCTGCAGCAAGGCGTTGTATTCCAGCGTGTGAAATAACCCCAGTAAAATTTCCGCATCCGCCTGTGGCTGTGCCGACGGCAGAATATGGCGGAAAAAATCCGTGGCTTTATCCAGCAGAGCCTGCCGGTGCAACAGAGCCAGCCGGCGGATAGCCGGGTTAATAATGGCTTCGTAGCGGAAAGCCTGCTCGGCAATGCGCAGGTCGCGTTGTTCCAGCAACTGATGGCGCATATAGGTCATTACCTGCGTCACCATAAAATCCTGCACCGCTTGCCGGTCCGGGCCATCGGCAGCAGCGGTGCGCAGCCAGGGCTGATTAAAGCGCCGGGTTAAATCATCCACGTCCAGCAAGGCTTTTTCGGTATAGAGGGTAAAGGTATCGACAATTAGCTCGTCGATGTCGCGGAAATAATAGGTGGTGGCGGCCAGCGGCACCTCGGCCTCAGCCGCCACGGCCCGGTGACGGATACCGCGCACACCATCACGCACCACAATACGCAACGCAGCTTCCAGAATCAGCCGGCGCCGGTGTTCACTCTTGGCCCGGCTGGCTTTACGGCCATGGTATTGAAGGTCCTGCGGATCATTGGTCAGTTCCGGCGCTGACGCCATATTGCTCTCCTGCTTGTTATTCTGACGGCGGCCGGCAGTTTACCATCCTTATTCCGGCCACGGCCTGCTGCTATAGCGGCCAATGCTTGCCGCACACACCGCGGTCAACGGCGGCAAATACCCTGCTGGCGTGGCTTGCTGAGGGTTGGCACAGCCCCTGCATAGAGACTGCCAGTTACCGGAGTTTCTTCTATGCTCAGCGCCCTCAGTCATTATCTGCAACATCTGCCCCTGCCGAATCAGGACAGCCCGCGTGCGGCAGCGGCCTCCGGGGTAACCGCTCCCGCGGCAGAAGAACCGGCGGATACTTCGCCGGGCGCTTATGCCCCATCGGCCCGGGCGGTGCTGGTCAGTGCGGTAGCGGCGGATTTCAATGTGCGCGCCCTGCGCGGTGAAGAGGTCGGCCATCTGCAGAACAAACTGCTGCAATTCGGCCTGCTCGATGGCCGCGGACTGGATGCCTTTGCCAGCCTGAATACCGCCCGCGCCGATCTGCCGGAAGGGCAACGGCTGGATGCCGTACAGACACTGGATGATCTGGCACTGCAGTTTGAAGAGCGCCGCACCCCCTACTCAGAACGCCAGCAAATCGGCCGTTTACAGACCCTGCTGCACAACCTCGATTCGGCCCGCCAGACGCACTGACCCGGCAAGCCTGGCTTTTTAAGGTACAATACGGCCTTTTTACGCCACCGGAGAACACTGTGCAGTTTACAAAAGTGCTGTTATTGCTCGGCCTGAGCACCCCCGTCTTTGCCATCACCAACATCGAAGAACGCCGCCTGCAGAAAGATCAGCAAGGCTTTGCCGGCCGCGTGGAACTGGGGCTGGATGCCCAGGCCGGTAACAATGAAAAACGCAAATGGTCGGCGGCACTGAACGGTAACTGGCAAAATGACCAGTACCGGGTGTTCAGCTGGGCCAGCCGGTTGCGCGAAACCAGTAACGGCCGGCGCACCGATGACGACACCTTTTTTCATACCCGGGTGGTCCGCAACCATCGCCGGCACTGGGCGCAGGAAGCCTTTGTCCAGTACGAACGCGATCCCTTCGCCGCATTATCCTCCCGCGCCCTAACCGGGGCCGGGCTGCGTTATCAGCAAAAACTGGACGACAACCTGCTGTGGAGCCAGGGTACCGGGCTGTTCCATGAATGGGTGCGAGAAGAAGAAGCCAGTGGCGAGCAAAGTGACCAGCTCACCCGCCTGAATCTGTACACTCACCTGCAGTGGCAGCTGCCGGCGGTTAAATTACAGACCACGCTGTATTTCCAGCCGGTGGTGGATGAACCTGCCGATCAGCGCGCCCTGTGGCAACTGGCCGCCAGCATTCCGCTGGGCAGCCAGGTAGAGCTGAAGTGGCAATGGCAGAGCCGCTGGGACAGCCGCCCGCCGCAGGGTATTGAAAAAGAAAACCATCAGACCCAACTGCGGCTGGGGATTAATTTCTGAACCGGCCAGCCACTGCGCCGGCCTTAATTACAGCGCTTTTTCTGTCCATTCCTGCAACCAGAACAACGCGTCGTCATCCGGGGTTACGGTTTCAGTAGCATCAATGGTTACACGCGGCACCGGCTGGCGGCCCTGCAGTTCCAGAAAGCGCTCTTCCAGTAACGCCCCGGCACCGCAGAAGGTGGCATCGTAAGAGCTGTCACCCAGACTGATAACCCCGAACGGGCGGCCGTTCTGTAATGGAAACTGCTGTTCCAGTTCGACATAAAACGGGGCAATAGCCGCAGGCAGATCACCACGACCGGTGGTGGAGGTACAGATAAGCACGGCATCGGCAGCGCTGTTGTTTAAGGCCGCAACCGAAGGCTGTTCATCCTGAATCACCTGATGCCCGGCCTGTTGCAGATGCTCCCGAACGGCGTTGGCCACCGCCACCGCAGTTCCGGTCACCGAACCTACGGCCAGATAAATAACCGACATAACCACTCCGCAAAAAGCAGGCATTATAACGGCCTGGCGGCCGGATCAGTAGCCGCCCGCCGCCCGTTGTTGCTGCGCCTGCTCAACCAGACTCTGCAGACGCCGTAATTCCTGATCCAGCTCGCGCCGGGTCCAGATACTTAACGTACCGTGGGCATTACTCAGCTGCATGGCCTCATTGAAAATACCGCGCAAGGCGGCCTGCAGTTCCACCGCCGTCTGCTGCTCCAGCAGGCTGGCGATGGCTTGCTCATCCGTGTATTCGCCGGCGGGTAATTCCTGACAGAGATACCAATCCTGCAGCAGTTCACGAAACAGAGGCAACGGATCACGAACCGTTTTCGGTTCACTGAGGCCGGATTCAGCCAGTGCTTCGTTAATGCGCGCCAGCATTTGCATTGAGGTCGGAACCGGAGGGATATCCGCCATGACCATTACTCCCATTCGTGCTTTACTTACTTGCTGATCATCATAGCCTGAATTCAACCAGACAACTGCGGTCCCCATGAAAAACTCCGGCAGCTTTTTTACTGAACTTGAGACCTTTCTGAACAACCTGTTGCAACGGTTGTTTCCGGTCTGGTATGCCACTCAGGCAGCGCGTGAAATGGAGCTGGAAGCACTGGGCAGCCTTAACCCACCCAGCTTTCTCAGCCACCGCTGGCTCAGTCTGCATGCAGTGGTACAGGGGTTACAGCAATCCCTGCAGGCCCAGGGCAGTGACTGGCTGGAGCTGCAGGAGTTGCTGGGCAAACTGCTGGTTGAAAAAGAATACCCGCGGCGCCTGTCCGTCACTGCGATTGATGGCGTGGAACAAAGCCAGCACGATCAGGACTGGCCTAACCTGCTCGCTTATGCCGAGCAGTTGCCGGAAGAGCGGATCATTGAAACCGCCGAAGACTTTGACACCCGCCTGCACGAAGCCTTTCCCGAAGCCAATAAGCCCCACCGCGTGGTCTACCGCGAATGGGACGGCCGTTATTACTGGATCAACCCGGAAGAACCCGACCTGCTGGCCGCACTGCAACGCTATGCCCACCAGCATCAGCGTGATACCGCCATCAGCGCCACCATCAGCGTGGAAAGCCTGAACAGCAAAGTGCTGGACCATATCCGTAATGACTGGTGGCTGTTGTTGCTGAAACGGGACAGCGCTTACCTGCTGCATAACCTGATGAGCCAGGGCAATCTGCCGGTCGCTCTGGGCGAATTTGAATGGCGGCGCAGTGATCTGGTGTTCCTGATCGGTCGTAAAAACAACCGCAGTATTAACCGTATCCTGCTGAATTTGCTCAATAATCATCCATCACAGGTGGTGCTGGAATTTGGTCGCTTTCTCAGCCGCCAGCACTTTCCCTTCCGTAATCAGTAAAATTGGGGGTGATAACCGGCCAGCATCCGCGCTAAAGTAGCACCTGCTGCTCCCTCAGCGGCAATAACAACAATGATAACAATAATGGTACGCAGATGATTCGAGGCACTTGGAGTCTGACCGAGCCCTTGGTTCCGGTGAATATTCCCGCAACCATGATCCGGGTCGGCACAGAACACGGCATCAGCAGCGATACACTGCTGAAAAATACCGGCATCCAGCCGGAGCAATTCGACGACCCGTCAGCCCGCCTGACTTACCAACAGCTGTTATTACTGGCCGATAACCTGATGCGCGCCTATCCATCCGGCACCCTGGGGCTGGATCTGGGCAAAGCCATCAATATCAACCAGCTCGGCATGCTGGGCTACGCCATTCTCAGCAGTGCGGATTTGCGCAGTGCCCTGCGGCTGGGGCTGAAATACCACACACTGGTCGATCCGGCCTTTACCTTTGAAGTGGTGGATCAGGGTGAAACCACGGCCATCCGCCTCACCAGCCATATTCCGTTTGAAAAAATGTACCGCATTATGTGCGATGTCTTTATCGGTATGTTCGCCACCCTGGCGCGCTTTCTTACCGGTAACGACAACATTGATGCGCTTGAAGTCCATCTGAACCATCCGGAACCGGATTACGCCGACGCCTATGTGGAACTGACCCGTTGCCCGGTGTTGTTCGACCAGCCACGCACAGAACTGCTGCTGGATTCCCGGCTGCTTGATACGCCACTGGTGATGGCCGACAAAGCCACCGCCGCTATGGCGGAAAACCAGTGTGCCGACATTCTGGCCCGCATGGGGCCGAAAGAAGGTATTGTCGCCAAGGTACGGCGTATTCTGCTCAGCAACCCCGGAGTGTTTCCGCCGGTGGATGTGGTGGCCGGCCACCTGGCCACCTCCACCCGCACCTTAAGCCGCAGCCTGCAGGATGTCGGCACCTCGTATCAGCGCATTCTGGATGAAGTCCGCAAAGAAATGGCGATTGAATACCTGCGTAACTCCAATCTGCCGATTGAAGAAATTGCCGCCCTGGTCGGCTACTCTGACCCGTCTAACTTCCGCAAGGCGTTCCGCCGCTGGACCGGTCACGCACCGTCTTACTACCGCGAAGACCGCCAGGCAAACTGAGCCCGTCACCAGAGCTTCACCGCTTTGTAAGAAAACCGTCATATCCGCCGCGCACAGTAGGGTTATTACCTTACTGCGCCGGCGGTTACCATCATGACAATTCCAGACCAGCTGCACCGCGTGACCATTGTCAGCGAAACCTTTGCTCCGGAGATCAATG
>Ga0181596_10005427_pt1 | contig 11177 bp, 6 predicted proteins | sample 041ome_6_FD_148655 | JGI IMG/M metagenome (GOLD analysis project Ga0181596, IMG submission 148655) | Coastal salt marsh microbial communities from the Groves Creek Marsh, Skidaway Island, Georgia - 041402US metaG (spades assembly) | ecosystem: Environmental > Aquatic > Marine > Intertidal zone >... | reverse complement strand
CACTCGCGAGGTGTTTGGCGCGGCTTTATGCGTACTGTATAGAGAGATTGGCCCATGTCGTGGTGTGTGGAAATCAGAGATTGTCTCTGTGTGGGGTCGTGATGTGGTCGTGATTGGTGGATGGACGACGGGGTTTAGGGTTTAGGGTTTATTTGAGGACGATTCGATGCGTCGCATCACATCGCATCACAATCAAAATCACATCTCGGCGCGCGGCGGATGACGTCGCACGCGCGGGTGATAGGCGCGAATGCGGAGGTCGTGGGACGGGTGCTCGGTCGTCGTCGGCGGCGGCGCGTCGTCGGCGCGGTGGTGGCGCGCGCGTGGGGGGACGATGGCGAATGGGACGGTGGCGTACGTGGCGCGGCGTCGTCGAGCGTCGAGCGTCGCGGTCGGCCGAGGAAGGAGGTGAGTCGAGGCGATGCCGAGGGCGTGAGAAGGTTGTTGGCGGGCGTGCAGGTGAGGTTTCCAGATGTGTGTGCGGGTGGAGGCGAGGCGTCGGTGCCGAGAGTGGTCAAGCGCGACGAGGAGGAGACGGAGCGCGAGCACGAGGACGAGACGGAGGACGAGGACGAGACGCAAGGGGCGGCGGCGACGACGAGGACGACGACGATAAAACGCGAGTTGACGATGGAGAGTAAGTTGAAATCTGCGGCATCGCGCGTGGGCACGCAGCGAACGCTTGAGTCGAGGAAGAAGATTGCGGAGAAGCAGCGGGAACGTTGGCGCGAGGCGCGCGCCAAGGCGGATGAAGCGGCGGCGCCGTCGAGGTTGATTGAGCTCGAGCAGACGGCAGCGGCGGCAGCGAGCGCGAAACAGAAGCGTGGGAAGCCGCCTAATAGCGAGCGTAATGAGCGCATGACGAAACTTATCGCCATGAAGAAGTCGACGTCTCGCGCGGAGAAGCTTGCGTCGTCGAGCGTCAAGGTGAATCATTTTTCGAGCGAGTTGAGCCGATACACAAAGTTGCGTAACGACTTGGCGAGCTGGTCTGATGGGTTCGCGCAGAGACAAGGACGTCGACCGACGTTTAAGGATGTTCAAGCCACGCGCATTCCATGGTTGATTGAGTCATTCCAAGAGTACGTCAAGTTGCGCAATAAGCTCATCGCCGAGACGCCAAACATTCGCGGCGAGGTTGGGAAGCTCGCCAAGGCGACGTTACCCGCGCCTCGTTCGCTGCGCATGCCCACGAGCGGGGAAGTGTTCTTATCCATCGATGACGACGACGATGACGACGATGAATATGACGATCTATACGCCGATGAACTCGATAAGGCTGACGAGTACGACGAGTACGACGATCGAGACAGACGTCGCCGAGCGAAAAACTTTGGCTTGTTCAATTTCAAATAGTACAGTACAAAATAGTAGACAAAATAGATGATAGAATTCATGTGTGTTTAATTAAAAGTATAATAATGATATCGACAAGTAGTCGCGCGTTTGTTCAGCTGATGTTTTACAAGAGAGGAACAGCTTCGAGATCAAATAAGCTCGAGCCAACGATGGAGCACTTGCGCATTTGCCCAGCCTCCAACGGCGGCAAGCCCTTGCTCTTGTCTTCGGTGATGAAGACGATCGGGTCAATATCAGGCGCTTCGAGCGTTGTACGGCCGACATACGACTGCATGTCTTCATCCCAACCGTCTATTAATACATCTAACTCTTGCCCGACGCGAGACATTGCAAAGTCTTCGCTAATCTCCTGCTGCTGCGACACGAGCTGGTCCCGACGAATCGCTCGAATGTCTTCAGGGACTTGATCGGGATATTCCGCCGCGGGCGTGCCATCTTCTTCGCTGTATGCGAACGCACCGAGACGCTGGAACTTGAAGTCACGGCAAAATTGCATGAGTTCCTCGTGCTCTTCTTCGGTTTCACCTGGGAAACCACTGATGAACGTCGTGCGGAGCGCCAAACCTGGAATGTTGTCGCGCAACTTGTACAATAAATCCTCGGTGTGCTGTCTCGGCGGCCGATTCATGCGCAGCAAAGACAGGTTCGTGATGTGCTGCAGCGGAATGTCTATATATTTTGCTACTTGCGGAATATCTGCGATCGCCTTAATGAGCTCATCAGAGAAATACGATGGATACGCGTACAATATACGAATCCACTCGATGCCGTCGACTTCTGCGAGCGCCTCTAAAAGCTCAGCCAACCCGCGACCATCGCTTGCGCGCAAATCCATCCCCCACTGATTGGTATCCTCAGCAATTAAATTCAATTCTTTCACGCCAGAATCAGCCAACGCTTTGGCTTCCTCGATGATAGAATCCCACTTTTTCGAGCGAAACCGTCCGCGAAACCCGGGAATGGCGCAAAAAGTGCACTTGTGGTCGCACCCCTCAGCCACGCGCAAGTACGCATAATGCCGAGGCGTGATTCGCAATCGCTGCACCTCCTCACGAAATGGAGGTGACGCCCCACCAACTTGCACGCGCGCTTGCTGCGGTAACAATAAACCCGGCGACGTCTCGACGCCGAGCAACCCGCCCACTGTTTTCGGCAAATTCGCGTAATTCTCAAACCCAACAATCACATCCGCTTCCGGTAACTCATTCGCCAAATCATTCGCATACCTCTGCGCCAAGCACCCAGTCACGATTATCTTTTTCGTGCCTCCGCTCAACTTACTCGCTTCCAGAATAGCCTCCACCGACTCATTCTTTGCATCCTCCACGAAGCCGCACGAGTTCACAATGATCGCATCCGCATCCTCGTGCTCCTCCGTCACGTCAAATCCATTAGCGTACAAATCCCCAAGCATGACTTCACCATCCACAGTGTTCTTCGGGCACCCGAGAGACACCATCGATACCTTTTTACGCGCTTGCGGCGGCGCATCCGCCGCGTTCGCGTCGCGGCTGTTCGGCGGCGGCTGGGCGATGGAGCGCACGGATGCGCGCGCGCCGCGCCTCGATGCGCGACTATTTCCGCGCACGGGCGCGCGGACGACGTCGGTGTGGGTCGTGTGCGTCGTCATGACGCGCGCGAGAGTCATCGTCGCGCTCGTGGGCGCCGTCGCGGTGTGTCGCGTGCGACGTCGACACCTCGAGGGTCCCTCTAACCCTTAAACCCTCGTCTTAGGGTTTATATTTTGAGGTGAATTTCGTGGTTTCGTAAATGGATTGTTTTGATGTTAAAAGCGTGTAATGTGTCTATTTTTTTCCGCAGAGCTAGTGTTACGCACGGGCGTATTCATAGACGCCTCGCCAGGTCGATCCGTCATCGAGCGTGATGTGCACCGTGCGCACGAGGGTGTCATCTTCAGTGTTCAATCGGAAAGTTTCATTCTGAGTGCCCGCGAGAGGGGCGGACCAGGAGATGGAGAGGGCGACGGCGGAGGCGGAGGCGTCGACGACGACGGCGCCGGTTTGTTCACCCATGCGGAGGTCTCGGCGAGGGGTGCTCGTGCGAGAGCCATCGATCGGGTAAATTTCGCTGATTTGAATGATGCCTGCATTCGTAGCCACGCGCCAGGATTCTGGCGACGGGCGGTCGATGGTTAAGTAATTAAGTAGTCCCGCGGCTTGACGGAAGACGATGTTCATATCCATCAGGTCCATGAGGTCGTCTTCGTTGGGGCATTTGGCGGCAATCTTGCGCCAGTAACCGACGGTGGAGTCAAAAGGTGATGGCGTAGGCACTGAAACCGCCGCCGGCGTCGATGGAGTGGTTGCTTCCACGACGGGCGCATCCTTTTTGTCGACGGGTGCCTTGGCCGATGGCGTCGCCACCGCGGGCGGCGTCGCGGCGTATGGATCTTCCGCCGGCGCCGAATACGATGCCACCATCGCGCTGGACGACATGATCGCCTCCGCCGTCATGTTCTCAAAATTATCTTCCGCGTTATCAGGCGCACGAGGCTTTCTTGGCATCGACGTGACGCTCTTGGTTTCCGCAGCCGAAGACGCCGTCTCCGCGCCGGCATCCAAATCCACGCCGCGCATTGCCGCCGCCACCGCATCTGCCGCCGCATTCACCGCAGCCTCATCAAACGCAACGGCGTCATCCATGACTACACCCGACGCACTCGAGCTGGCACCGGTACTGTGTTCATCATCCGTACTCTCCGCGTACTCCACCGCCGGCGTCAAATACTTATCGTACACCTCGCTCGGAATCATATCCTTAATCACACTCCGCACCGGCGTCGACGTTCGCACGCCAATAGACTCTAACCGATCGATTTCGCGTTCCGTGCGCTCTACAACGTCGCGCAATACATCATCACTCGACCCGAGCGTCTGCACAAAGTCAAAAACATCCGCGAAACCGCCAGCGCCTCGCGACGCGCGCTCGACGAAATCATTCACCGCCCCTATGGCGATTCTCGGCGCCACGAACGCGATATGCGTCGCGTCATCCTTCGCGCGTTGCGTCGCAGACACTTTCACGCGCGACGTCGAGTTAGATCCATTCGTCGACGACGTTTCCGCGTATTCTCGCGCGTACTCCAGAGGCTCATCGTCATCGTCGGCACCACTCTTCTTCATCTGCATTTCCGACCCATCGCCCGCGGGGCCATTCAAGGGTACGATCTTACGCTTCGGACCCTTTCGCGTCGGTGGGTTGCGCTTGAGCTCGCCCGAGGCGCACGGACGTATGAGTAAACCTCGAGGCATGGCGCGTGCAAATGACGTCACACGTTGACCCACACCGCCGCAGCTACGCGCCTTCATTGCACGACGCCATGCTCGCCGCACGCGCCACGATCGGCGTCCAACCCGTCCAACCGCGCTCGACGCACAGCGCGCGCCGTGCGCGCGCGCACCGCGTCTGCGCGCGCGCATCCACGGCGGAAGCTGATGGAGATAAGACACATTCGACGCACCAGCGTCGCGGTGTGCTCAGCGCCGGCGCCGCCGCGCTAGCGCTCGCCACGGCGCGGCAAACGAACGCCGAGGAAGCTGGCGATGCTCCGGCGTCGACATGCGCCACCAAGGACACCGCACCGCTCCTGTGTGTCCTTGAAGTCACGAATAAAGTGTACTTTGATGTCAGCATCGGCGGCGAACCCGCCGGTCGCATCGTGATTGGTTTGTTCGGCAAAGACGCCCCGAAAACAGTGGAGAATTTCCGCGCGTTAGCCACTGGTGAGAAGGGTTACGGATACGCCAACTCAATTTTCCATCGCGTCATTCCTGGCTTCATGTTACAGGGTGGAGATTTTACAAATTTCAACGGCACCGGTGGTCGGTCGATTTACGGCAACAAGTTTGAAGACGAAACGTTTGCCATTCCGCACGTCGGCCCAGGGGTGTTATCGATGGCCAACGCCGGCCCGAACACGAATGGTTCGCAATTTTTCATCACCGTCGCCCCAACGCCTTGGTTGAATGGTCGTCACGTGGTGTTTGGGAACGTCGTCGAAGGCTTGGATGTCGTCCGCGCGATCGAAGCCAACCCGACGGCGCGCGGCGACAAGCCAATCAAGGAAGTCAAAGTCACGGCGTCGGGCGAATTATAACCACCGCGAGAACACCGCGACTAACACCACGACCGCGACAGAATTATAGCACAGGCATTGTATAGAAGAGTCGTACATACGATTATTATTATTCATACTCGACGCCCAGCCGTCGCGCGCGTTGACCCAACCCATGACCTCACACGCACGCGCGCGCATCGCATCAGATCGCCACCGCCGCGCACGCGCACATGCCGTCGCGCACGACCGCCACGCCCACCCTGCGTGGCGCCGTGCACGCCAAAGACGCGACGACGACGCCAAAGAAGAAGAAAAAGACGCAGACGCCATCGCGCGAAACCTCTCGCGCCAAGCCTTCTCGCGCCACGCTCGCCGTCGACGCCGCGCTCGACGCCGCTATGCCGCCGCCGGCGAACGCCGCGAACGCCATGGCATCAGTGCCGAGCAAGCGCAAGCGCGCAAGCGCGACCAAGCCTAAGCGAGAGCGCGAAAACGCGGCGAAAGAGGCGACAAAGATCTCGAGACGAGACGCGAGCGGAGCGCGGGCGTCGACGCCTTCGAAAGCGACGCACACGCCGTTGATCGGGGCGATGACCGCAAGTGGGGGCGGTGCGAATGCCAGCGCGGGTGGTGGCGCGAACGCGAACGCGGGTGGGAAAGGAGCTGGGCGCAAGAAGGAGGGAGCCAGAGCGGGTGGGCGCGCGGGCGGCTGGGCGGGCGCGGGCGGTCGACGGAGCTCTGCGAATGCAGGCGCGGGTGAGGGTGATGGAGGCGATGATGACGATTGGGAGGAATGTTATGATGAGGAGGATGGTGGTGGTGACGATCGCGATGATGACATGGAGAGCGACGACGATGGGGAGGACGAAGACGACGACGGGGACATGGATGACGAGGATGACACGGATGAGGACGCCATGGATGACGACGACGACAGCGATGACGAGGACGACGATGATGACGATGACGATGATCATCATCATCATAGCCGGCGCCATCGACGACGCATGGGTGAAGCGTTCGATGATGCCATGGATAGCGGTGATCCCGAGGCTGGGCTGCGGGCGTTGTTGCGGCGTTTGGGTTCCGCGGCTGCGGGCGGTGGTGGAATGTTTCGTCAAGGCCATTCGTCTCGATCGCAGGAGCTGTTGCGTGGATTACAAGCCATGGATGATCCATCGGCGCAGATGGCGGCATTGAGTGAGTTGAATGAGATGTTAGTTATTTCCGGAGAGGAGGTGATGATGTCCATGCCGCTCGCGTCGTTTGTGCAGGCGTTGGTGGAGTTGATGCAGTTGGAGTACATGCCAGATATTATGCTATTAGCCGCGCGCGCGTTAACGACGATGGCGGATGTCATGCCGCCTTCTCGAGGGGTGATTGTGCATCACGGCGCCGTGGCGCAGTTCTGTTCGCGGTTGTTGACGATTGAGTACATTGATCTCGCCGAACAATCGTTGCAAGCTTTAGAAAAGTTGAGTCAAGATTACGGCGCAGAATGCGCGCGTCAAGGCGCACTCATCGCGTGCTTGTCGTATTTAGATTTCTTTTCGATTGGCATGCAGCGCGTTGGCTTGCAAACGGCTGCCAATATTTGTAGACAGTTTCCTAGTTCGGCGTTGACGGATGGCACCGCGGACGCAATCCCAATCTTGACAAACATTTTGCTTCACGACGATCCTCGTCTCGTGGATTGCGCGTGCGTATGCTTGACGAGTCTCGCCGCAAAAATGTCCAAAGATCCTTCAAAGTTGGCGGCGTTTTGCAGCGGAAATTTGGTGGCAAACGTGATGCAGCTTATTTCACCGAATACGTCGCGAACGGTGAGTCCATCGACGCATCATTCGTTGATCAAGCTGTTGAATGTTTGCGCGCGTAACAACCCAGACGTCGCCATCGAGCTTTTACGTAGAGATTTACCAGAAACATTGAACATTGCTTTGTCGGGATGCAAGGTGCTGACGACGGTTAATAGCGGTCCGATGTCTGCGTCTCCCGCGAGCGGCGGCGCCGCGGCGTCGCCGATTGTGACATCAGAACACTTGCTTGAAGTCGCGACGCTCACAGATGCCTTGTTGCCGGCGGTATCTCCCAAGACGCGTACGTCAGCTCGCTCGCCGAAAACCAACAAAGACAAGAGTGAACCGGCTACGTGTGCGGTGAATATTCCTATTCTCACCAAGGAAGAGCCAGATTTGTTGGTCAAGTTTGCGAAAAACTTGACCAATGTCTTGATGCAAGCGGTTGATTCTAGCGTACCGCAAGGCGTCAAGGTAAAGTGCCTTTCTGCGCTCACGAAGTGGACTCACCTCGCGTCACAAGAGTCGTTTAAAGATGTTCTCGAGACCTCTCCATTAGCGGCGTTTTGTGCGAGTCAGCTTACGAGCAAAGACCCTCAACGCATGCAAGGAAGCTTGGATTTGATTGAGTTGGGTATGGAAAAGTCGAGTGAGGCGTTCGCGAAAGTACTCCGCAAAGAAGGTGCTGTGCACGCGTTGCAACGATTATCGGAAGAGCAGCAGCGGACGTCGAGTGCCATGGATGTCAGTGTGGCTCCAGCCGCGTCTGCACGTGACTCTACAAAAACGCCGAGCGATCGACTCGTGCCAGCACTCGGAGGTGGTTTGCGAGGTCAAGCCCTTCGTGCGGCGGCGTCTACGGAAAGCCCCGAGTATCACAATGCAGTCGCTCGTGCGCATACTTTGTATACTAAGCTTTTTATCCAGCGAGGTGGCAAGGCGGATGATTTGAGTGTCGAGCGTTTGCGCGACGCGAGCGCAACGCTTCGTGCGTCAAGCGACACCGAAGCGATTGTTGCATTCTTAGAAGCAGTCACTGGTGCAAGCACCTTCGAGTTACTAGAGTGCGATGCCGTTGGTGCTTTGAAAGACTTCTTAATCCCGAAAGACTGGAATGATACGCAAAAGCTGGTGCATAACTACGCCGTGTTTATCAAGGCTGCCGGTCAAACCAAGGAATCTGACGCCTTCAACACTTTGGTCAAGCGATTATCAGACGCATTGTCCTCGTGTGAAGATTTGTCGATAGCGATCACTTCGATTTCATCCATGTCTCGAAGAGGTGGCCGCGGATCATCTGGAGCTGGTGAAGATTCTAGTCTCGCCGGTTTGGTGCGACCATTCAAGATTCGTTTCAAGCTCTGCAGCGACGCGAATGATCTATCTGATTATTCATCCAACGTCGTTCTCGTTGAACCTTTCGCCACACTCAGCGCGATTGAGGACTTTTTATATCCTAGAGTGCAGAAACGAAGGTCGAGAGGTGCTGCGGATAGCACGCCGCGCCGATCTTCTAGACTTCAAACTCCACCTCCCGAGGATGATGGCGAAAGCGACGGCGAGAGCGACAGTAGAGATGGAACTGCTAGTGATGAGGATGGTGATGAGTACATGAGTGATGAATACGATGAAGATGAACCTGTTTTAGGCGATGAAGCAGATGAGCCTATGGAAGCCCGGGACTTGGACTTGACGAATGGAAATGAAGGAAACGACGTCGCGGCGGCGGCGGTGGCGGCACCACCTCCTCCGGCGCCAGCTGGTTCGTTTGCCCAGGCCGCGGCCGCAGCCAATATGTCCAATCGTCTCGTTTTCGCGGCAAACGGTGTTGAATTACATTCTTCAACGTCCATCCTCCAAGCTATTGCCATGTCAGCGAGTGTGGATAAGACAACCTTGACGCAGTCAAACTGGGAAAATGTGAATACGTTGACCTATCGCGCCGCGAAACCAACAGATGTCGTCCCAGCGCCTTTGAAGCTTGGTGGTATTATCGAAGATTCCAGTGCGGACGCATCTGAAATTGCTGAATCGATTGCTGAACTCGGTAACAGCGAGGTTCGATCTACGTTGATGTCTTTCATCCCAGCGCTCAAAGACAAGGTGAAGAATGCAGTGTCTAACGAAGATACGTCGACTCAATTCAACAATTTACTCGCATTATTGACAGTTTTACACGAATTGAGCATCTCGGCGCCTCGCGTGTTACTCTTGGATCGCAGTGGACCTTTGACGGATGCTCGCAACGTAGCGCTCCCTGAAGAGTCTTTCATTCACGGCAAGCTCACGGGTAAGCTCACGCGCCAGCTTCAAGATACCATTACTCTCTGCAGTGCGTCGACGCCTTCGTGGTGCACTTCTCTCGCGAGAACATGTCCATGGTTGTTTCCATTCGAGCTGAGACAAAAGCTCTTCAAATGCGTCTCTTTCTCTCTTTCTCGCATGCTTCACCACCTCCACGGCGACGGTAGCGATGGCGCTTTGACCACGGATGGTGGCCGTGAGATTCGAATCGGACGTCTGCAAAGACAAAAGGTTCGAGTCAATCGTGATCAAATTTTCGAAAGCGCGAAGAAGGTGTTTGCAATTCCGAATACGTCCAAGATGGTTCTTGAAGTTGAGTTTTTTGAAGAAGTTGGCACTGGCACGGGACCCACGCTCGAGTTTTTCACGTTACTTTCGAAGCAGTTCAAGCGCCGCAAACTGCACCTCTGGCGCGACGAAGGTGGATCGAACGCTGATGATCACGTCGTTGCTCCGCATGGTTTGTTTCCGGCTCCATCTACTAAGATGCAACAGGGAACAAAGGAGCACGTGAACCGCGTGAAGAACTTCAAGATTCTCGGTCAAGCCATCGCCAAGGTTTTGCAAGATGGGCGCATGCTGGATTTGGCTCTCGCTCCAGCATTCTATCGCGGTATGATGGGTAAGACTCTGGGACTGTACGATCTTGTCGAACTTGATCCAGGTCTCGGAAAGACTTTGCTTCGTCTAGACGCTGCCGCCGCGAAGATTGAGCACATGAAGCGCGAAGGTCGCCCCGAGAGCGAATGGCGCAACGTCACCGTTGATGGTGCAAACATTGAAGACCTTTCTCTCATGTTTGTAATTCCTGGTCACTCGTCGTCAGAGTTGACAAAATGTGGTTCCGACATTCCAGTGACTGCCGTGAACTTGCGCGAATATGTCGACGCCGTCGTCGACGCATGCGTTGGTTCTGGCGTCTCTTTGTACTTTGAGTCACTTCGCTCTGGCGTGGAAGAAATTCTTCCTCTCGCTCGTTTGAAAATGTTTAACGAAGCCGAGTTGGAGGCTCTCATCTGCGGTCAAGGCGAGAATTGGACACCCCAGATGCTCGTCGACTGCATCAAATTTGACCACGGGTACTCTGCGCAGTCGCTTCCTATTCAAAACTTTTGCGATATTCTCAGCTCGTTTTCATCGGATCAGCAACGAGCATTCATGCGCTTCGTCACTGGTGCTCCTCGTCTTCCACCTGGCGGCCTGGCTGCTCTTCAGCCCCGTCTTACTGTCGTTTGCAAGCAACCGTCGTGCGCCGTCGGTTTATCTTCAGACGCCGCCATCTTGTCGGCTGGGACGCCGCTCGCGGATGGTGACTTACCTTCAGCCATGACGTGCGCGAGTTACCTCAAGTTGCCACCGTATTCGTGCAAAGAGGTGATGAGCGAACGCTTACAATATGCCATGAACGAAGGCTCAGGAAGCTTTGATCTTTCTTAGATGTTTACACCACAGTACTACTACTACACACACACACAAGCGCGACGAAACTTTAGCCGCGAATCGTTCGCGTCGTCGTCGTTGTAACAACAACAATACATTTACTGATTTATATGATGGATATATACATGCACACACATGCACGCGCTCACGACGAGGACGAGGCATCACCAGCATCGTCTTTCTTTGCCTCATCTTTA
>Ga0181596_10005420_pt1 | contig 11185 bp, 5 predicted proteins | sample 041ome_6_FD_148655 | JGI IMG/M metagenome (GOLD analysis project Ga0181596, IMG submission 148655) | Coastal salt marsh microbial communities from the Groves Creek Marsh, Skidaway Island, Georgia - 041402US metaG (spades assembly) | ecosystem: Environmental > Aquatic > Marine > Intertidal zone >... | reverse complement strand
CTCCGAAATTCGCCTCAATCAACGCCCCCACAGCATGCTTTCCCCACAGCCACAGCAATTCGAATCAACACGTTTGTCTGGATGTTGGCTTCTCCTATAAGACTGTTGCATGAACTCCCAAGCAGCACAATCCATGAAGGTATCGGAGTTTTTATGGTTGCATCCGATTGCCTTATCCTCCTCAATCTTGTTCGAATCCGTCATGTCATTGGTAGTGGATCTCTTCCTTGATCGTTCTTTGCTGCAATAGCATTTTGTGCACCTGAATACAAAAACACATGCTCTACACTGCCCAAACACCTATTAATACACAATCGAAACTGGGTGTGAGTAAAATACATGCCTCTCTAGGTGCCGCGGCAGAAAAGATCTTACTCCAATTGGCCGCTTTGTAGGGAGGCTCTTCAGTTCCAATGATTGAGAACATAAATATAAAACACACTGTTGAGTCTATTATTTGTACAAGATGCATCCGTATCTCACCTTCTCTGAGTTCTCATTTGCCTGTGAGGTTAAGACAGAGTAATCGCGGCATTAAGATTATATGCCGATATCTTAATGCATGCGAAAGAATATGGAGAGAAGTGAATTCTTCGAGGGGACTCACCTTCAAACTTGTCTTGGACTTTTTCCCCTGTCATGTTTGAATGAGATGATATTAAAAGGTCATAATCGTTCAAGACACAGCATTTCAATTATTACTCACACCTCCTGCTGTGTTGGAGCGATCGCCATCCATTTCGGCTTTGCGTTTCTTGTCGTTGACGTTCTGCGCGATTGTTTTGTGATTAATCTTACATCAAAAGAGCACAACACAATAAAGAGACACACAAACTCACATCGTCATCGCAAGGGGACCACTTGTAAGACATCCTCCCATTCTTTGTTTTAGCCTCTACAAACTGTTCCATTCGACCATCTCCACCAATCACACGACGAGTAATCAAAACCCTTGATGACTCCTTGTTGTTGAAGCATTCATTGGTTTCAATGAGACATGTCGTTATGTAACAATAAATATACAAATCAGATTACCGTAATCATGTCATCAACGATTCCCTCACCGTGGAGTCCATCTTCTTGTAATCGCGACGGAAGTCGTTCTTGATCTCCTGATGAATTTTATTAGCGTCAACCCACTGATATCGATCAGGGCCCCACTGTCCCTCAAATTCCTCCTTCCATTCGACATAATACTTCCCCGCCTTCTTCTTACCCTTTTTATGTGCATGGAGCTTCACTACTTCGTAACTCCCCAAAGGCAATACGGGATTCGTTGCTTCCTCTGTAGTTGGTTTTGGCTGAGTTGGCTGATTCGTTTCAGTGGATGGATCCTGTGGGTTGTTACTCTGCAATGGATTATTAGGATCATAATTCTGCTTCTTGGATGGTTCGTGAGATGATTCCTTCTGTTGGTCATTCATCAAACTGTCCGGGGTTTCGAATATCTGAGGTGGGACACCACTTGCACCTGAACCATTATTCGGATCGTAATTCGGCTTCATGGATGGTTCCTGAGATGATTCCTTCTGTTGGTCATTCTTCAAACTGTCCACGGTTTCGATTTCCTGAAGTGGGACACCACATGCACTCGAATCATCCAATGACTCCGTATCAATGGGGCCTTTAAGTAAAGGACTCCATGACCCAATCTCATCCTGATTCATGATAGCAACATTACCATTATACTCATCAGTATCATCAATCTCTCCACCATCAGTATCATCAACCCCTAGAAGAAGCAACCCCTCAAGATTTAACACCCGGTAAAGTTCGTTAAGAATAGCTTTAGAGTCCATGTTCAATTTCTTTCCATAATCTGCTGCTGACTTAAGACATTCCCTCATGAGTTCATTTAAATTCTGATGATCGGAAGTTGCTATTGCCTCGTCGTCACTTTGGGAACGCTCGGAAGTCGCTTTCGCATGGTCTTCACTCAGGGAATGCTCTGATGACTCTTCTGCTTTCGCCTTGTCCTCACTTGGGGGATGCTCAGATGTCTCTTTCTTCTCGTCGTTGTAGTGAGATATAAGAATTTTCTTCATTTTTTCCTGATCTGGTGTTGATGCTTCATCCTTCAGCCCAGGTATAGCATTCTTAATTGACTGTAGGTACACTTTTCTACGTCCATAGTTAATGGGCGTGTAGAAGCATTCATCCTTTTTGTCATCCTTTTTGTCCGATTTCACACCAGGTTTCCTGAACATTGTTCTTGTGCCATAGGCTCTTTCTTGCACATCATTCAATTGTCTCAACGTGTCACCACAACACTTGTTCGCCCAGACCACCAACGAATGTTGAGCAGCACTATCTTTTGAGATGGTCCATTTCATTGGTTGACGCTCCCCTAAACCAATGATTGCTTCGGGCAATTCTGTCTCGAGAAAGCTGCTATGGGCTTTGGTCAAGTGGTATGCGTGATCATTACAAATTTGCAACACGTAGAATGGATTCTTTTTCATCTCTTCTAACGAATTGGAAATAAATGACTTGACATCGTCATAGGCAAGACACGGCTCCTTACGACCACGCTCATCCGCCAATGTCTTGAAGTTATCGACAACTCTCACTCTAACAGTTTCGCTGCCTACATTTTTCACGAGATTCATCAAATCCAGCAGGAACTTTATCAAAGCATCTTTTGCTTGTCTTGTGGCTTCAACTGTTTTTCCTTTGTATTTCTCATAGGTTTGGTCCAGGAATGGCAATAAATGAACGAATTTAGTAACGTGATCGTCATCTACCTTGGCGCGTGCATCCGGTAGAATGTCTTTAGGCAGGATGAGGGCCCGGGCTGAATTTAACAAGGGGGGATACTCGAGCGCCCCTTCTTCGGCTGACATGACTTTTTTTTCTTTGGCTACGGCCTTAGGGACGCTCTTTGAGGTGGTGTCGGTGGCATCGGAAGCATCAGGGGCATCGGCATCGGCAACGGCGGCCTGGGTGGTGGAGGGGGTATCGATGTCGTTTTTGTTGGTCGTTGAGACATTGACACCACCGTTGCAGGGGCAGGTGACCTTTTGCTGTTGTGTGATGTTATTATTAACCTCAACGCGTACATGTTCGTTGTTCTCGAAATGGAAATAATTTGGTGATGTTGACGATGAATCAGAGGGAGAGGACATGGTCTATCAATATTGGATATTGCAAGAGAGGACCGTAATAATTATGAGATGAAGTTGGAGGTGTGGTGTAAAAATGAACGTTGTGTCTTGCGAAGATGAATTTCTTCTACAGATTTGAATTCCAGTTGGGATAGAGTGGGGGATGCGAATTTTGAAGGTTGTCCAGGTCAGATTTTTCACGTAGGAACTAGTACAAAATCCGCGCCAAATTTCAACCTTACGCCAATTTTCATTGGCTTGTGATAGATGTGTCATTCTCAATCACTCAATACAACCAAGATGCTGAGGGCTGAGGCATCACCAAACATAAGAGGCATCACCAAACATAAAATATTATCATGGACAGGAATTTAGCTTTTCATTGCAAGGGGTGTATGCAGAACAACACCAATATAAGACCAGAGCGCATAGAGAACAATCAATGTGCCTTGGTGATATGCCAAAACTGTGGTAATGCATCAATTTTATGTCTTCATCCGGGATGTAGTTCATCCGTCCATCAAAACACAAGTATAGGTTATAGTGCAGAGAATCGGGACCCACTCAGACGCTTTTTCACTCAACACATCAACAGGGTTCACAACAAAAAGACGAAGGCAAAAACGGACCCTCCTCCACCACTGCTGGATGCAAAACGAACAAAGACGTCGACATCATCTTCAGTTAATTTATTGGCCGACCATCAGGAGGATGTTCATTTTGATTTCGATGTATGTGAAGACAAAGATGAAGCAAACAAAGGGTATTCATTGGACGTGGATAGTAGGATGGAAATGTCTCATGCAGACAGAACAGATTGCGAATTCGTAGATGATTTTTCCTCTGCCAGCGAATCTAGTGTCGACGAGAGCATTGGAGATTATCAGGCAGTTGACTACGATGTCGACGACATTCGATCGGAGGAACAAATTGCATATGAAGAGCTTATTATTCAGGATAAATCAAACATTGATAGCTCTGATTTCGGTTTTGATGAGTGCACATTTGAGGAAGGAACATCTGAGGAATCTGTGTATCGCTACTGTGATTTTGAGATGTACGACTTCAGACCATCTCAAAATGAAGTGGAAGATTGCAGGAAACGGAAAACTTTGAGTCGCAACCAGGTATACATGTATCAGAAGTATTTGGAGAAGGTAAAAGACAACTCCAATGGAGCGGGAGGTTTTCAGGGAGTGGTAAGCAGGGCAATGTCACGTCTCACGAATGATTTGAACGGAAAGGTGACAACCCGCGAGGCAGAAGTCATGTTTCATTATACTCGATTAGTTATGAAACTACCAATAGCAGAGCAAAGAAGATTTACGCGATTCTATACCACAAGCAATGCATGCTTCGGTTACGACAAGGTGCCAATAGATGCCAACTGTGGCATTCGCATCCCAGAATCATATGCTGAAGTTCGTCGCTTAATCACCGAAGATAATAGGTCAATCCTAGCGAACTTCCCAACAGGAAACGTGTTTAGAATAAATGGACATTCTTGCATCAGTTTGAAGGAAGTCTTTCTTCTAGCGGCCGGACATTATGGCGGATTCTCGTTCCATAAAGACGGAAGGACAAAGACAACCAATGAAGATGGCTTGAATGGAACTGAGGCTGTCAAAACAAGCATCCAGGATGTATTTGACGTACTGAGAAGTTCTGGAAAAACAGAAAAGGAAATTGACGAATTTTTAATTGGATTTTTTTACTTCTGGAGCGATTCCTTCTTAAGATGCTACGTAAAGCAGAAGGATAACCATGTTTGGATCCTAACGGTGACGATCAGCCCACCTGCAGACCAGATCTCAACTGGTAAATTCACTCATCTTTTGGCCATTGGTAAAAACACTGAAGACCACTCGGAAGTAATTGAACATTTCCACAAGGAGGCTAGGGAATTGATGAACGGGTTCAAATGTTATTACGGCGACCACAACGAAATAAGAGACACCGCGCTTGTGTGTATCTTCCATTCAGCTGACAGGCCAGAGTCAAACGAATTGGCAAATACAAGGAAGGAGGGACATTATGGACTTTTTCGAAATTGGTCAGTTCGCGTCGGAAGCAAGTTCCCGGCATGTGACAAATGCTATGCCATTATAGCTAAGAATGCTGCAGAAGAAACATTTGAAGAGTGCACATGTTCAAGGTGCTTGTGTTGGACAATTAGCGAGGATGATGATCCCCAAATGTACCCCATGTCACCTGAAAGCTATCCGGCCTTCTGGCCCCAACAATACAATGTATCGGAAGAGGACAAGGAGTTCTTTAGGAAATTGTTTCTACCTCCTGAGCGTAAGCCTGGAATGCAGCATTTGGGTCCCATGAGGCAGACGTCATTTGCGTTAAGGTCTGCATGTATCTACGCTTATCACGCTTATCGTGTGAGGACATGGAAAAAAACGGAAGCTGCGCAATTCCTACGCACTTGCAACATAAACGACAAGCGAATTGGCATTGTAATGGAAAAGGCTGAAAATGACGGGAATCTTGGGAGAATATCAGAACCTCAGGAATACTTGCCAGAAATTTGGTCAACAGAGGAAAAGCATGATATTTTCAAAAGGTTTAAGCGACCTGATCTACCATTGCACGCAATTGCTCATGGCATTATTGACGATGTCATGCAATCTATTCACCAAATATTTGCACACTGGAAGAAATTTACTGAATATGTCGAGAAGATTGCTAACCCTACAATTCTCGATGTTGCCGGCTTTCGACTTAGTTGGTGCAAGTTAAAGTCGTTACCAAAGACTGCTTGGATCGGAGAAAACGAAATGGCATACATGAGGCTCATGCCTTACCTCTGCGGAAGGTTTTTTGTAACTGGCAATTTCAGCAGTGAGGTCAGTCAACACGTGACGAACATTAAGCGTTTGATCAATGCGCTTCAGTCTTTTGTCTCTTTAGTGATGTCCAAAGGACAAACATGCCCTAAGAGGGTGCAGGCAGTTCTGAAGCTGCTCATGTCGACCGCTCACCAACTGCAAGAGGAATATGGAAGTTTGAAAAAGAAAGCAGTCATCGATGACTCAACCAAGAAAAATACTAACTTGTTGAATATAATTGAGGACCTGTCGAGGGACGAACTCATTTCACTGCTAAAGCAATTGTCCAGTTCTGCAGTGGAAGAGAAAAACACACCTGAACTGAGAAAATGTCTCGATCAGAAGTGCACAGTTAATGAAATGAAGAAAAAATTGAATGAACTCGGCCTGAAGATGAGCAGCAGAGGCAATGCTAAAAAAATTGACTATCAGATCACACTGTTCAGTCATCTTCTCAATCGAAATCTATCGTCGAATTGTGCTAGTAATAAGCAGGCAAAAAATGGCGATGAGTCAGACAAGGAGAGGGATTTTGATGAATTCATGTGGAAGAAGGGGGCATGGATGAGCCTCTGCACTAATCTAGCGAGTCAAATCACATTCTTGGGGAATCTTCCCCTTATTTGGTGAGTTTTGAGCATTGGCTTTGATGATGAAAATCTCAAGAAAAAATCTGATTGATAAACCTCGTTAATTAACAATCACAGGGAAGCCAAAGAGGAAACTAACGGTATACAGCAACCTAAGTCCATCCTGCATGCAATGACAAAGGACCCATCATACTTTGAGTCAAAGATGAGACTCCTTCAAAGAATAACCGGCCTAGAATTCCTAGAGGAAGAGTTCTCATCCAATGCGGGCAATACCCCGAGGAATGACATTTTCATCGGTTACAAGGTCTTTGATTCTCTAACCACTGTGCAAAATAGGTTCAGGCACGGAAAAGCATTGAGCTGTTTCTGCATCGACGGCAAACATGACAGAGTTCATGTAGCATTCAAGGTTGCCAAGCAAGACTATAATCTCATCACTTATGTAACTATACTCATGAAATACAAATTGAAGGAAGAGGCAGGCGTTCATTTTCGTGAATTCGAAATTCAAGGTACAGGTGAAATAGAGAGAGGAAGCACAAGAATTACTGACTTTGCCATAATGCTGCCTTATTGGAATAAGAATCGCTTTATTCGACAATACACATTGATCTATTCTGATTGGGACGTGTTAAGGAATGATGGCTTGCAGGGTCGTCCTACTAAAGGACCCACTCCAGTTAGTAAGATGTTGTTTGCTGAGATAATGAATAATGTTTAAACATAATTATTGTCAAGAAACTTGAACCAACAATATAGAATTTCTTATTTGACTGTTGACCGGGAGTCAACTAATTATCTACAGATCAACAAACAAACTTGTTGATCTGTATGTTGCTGTGTATGTGGGGAAAGCATGAATGCTGTGGGGCCATTTTGATACAGCAGGGGGGAGTGGGTCCTTTGAGCTCTAGAGTCGAATTTTGGAGGTTGTCCAATACCAGTTCCTACCTGGTTGGTCGACTGTCCACCTCTCTAGAGAGTTACTTTACTACTACTCACTCTACTTACTTTTTTGTGCGCAAATTTTCTTCCTTGTCCATATATTAATTCCTCAATAGCAGCATACATAGAAAGAGATAGCCCTCACCCCCTCACCCATATCTTTCGTCCCTCCCGGCCGCATCCAACCCCCAACCCCCATCCCACACCCACCCCTCGCATCCCCCACATCCCCCCAATCACTATGAGTGTCACTATTTCAATAAACGCAACCAACCCTCCAAACCTAACTGTCCCCAGAAGCCGAAAGAAGCACCCAAATGTGGGTGGCACTAGAACCGTCAGAATGGATTGTGACATGGAATGGCCAAGAAGACTCTTGGAGGAGACGATTTTGGAGGCGTTCGATGTACCAGAAAAAGACAGGGTGCAGTATAATGTTGAGATATCAAAAATCAATGATAATAAGCCACCCCCTGATGCTCACACGGTCCGGGAGCTGGGGATCACGGACCGGTCAAAATTGTTTGTCAAGTTCTTGATAAAAGCTGAGGGGAAGACCAGATGGAAGTCACCTGCTCCCGCACGAAAACAACCCAGAAGAGAAGCGAAGGGGAAATGTTTACTAATCCTCCCCGCTGCAACTGCTGCATTCGAGGCACATCAAGCGGCCGAAAAGAAAGCTGAAAAGAAACGAAAAGAAATTTCTGATAAGAAGCGATTACAGGATCAGGAGAAAAAGGGTCAAAGGGAGGCAATGGAAATGACGATGGGAGGAAATAGGGTTGTCCGACCAAAATCAAGCAATTTCAAAGGAGAAGGACGCCGTCTTGATGGGGGGGGTGTAGCTACGAATGGCAAACTTGGAAAGATTAAAATGAAGTCCACCAGTGAGAGCTGTGTGATTTCTGAGCTTTACGAAGTGATTACTGGTAGTGGATCTCAATCCAATGAATTTCGAAAGGCGGTCAAAAAAGAACTGATTGGTCGCGAAAAAAAAGAGTCAGTCAAAAATCAGATTGCCGCTCTTGAAAGTAGTCAACTTCAATTCAAGGCGGTTACTGAAATGGAGTTCTCAGAGATTATTGGTGGTCGCTTACTCGCTTCGGGAAAAAGCGAAGATATTGTGCGGAATGTAATGTTTGTGATCATTCCATTATCGATGGAACGTGGTGACAAATATGAGAAACGTCTCTTCGAGCTCTTAGACGTTAATACAGTCAAAGACGAACTCCTTTTACTGAATTTTTGCCGGGACTATGCTTTGTTCCAAGGAGAATTTTCAAAATATTCCATCGATACACTGAACGAAGCAAAAAACAGCTTGTTCTGGTCGGTAGTATATCAATATCGACAATCGATCAAGCCTGCAGTAGAAGAAGATGGTGAAGAATGGTTTGAATATCCTCCGTACGTAGAGATGCTCAACTACTTTTTGCCTGCAACAAAAGATGACGATTTGCCTCCAAAAATGAACTCCGACTACTTTTTGTGCTCACCAAAAAGAGAAACAGCAACAAAAAAGGTACCGGTGAACTACAGTGCCGAACTCCGAAACGTACTCAATCGATGGTTGGAAAGGAGAGGATACCAGAAATTGGCGAATCATGAACTTAACGGCGACTTCTTTGTATCCTGGGAGTACATGGAGAATAAACGCAAACGACAGAGTGATGACGATGATCGTTTTTTTTGGCAGTGCGTGTGGGAAAATAAATTGACGGAAAAGGAACTCAAAGACATCTTCGATTATCCTGGTGAAGATGTGTGAATAAATGCAAATGACAGAGTGCCAAATTTGATCGGGACGTATTGGTGTATGCAGGTTACTTTTAACTATCTAATATGGTGATAAAAGCATGTTATTATTATTATTATGAGATTCTTAAACATCATCAATAAAGGATTATCTACACAAGATCACAAATTACATAATCTTAATCTGATTAAACTCTCTAAATTAAAACCATTTTGCAGCAAGGGCACCTAGCATCCAAACACATCCACTTCCTCATGCATTCATTGTGAAGGATGTGTCCACACGGAAGTGCCGTTGCCATACCTTCAATCATGTCCATGCAAATTGGGCAGTCATCAACTTTCACACGTATTCCCATCCTAGCTATCTGTTCCTTTGTAGCTCCCTTCTTTTTCCTCTCAGTTCCGATTCCAAACCTATCAATATTACCATCGTAATCATCCAAGTCCATATCATCAGCATATAGCCCAGGATCAATACGGGACGCTGAGCCCCTCTCCGAATTATTTCCAGGTTGATCGTCATCGGCAATGGGAATGGGACGCAAAGGCCCACCTAAAGGAAGTTCAGCAGCTGCTATCTCTGAATCCACCCGTTCTTCTAAACCTGGTTGATTCAGAGATAAAAACGATTCCTCATCTGAATCTTCCATTGATGCAGCAGAATCCCTCTGTCCCCTTGATGCATTTGCAACGGAATCACCGATTGCAGCAGCTGCAGCATCTAAATCCACGCGTCCCCCCTCTACAGCAGAATCCCCCTGTCCCCCTGATGCATTTGCAACGGAATCTCCGATTGCAGCAGCTGCAGCATCTAAATCCACGCGTCCCCCCTCTACAGCAGAATCCCCCTGTCCCCCTGATGCATTTGCAACGGAATCTCCGATTGCAGCAGCTGCAGCCTCTTGTCTCACAGTATCAGTGATGACGGGCTGATATTGCAGAATGTTATAGTCGCTGTCGTCGCCGTCCAAAAATTGTTTGCGATATACTTCATCGTTGACAGGTGCGAATCTATTGCGGATGTCGGCATTACCAAGGATGTAGAAGTGGTCATGTGGATTGTAACCCAACTCCAAAACAACACATCGTGAACTCCCCCCTCCTGCTTCACTTGATAGAATTCCGAAAGAACGCTTATATGCACTGACGCTATACATTACACGCCGTATATCGCCCTGGTCATAGACTCTCCGTTCAAATTCAGGATCATAATAGACTTGACGCAAGTGAGTTATCTTTAGTTTTTGATTCGGGCTCTGTGGCCCATAATACACAAACAACCTGACGTAAGCCAGAAATTTTTTCTTCTTAAACTCCTCATAACTTTCTGGACTAAGCCGAGGCGGAACGGGCGGGGGTTGACCTTCTGGCCAGCCTCTGGGCATGATGTTGGGTGCTGATGGGATTACTGTGGAATGGCGTTGTTCGGTTGTTCAATATTCATGTTTGATTGACGATGTATGAGAAGCATTTTTTGATACTATGATGTGTGTGAAGTCTTGTGGAGGTCAGTTCGATTTTACATAGGAATCAATATAGAGACAACCTAAAAAATTCGCAAAGGGGCTTGCTTCTATATGTAGGGTACAATTTTTCTAAGAGTTTACAAAGGTTCTACAATGCTTTTAAGTATGTGTTTACCTTGCCAACCACAGCATAGATTCTCAGGGTCAGACGTCCACCTGAAGTGGACGCGTCCACCTCAGGTGGACGCGTCCACTTCAGGTGGACGCGCCCACTTCAGGTGGACGCGTCCACTTCAGCTGGACGCGTCCACTTCAGGTGGACGCGTCCACTTCAGGTGGACGCGTCCACTTCAGGTGGACGCCTCCACTGCCCACTTCAGGTGGACGCGTCCACTTCAGGTGGACGCGCCCACTTCTCAGGTGGACGCGTCCACTTCAGGTGGACGCGTCCACTTCAGGTGGACGCGTCCACTTCAGGTGGA
>Ga0181596_10005419_pt1 | contig 11186 bp, 10 predicted proteins | sample 041ome_6_FD_148655 | JGI IMG/M metagenome (GOLD analysis project Ga0181596, IMG submission 148655) | Coastal salt marsh microbial communities from the Groves Creek Marsh, Skidaway Island, Georgia - 041402US metaG (spades assembly) | ecosystem: Environmental > Aquatic > Marine > Intertidal zone... | reverse complement strand
AACGGGCTCGCAGGGACGGTCACAGGTTCGGCCCAGAATTCCCGGAAAAACGTTGGACTCCCAGTTGACCATATAGGCATCGGTATACCGGCCCGCGGCGATCAGTCGGATGTACTCGGGCACAGGCGTGTGGGCCGGACACGCGTACTGGCAGTCCACCACCTTGTGGAAGTACTCGGGATCGTTCGTATCGGTTGCTTTCACAGCGTTACTTCTTTTTATGTTCCCCCACGGTCAACAATACACATCGACCGCGATAATTCAAAGGGAACCTGCCACATCTTTTCACCCTTATTGCGCGGCTCGGCGATCAAAAACCGCGTGCAATCAGTTCGTCCAGTGAAAAGTCGTGGTCTGCCTGCAACTTATCGCTATCTCCCCATAACGCACGATTGGCCAATGCCGTATCGAACACCTCGACCAAAGCCTTGATCTTCCCATCCAAAATCTTGAAAACGTGGATGTAAACCTGGTTGTAGGGATCGTGTCCCTCGCGCGCACAACCCTCATTGCGCGCCATTGCAACCACGACGTCACCCGAAGCTGACAACACATGATGTTGCTGACAAAACACGATATCGGAGGAGTCAACGCAACCGAATACGTGGGGCAGTACGTCATCAAAAAACCGACCTTTACCTTCGTAAATTCCCGACAGCACGTGCCGGCGAGTGGGACAAATCAGAGCGAACTCATCGTGTATGATTCTGGCCAGTGCTTCACTGTCTCCGGTTTTTATTGCGGTATAAAACCCGTCAATGATGTTTTCCATGGCAACAACACTCCGTATCAGTTTTTAAAAACAATGCATTGTCCCCGGAGGTCAAGGCAGGTGACACACTATCAGAGACCCGACCGTAAAGAACCGCATCGCCACCGCGCAGCAGCCATGGCAACAATGCAGCGCAGCGCCGGATTTTCGCGCTGCGGCGCGTACCGATATTGGCTGAAACGACGCTGGAGTGATGCGCCAGGGGTCGTCTTCATTGGACTTAACCCGTCAACAGCCGATGCCCATACGGATGATGCGACACTCCGGCGGATCGTGAATTTTGCGGCCACCTGGGGTTTTGGTGCCGCGACTGTGGTCAACCTTTTTGCCTGGCGGACACCCCGGCCTGAAGTTCTCAAAAGAGCAACCGACCCGATCGGCCCCCGCAACAATCACTGGCTACGTAAAACAGCGCACGGCGGCGAACCCGTGGTTGCTGCCTGGGGTAACCATGGGGTCTATCTGGGGCGGAATGAGGCGGTTCTCGCCCTGCTCGACCACCCCCTCTGTCTCGGCGTGACGAAAGCGGGGCACCCACGGCATCCTCTCTATGCGCCGGGCACATCGAGTCTTAGTGCATTTCCTCCCCGCCACTGACGTTGAGGGCCTCTCCCGTAATGAAGGCCGCTTCATCAGAGGCAAGAAACGCAACAGCCGCGGCCGTATCACCCGGCTGACCCACGCGCGCAAGCGGTACCCGCGCGGCAATGCCCGCGCGGTAGTCCTCGGGGCTCAGTCCACGCAGGGCCGAAAAATATTCGCTCTGGGCTTTACCCATTGCGGTCGTCACATGGTTGGGACAGACCGCGTTTACTCGAATACCCCGTGGTGCAAGATCTATGGCAGCGGTCCGGGTCAGTCCGATCATGCCGTGTTTGGAAGCCACGTAAGGCGCCATCTGTCGAAACCCTGTCTTGGCCGCCTGGCTGGCTATATTGATCACACTGCTGCCCTCGCCCATGACCCGGGATGCCTCGCGGGTCATCAAAAAAGCGCCCGAAAGATTGACGGCGATCACGCGCTGCCAATCTGCAAAATCAAGCTCGGGGAGCGGACAGATCACGTCGCCGATTGCGGCGTTGTTGATCGCGATGTCGAGACGACCCCATGTCCCCATAACAGCCGCCACCGCCTGGGTCACCGAGGCCTCATCGCTGATGTCGCAGGATACCGAAATCACTTCAAAGCCCTGCGCTTCAAGATCAGCAACCACTCCATTGCCTGCGGCACTCCCCTCGGCCGTCAGCACGGCATCCAGGTCACTCACCACCAGACGACAGCCCGCGGCACCCAACCGGGCCAGAATGCCATGCCCCAGACCGCCCGGCCGCCCGGACCCCGTGCACAACGCGACCTTCCCGGACAGCCCTTTCATTCCACCGACTCGGTCACCATGAAAACCGGGTCCATGGCATAGCCCTGAAACTGCGCCGCAATGGCCTGCATTTCAGGGGTGCTGACGGCGCTCCGGAACGCGTCCATGTCGTCGATTTGGATGAGCTCCACATAACGATAGGGTGCGTCGGGATCACCGTTAAGCAATCCCTGAGTGGCGAGCACATCGAAGCCGGCGCACCCGGGCAGGCGACGCACTGTGGGTAAATCCACAGACTTTGCCCAGTCTTCGTATTCAGCGACTGCCGTCTCGGGCTTCAGATTGAACAGCACTACAATTGTTGTCATGGCCGTGGATCCTCCTGGGAAAACCTGTTGCTGGCCCTTGAAGGGTGGTGAACAGTGGGTTGCGGTTTATGCGATACTTCAGGCCGTTAGAACATATCACGAGTGGCTGTTCACGGCAGTGACAGGAGGGCACCATGCATCAATCCCACGAGCACGGCATGGGAATTCCACTGACCCAGGAAGACAGGGCGAGGCGCGCTTTTGTGTCCAGTCTGAGGTCACATGTCTTACAACAGATGTCCGCCGGCCTGCGCGAGCATTACGAGGGAACCGTCGCGCCGGAGCACGCCAAGCTCGGTGATGAACTGGAAAAGCCCGAGTCGATTCATAAAGCCTTGCGCAGTGAGTTTCCTTTCAAGGCCTACAGCAGTGTTCGCACAGCTGCCCAGGAAATGGTATTCGACGTGGTCAGCGACGCGGTTGATCGAAACCGCGACGCGCTCAATGACCGCAGCTTCGACAACGAATGCGGTGGCACGTTGACCCTGAAGCCCGAACTTGATCTTCCAGTGAACGTCACGGGTATCGACGTGCACCTCGCTCCCGGAAGCTACCACGCCGAATTCCAGCCCGATGACCTGTGCGCCGGGGCGGTTTATGACAATTCGATAGAAGTCTTTGCCTTCGGGCAGTTTGGCAAAGAGTTAAATGACATTGGTAGCACGCTGGCCAATTACATCCGGCTCGCCTACCCGGCATTCCAACCGGAGCGGATTCTCGACTGCGGCTGCACGATTGGCCACAACACCCTCCCCTGGGCCACGGCATTTCCCGATGCCGAGGTATTTGCCATCGACGTGGCGGCGCCGGTGCTTCGGTATGGGCATGCGCGGGCGCAGTCCATGGGCATACCGGTGCACTTCCAGCAGATGAATGCCACCGCCATGGACTACGGTGATGCACAGTTCGATGTCGTATTTTCCTCCATGTTTCTCCATGAATTGCCCCTCAAGGACATACAGGCCTACCTTCGCGAGGCACATCGTGTCCTGAAGCCTGGCGGCGTCCTCTGGCAGATGGAATTACCCCCCATGGCGGCCATGCCCAATTACGAAAACTTCTATATGAACTGGGATACGTACTACAACAATGAGCCCTACTACGGCACCTTCAGAAAGCAAAATTACAAAAAGTTGCTGACGGATGCTGGCTTTGAAGGCGACGCGTTTATAGAGGCCACGCTTCCCCGATATACCTTTGTGGGTGAGGACGCATTCAAGGCAGCTCTCAAGGGGGAAAATACCTTTGACACACTGACCGGCCGAATGGATCCAAAGGGAACGCGTTGGTATGGCTTTGGCGCCTGGAAGCAATAGGAGAGACGTATGCGACAAATCCCAAGGAAACGCCGTGGGCAACGTCATCGTTTTTTTGAGTCCGATGGCGTGGACGAAGTACTTAGCTGCGTCCTGCGCCTGACCGCAGAGATCTCCGCCGTCAAAGAACGTCTGTATCTGGCGGAGCGGGTGCTCGAAAAGCAGGGCCTTGAGCTTAGTGAAGCCATTGAAACCTATGCGCCCAGCGCTGCCGAAGCAGCCGAGTTGGCCGCCAACCGGGAGCGGCTGATCCAAACGGTGCTCGCGCAACTGGGTAATGCGCCGGACGCTGCGGCCATCCCTGACGAAAATCCGCCGGTCTCTGAAGTCGCTGCCTCCTGAGGTAACGCAGCTGTGAGTGACTCCTATCCGACGCTGTTCAGCCCAGTCGATCTCGGTGGCTTTCGCCTCAGAAACCGCATCGTCCACGCCTCCATCGTCACCCGATACGTCAGCGAGGGACTGCCTACTGAGAAGCTGCTGAATTACTATAGATCGCGAGCAGCGGGAGGCGCCGCGGCCATCATTACCGAACCGCTGGCGATGACCGCCTACAACCGCATTCCATCCCGACTGAGAGTGTGGGATGACGCCCACTTTGACGCGCTGCAGCAGGTGGCGGATACGGTTAACAAGGAAGGCGCCCTTATCCTCGGACAGGTGCAGGACTCCGGGCGCGGTCGGCATTCAGTAGGCCGGAACGATGGCGCGGTCGGCGCATCAGCGCTACCCGATGACCTGAGCTGGACAGTGCCCTCAGTGCTGTCGGAGGGCGAAATTGGGGGCATGATCGAAGACTGGGCGCACGCCTGTGGTCGGCTCAAACGCGCCGGTTTCGCCGGCGTCGAAATATCGGCGGGGCATGGACACCTGTTTCACCAGTTTCTATCTCCCTGGTCGAACCACCGTGACGATGGTTACGGAGGCGATCTGGAGGGCAGAACACGATTCCTGCGGGAACTGGTGGCGGCGATTCGGCAAGAATGCCCCCGCCCCTTCATCATCAGTCTGAAGCTGCCCGGTGACGATGGTGTGCCAGGGGGCATCGACCTGAGCATGGCCGGCGCCATTTCCAGGCGCCTTGGCCTGCTCGACAATTTATTTGATTGTTGGACATGGGTATGGGGTGCCCATGCGCGATCACTGTATAAGCACCTTCCCGATGCCCATGGTGAGAGACACCCGTACCTGGGAGACATCAAGGTGCTTCGCCAGGCTGCCCCTCAGATCGCCAGTGGTGCCATTGGCTACATCACCGATCCCAACGAATGCGAGACTGCACTCACCGATGGCACAGCCGATGTGGTCTTCCTCGGCAGGCCCCTGATCACGGATCCCGCTTTTCCCAATAAGTGCCGCGAGGGTCGCGAATCAGAAATACGTTACTGCGTTTCCTGTAATACCTGCTGGCGCACCATTATCGACGGCGCAGGACTGGAGTGTGACAACAACCCCCGGGTGGGTGAAGCCGATGAGGACAGCTGGTCCAACCCACGGGTAAAAGTGGGCAAACACATCGTCGTGGTGGGTACCGGCGTTGCGGCTCTCGAGGCGGCATCGACCGCAGCACGGATGGGGCACCGGGTAACGGTGCTGGGGGATCACGACAGAATCGGCGGGAAAACCCGGTTGCACGCGCAGCTTCCCGGAGGGGAAAACCTCTCGAGCATCTATGACTACCTGTACCTCAGCGCGACCCGGCTGGGGGTTCATTTCGAGCTGGGCAGACGCGCAGAGCTTCAGGATGTTCTCAAGCACAATCCCGACATCACGTTATTGGCAACCGGTGCAGGTGCCGGGCAGCCCCCTTGGCTTGAAGGGGAATGGGCCACACCGGGATTGGTTCCCGGTATACGTGAGTTCGCCGCACAGGCTCTGGAGCGCAATGACGTTACCGCGGGCCGGGTGGTCATCGTTGACCAGGACCATACGGAGCTCACCTATGCTGCGGCCGAGTTGCTCGCGACACGCTTCGACGCCGTCACCCTCCTGACCAGTAGAGAGCGCATTGCCCATGACGTTTCACTGATCAATCGACAGGGAATCTACCAACGCCTGCACGACCGGGGCGTGGCGCTGCTCTGTAATGTGGAACCCTATAGCCTCGACCCGCTGGAGAGCGCCGAGCTCGACGTCCGGAATGTTTACTCGGGAGCGGTGACGACGGTTGAGGATGTCGTAGCCATCACCCACGCGAGCAGCCGCGTGCCCAATGATGGACTACTGGCCCCGCTTCGAAACGCGGGACTGGACGTACGCGCCCTGGGCGATTGCCGGGCACCCCGCTCATTACTGGCCACTACACGGGAAGCCTATCAGATCGCAAAAGCCCTTTAGCTGGGCCGGTCGGCAAACAACGTGACGGCGGCGGGCTCGGCTTCCTGAAACAGCAGGGCGCGTTTGCGCAGGAATCGAGTCAGTCCGGCGGGACCCATACGCGAACCTCCCATACCCGACAGGCGGAAACTGTTCTTCTCAACATCATTCACAATGCCCGTGAGCGACGCATCGTTAATGCTGACGGCGCCCACCGCCAGCTGGCTCGCGACGGCGGCAGCGCGCTCGCCGTCCCGGGAAAATACGGCACCGGATAAGCCAAAACTTGAGTCGTTGGCCAGTTCGATGGCCTGTTCAATCGTGTCAAAGCGCATCACGGGAATGATCGGTCCAAAGGTTTCCTCCCGCATCAGGGCCATATCATGGTTGACGTCAATGACCACCGTGGGGGGATACCAGATACCCCCCGCGTCTATGCGCTGCCCGCCTCGCAGCACCCGGGCGCCCTTCGCCACGGCGTCGTCCACCTGACCCTGAATAATATCGGCCTGCGGACCATAGATCAGGGGCGCGATATCCCCCGCCCCATCCTCAGCCGTGGTCAACGACAGGGCGTCCACCTGCGCAAGCAGCGACTCAAGCAGCCCGTCATAGGCATCACTGTGACAGTAAATTCGCTCCAGGGACTGACAGGCCTGACCCGTCATACCCACCGCACTTCGGATAATGGCGCGGGCGGCCCGATCCAGATCGGCGTCGGCCAGGACAATCGCAGGGTCTTTGCCACCCAACTCGAGGAAGGCGGGTATGAAACGTTCGGCGGCATGCTGTGCCACTGCGCGACCCGTCCTGACACTACCGGTAAAGCAAACGGCATCGGCCTCATCGATCATGGCGCGGCCCGTTTCCGCGTCCCCGGTGACGACCCTGAACACTGCGGCGAGTTCAGGAACCCTGTCCAGCGCAGCCTGAAGCGGCGTAATGAACCGCGGAGTGACCTCCGAGGGCTTCAATAGCACGCTGCACCCCGCGGCCAGGGCGGGCGCGCTGTCAATCATCGCCAGCAGAAGCGGCACGTTCCAGGGGCTGATAACAGCCACCACGCCATAAGGCACCCCGAGGTGGCTGTAGCTGACGCTGGTAACTTGCTTGGAACGACCGGCGTCATTGATCGCGCTTAATTCGCTCTCAATCTGCGCCGACCAGTGCCTGACCAATTCGATGGCCCGACCCACCTCAAATTGGGAAAACGTACTGCGCCCGGTATCAACCGTGAGTTCCTCAGCCAGTTGAGAAAAATCGCGCTGTAATTCATCGGCAAACCGACTCAAAACCGAGGCTCTTTCCGCTGGGCTACTGCGAGCCCACTGAACCTGCGCGGCGCGTAAATCAACCGCCCAGTCGGCGACGGCGGCACGACTGGCCGGGATGATCTCCCGGTCGAACTCGCCGGTTCGGGGATTTCTGACCGGAATGACCCTGGAATCGACGGACGGCATCTCAGGCACCTGCAGCCGCCAGCGGTTGCCAACCCTTGGGCAACCCCGCTTCCGCGGCAAAACCGTACCAGTTTTCCTCCGGGAGCAAGGCGGCCACCTCATGACGGACCTGCAGGAGTGCCTCGAGGTCTATACCCGTCGAATAGCCCATGGATTCCAGCAGAAATACCAGATCTTCGGTCACGATGTTGCCGCTGGCACCCGGAGCAAACGGGCAGCCGCCAAGGCCGCCCAGGGAGCTGTCGATGGTGGTAATACCCAGCTCGACCGCTTTCAGGGCGTTGGCAAGCCCCTGGCCCCGGGTATTGTGCAGGTGTACACCGGTGAGCACACTGGTTCCCATGCGCTCCCAGATCCCGGTGACCAGCGTCTCCAACTGGGCCGGATTACCCATGCCCGTGGTGTCGGACAGCCCGATCTCAACCACGCCAAGATCCAGCACCCGATGGGCCAGATCAAAGACCTGCTGCGCGCGGACGGGTCCTTCAATAGAGCAGCCAAATGCCGTCGACAGACCCACCTCGAAATGCGGGCGTTGATCGAGGGGCTGGGCGTTAACGAGTGCAAGGCAGGCCTGGATCTCAACCAGCATGGCCGCGTGGTCGCGCCTCAGGTTTTTCAGGCTGTGGGTTTCACTGACCGAAAGCGGCAGGGAAATCTTGTGGGCACCGGCAGCGATGGCGGCTTCGCAGCCGCGCTGGTTTGGAGCGAGTACGGCCACCGTCAGTCCGGGTAACTCCAGCGCTCCCCTGACGACCTCAGCGGTATCCGCCATTTGCGGCAGCAACTTTGGAGATACAAAGGAACCCACTTCAATTTCACGTACGCCGGCACTGTGTTCACGCGCTATCCAAGCCAACTTGGCCGATGTCGGCATCTGGCTGGCCACACTTTGCAGGCCATCCCTGGGTCCCACCTCGCTGACGGTGATTGATTTCATAGCAAATCTGGTTCCATCGGTGCCACTTGCACCACGACCTTGCCAGTATTCTCACCGCGCATCAGTCGGCAGAAAGCCTCTGGCGCCAACTCCAGCCCGACATGGCATTCCTCATTGGCATGAATTGATCCGTCCTCCACCAGGGGCGTGTAGGTCTGCTCAAAATCCTGCCGCTCGTGCTCAAAGTCATAGACCACCAGGCCTTTGACCGTAGCCCGCTTCCCTATCCATAGCCCCGGTGGTGGTCCCGTGGTTTTCTGTGCGCCGTTGTAATCACCCATCAGGCCGCACAAAATAATGCGGCCACCCACCGCCAGTTGTTGACTGACCGTGGTCAAGAGGGGGTCACCCACCAGATCGAAATACAGGGATACACCCTCGGGAGCCAGTTTGGCCAGCGCCGCCGCTACGTCATCCTGCTCTCGATCGATGCAGGCACTGTAACCCAGCCCATCCAGCGCAATCTGACGCTTTTCATCCCCTGATGTGATGGCAATGGTTCGAGCGCCCGCTCGCACTGCGAGTTGGCCCGCCATCGCCCCCACACCACCGACCGCTGCGGGAATCACAACCGTATCACCGGCCCGCACCTCGCCCAGACGATGCATGCCGGCAAAGGCTGTGAGCCCGGGCATGCCCAGAATGGATAATGCCAACGAGGGTCGAGACAAACCCTTGGGCAGCCGGTGCAGTGCCTCGGGAAGATGATCACTGAATTGCTGCCATCCGCCCTGACAGCGTACCAGCGTGCCCTGGGGCCAGTCGGGGTGATGACTTTCCACTACCTGGGAAATGGTTTCTCCCGGTACCACCTCACCGGGCGCGATACCGTGGCCCATGTGATTACCTGCAATAACCGAGCGAATGTAAGGATCGAGGGAGACATAGAGCGTTTTGCAGCGCACGCTTCCGTTGTCGAGATCGGGCAGTGATCGGGTCGTCGCGTCGAAGCAGTCCGGAGTGGGAAGGCCATCGGGACGGTGTCGAAGCAACACGCACTGATTGGGGTTACTGCCCGAAGTTGTCATGTCGTGGACTCAAATTAGCTTAATGACATAACATAATAACAAATAGGCAGGAGCGGGACGATGAAGCCCAAGCCCACCCCGAGGGGGTACAGGCAACCCCTGGAAGGACTCAAGGTGGTCGAGTTCACACACATGGTCATGGGACCCACCGTCGGGCTGGTACTGGCGGATCTCGGCGCCCAGGTCACCAAGGTCGAGCCGCTGGGGGGTGACAAAACCAGAAACCTCAAGGGATCTGGGGCCGGTTACTTTCCCATGTATAACCGGAACAAGCGCTCGATCAGCATCGACCTGAAAAGCGAGGAAGGCCTGGATTTAGCACAGCAGCTGATTGCCGATGCCGACATTCTGATCGAAAACTTTCGGCCGGGCGCCCTGGACAAGCTTAGACTGGACTACGACAGTATCGCCGCAAAGCAACCCCGGATCATTTACTGCTCCTTAAAGGGTTTCCTCTCTGGCCCCTATGAAAACCGGGTTGCTCTTGATGAAGTAACACAAATGATGGGAGGTCTGGCCTATATGACGGGTCCTCCGGGTCGGCCACTGCGCGCGGGGTCCTCAGTGATCGACGTCACAGGGGGCATGTTCGGTGTCATAGGCATTCTGGCGGCGCTGCGTGAACGGGACGTCACCGGCCGGGGGTGCCAGGTAACGAGCTCGCTGTTTGAGACCACCGCGTTCCTTGTCGGTCAGCACATGGCACAGCAGGTCGTCAGCGGCGACCCACCCCCTCCGATGCCCGTGCGCCAATCCGCCTGGGCTATCTATGACATCTTCACCCTGGACTCCGGCGAGCAGGTGTTTGTGGGCATTGTCAGTGACCAGCTCTGGCTCAGATTCTGCAGCGAATTTGCCTGTGCCACCTGGGCGGCTGATTCAGGGCTGTCAACGAACGCCGGGCGTGTTGCAGCCCGGGACTCCCTGTTACCAGCCATCGAACAGCTCTTCAAGCCGCTGTCACTGGAGGAACTCAGCGCACGTCTCGAACGCGCCGGCCTACCCTTTGCGCCCATCAATCGACCGGCAGATTTGTTCGACGATCCCCACCTGCTCCAGTCCGGCGGCCTCGTCGATGTTTGTCTTACCGATGGTGAGCACCAGGGAAAAAGCGCCGCCCTGCCCGCTTTGCCGCTGCAGTTTGACCACGACCGTCCGGGCAATTCACTGGGCCTGCCTGTTGTTGGCGAACATAGCTCAGAGGTGCTCGCCGAGCTGGGTATTTCAGAAGAAACCTGTCAGGACCTGCTGTCCCGGGGGATCATCGGCAGGTCGGACGTTCAGCGTCAGGATTGATTCAGGTAGACCCAGGGACGGCTCTGCTGGTCATTCTGCTCAAAAGCGGCGATTCGATCACTGTCCTGCTCAGTCAGGCCAATTTCATCAAGACCTTCAAGCAACATGTGCCGGGCGTCTGTGGCTAGGGCAAACGGGTACTCACGTTCTCCCGCCCCGACCCTGCAGGCTTCTAAATCGACGCTAATCCTGTGTCGCTGCGGATCGTCAGCACAGCAGCGCAATAATGCTTGCCGTACCTCGTCATCAAGGGTCACCGGCAGCAAACCATTGCGCAGGGCATTGTTGAAAAAGATGGTTGCGAAGGAGCGAGCGATCACGACCCGAAAGCCCGCCTCCATCAGCGCCCACACCGCATGCTCCCGAGACGACCCG
>Ga0181596_10005411_pt1 | contig 11197 bp, 10 predicted proteins | sample 041ome_6_FD_148655 | JGI IMG/M metagenome (GOLD analysis project Ga0181596, IMG submission 148655) | Coastal salt marsh microbial communities from the Groves Creek Marsh, Skidaway Island, Georgia - 041402US metaG (spades assembly) | ecosystem: Environmental > Aquatic > Marine > Intertidal zone... | reverse complement strand
GTCGGTCAGGGCGTAGTCGTCAGTCGAGGTACGGTACTGGCAGTGGAAGCCTTTGAGGGAACCAATGCCATGCTCGACCGAGCCGGAAAATTCGGGGCAAAAAATTGCCTGTTCGTTAAAATTGGCAAACCTCAGCAAGATACGCGCTTTGATGTACCCGTGTTCGGACTTCAGACTTTGCATGCAATGAAAGATGCAGGGATAGGCACGGCAGCTCTGGAAAGCGGTGCCGTTCTATTGCTTGACCGGGATGATGTAATCCGGGAGGCGGGTAATCAAAAGATTACCCTAATGGGTATCCCCAAATAAAGTGGTGACTTCCACGTTCGCCGTCCATCGCATTCATAAGTTATATGACCTTCTAGGTCCAGGTGGGTACCCTCGCATTGACCTTAGTCTTCCGATTTACGGCCTGACTGCAGACAACTAGTGATAGGTTCCCTAATAATTAGGAGTAAGGAAAAGAACGAATGAAACTTCTCGAACGATGCAGAAGTCGAATCTCAGAAACTATTCAGTTTTTTGATTTGGTCAACTTAAGACCTGTCCTTTAAGGCGTATCGTAGAACAGCCTTGGGGCGGGTGTACAACGCATCAAAAGAACATTGATGTGTGCATCCCAAGTCGAACAGGTGTTCCTTGAGAGCTGGTTCTGAGATGCATACATCCCGGAGCAGAAGGTATTTACTTGAATAATCTTCCAGGATTCCACTTTCAGAAAAAGTTGTGTCACCTATTTCGCGTTCGATGGCGATTCTTTGTCCAAGATACTTTTCCAATATCGGTTCCCATGCATTTGGAACCATCTCGGTCAGGTTAGACTGCATTTCCTGAAACCTTTTTTCAGAATCCTTTGCTTTCCCCAAACGAGTATCCTTACTCATGGTACCAATGATTGCCCGAAAGGCTTGTCCGAAAGAATCCCGAAGCATATTGAATGCATTTAAAACAGAACGTTTGACCCGATCTCGTAAAGGTGGGTGAAGAAGCCGCTCTCTTTCCTTTTTCCATAAAACCCCCAAACGCGTATCGGGATCGGGTGCCTGCCTTATAAAAAAAGGAATTTTATCCACTTCAAATGAATGAAGAATTCGGGATTTTATGCTCAAATCGTGAAGAACAGAATCTCCTACATTTTGAAGTTCTATACCTTGGGCAAAAACTTCAAGTTTCCCGCATATCCATTCACCATTCTGGAAAGGAAATAAAACTTTTTGTTCGTTGAACTTTTTTAAACAATGATCGCAGGAGCGTCTTTTGATAACCGCACCGAGTAGTGCGGAAAGGAAAAGTAGAATGAGGGGCAACCAAAAAGCCAGTGTGTCCATAAGATCTCGATTAAAAGATCGAATATAGATTCTGTTTTATTCGAACTTGCAAGAAGAAGATTACCTTGTTTGCATAGAAAGTCCTACCCTTCATTCTGCCCTTTCATGAGTTTTTTTAAAGTCATCCGTCTTCTACCAATCGTATTGATCCCCTTGTTTTACTTGGCTTGCTCTGATGAAAAGCCTGAGCCTAAGCAAGAGACACAACTTCCACCCACAGTTGAAAAGCAGAAGCCGACAGCTCAAATACCTTCTGCTGATAAACCAGTTGTGTACATTGAAGAACTCGATCAATTCCAGGAATATTTTAAAGAACAACACGAGACCAGCTTCAGCCATGTCACCAAGAAGAATTGGACCAGTTACACAGCAGGAAAAGATGGCATCCTAACTAAAGTCCTTCTTTTCGGTAAACCCAACTACACCATTTCTGAGCATTACGGTTCGAGTATGAGTGGCTTTGTCCGAGCGGATAATCCTGATTCAGGTCCAAAGTACGGTGAATGGAGCATCACCCGTGAAGAAATTGTCAATCAACTTGCTCTACAAGGATTGACTGAAATCGATCGAGGGTGGATCACCTTGCAAATGAGAGGAGAGATTCCCCAACAAGCAGGAAGAATGTATTTTATCGTTTGTGATCAAATTTCCGATAAGCGGGCATGGTTTGGTGCCTTTGCCTTTGCCGAAGGAAACTCCTACAAAAATGGTAGGTTTTGGCTTCACCCCGAGCATGATTTGGTTTTCCGTACTTATGTTGGCAAAACTGCAGATCAGCTCGAGCGCGAACAGCGTGGTCAACCGTTATTTGACTCAGACACCGCTTCACTCGTTCCTTCCCAAGATATCCCTGCGGCTCCAAAACCGATGATTGAATTAACCAAAAACTTTGATCCATCTCCGAGTCAGCCCGAAACAACAAGTGAGGTAGAGCAAACCGAGCCAGTTTCCGAAGAATCACTCTACCAACCAGCGACAGAGGCACCTAAGCTTGAAATTCCTGACGAAATCATTGTTGAAACGGAAGAATTCGAAACAGAAGAAATTCTTTCCACTCCCGAACTCGACGAAAATAGTCCGACTTCGGATGAAGATAATAAGTCCAAACTGCCTCAACGAAGTCTTTTTGAAAGGTTCTTTAAGAACAAAACCGAGTAAACCGACTTAGAGTAAAGTGGTACCAGGGGGCGGACTTGAACCGCCGACCTTCGGGTTATGAGTCCGACGCTCTAACCACCTGAGCTACCCTGGCATCGCTTAGTGACTATGAACTTTTCTATGCCACCCGTCAACGCAAACAACGGTTTAAGTGGTTTTATACTCTTTGGGCTTTACCCCTAGTTCGTTTGCGAGAATATACAGATTTTAAACTTATCGTGACCAAGCAAAATTGTACCATTCTAGTAATTGATGATGACGCGGAGATTCGCTACTCCCTGGATCGTGTATTAGCTCCCGATGGCCACACAATCCTCACCGCAGATTCCGGAGAAAATGGGGTTGAAATGGCTGAAAAAAAGAAGCCTGACCTGATCTTTTTGGATAATCGTATGGGCGGTATTTCGGGGATTGAAACTTTGCAGCATCTAAGAACCTCTGCACCCTCTTCACTCGTCATTCTAATGACTGCATACGGAACTACGCAAACTGCCATACAGGCAATGAAGTATGGTGCGTTTGACTATGTCCTTAAGCCCTTTGATCTAAAGAAGCTCAAGGAAATGGTTGCTAAAGCCCTTAAAGCCAGTGTGGATGCAGATAGTTCAGAAAGCGTGACCAAACGCCTTCTGAACCAAGAAGATTTCGAGGAAGGGATCGTTGGCAGTGGTGAAAAAATGCAACAGGTGCTTAAACAGGTCGGCCAAGTTGCGGCTTCTGAAGCCACAGTTATGATAACCGGTGAAAGTGGTACGGGTAAGGAACTGGTAGCTCGATGCATCCATCGACACAGCCACCGCTCGGGTAGCCCATTTCACGCAGTCAATTGTGGTGCCATACCAGAAAATCTGATCGAAAGTGAACTTTTTGGACACGAAAAAGGTGCCTTCACCGGTGCAACCGAAGCCAAAGCCGGGCAATTTGAGGTATGCCACGGTGGCACCCTCTTCCTCGATGAGATTGGCGACATGGGTCTTCCAACACAGACCAAAATCCTTCGAGCCATCCAGGAAGGAGAAATTCAAAGAGTTGGCAGTACTAAAATCAAGAAAGTTGATGTTCGTTTAATCGCGGCCACCCACAAGAACCTTGAAACGATGGTGCAGGAAAAAACATTCAGGGAAGATCTTTACTATCGTTTGAATGTGGTCCGAATTGAAACTCCGGCTCTTCGGGATCGAATGGAAGACCTACCTGAATTGGTTGATTTCATGCTCATCCGTTTGGATAAAAAGTTTAGTACTGGAATTAAAGAAATCTCCACCGAAGCCATAGAACTCCTTAAGAGTCATCCTTGGCCCGGTAATGTGAGGGAACTAGAAAACGCACTTCATTCCGCCTCCGTGATTGCCAAAAGTAAGCGTATCCTTGCCAAGGATCTGCCCAAAAGTGTGTCCACAAACAAACCTGTTATTCCAACTCACCCTGCTCAGGAAATTCGCCATAAGGAGCGAGCAGTCGCCCAAGAACTCGACGCGACGGAGGAACCAAAGGGTTCCAAAATCGAACAGGCATCTCAGGTTTTTGGGGATGCACACAACACACCAGGGAAACCGGATACGGAAACTAAACCCCAAAGCGGACCTCCGCCTTCATCCATCTCAATCGATGAAAGCTTTGATATTTCCTATGCTCACCTCCGGGCTCAAAGTGACAAAAACTTACTGGAATGTATGGAAAAAGAGGTTATTCGCCGGGCCTTACAGGAATGCGAAGGCAATCAGGTCAAAGCCTCTGCCCTGTTGGGGATCACTCGAGCCACCCTGCGCAAAAGAATAGATTGTTTTCAGATTAGATATTGATCATGAATTTTCCTTTTGGTTGCTTGCCAAAAGAAACCTCATCGTTCATTTCTTAGAATAATCGAGTCAAATGAATCAACTGCCAAGAATTGTACTTACGGGAATCGGCCTGACCTGCCCATTGGGAAATGATTTGCCCACCTATCGGGCTGCCCTTCTCGAAGGGAGAAGTGGGGTATCTTTATTCCCCGTGCGAAATATGGGTGAGCAACCTGCTGGCGTTTGTGATTTCGAACAAACGAAGTATCAGAAGCGGAAGGAAATTCGGGTAGGTACTCGAGCCGGAAGTATCGCAATCTACTGTGCGAATGAAGCCATCAACGATGCAGGACTCGATCTTGAAAACATAGACTCCTCCCGTATTGGAATCTATCTTGGGATTACTGAACATGGGAATGTTGAGACCGAAACAGAAGTTTGCTCCTTGTTTGATCACTACGATGAAGATGTAAAGTACTGGACGCATCATCATAACCCTCGAACCGTTGCCAACAATCCTGCTGGAGAAATTACCGTAAACCTAGGATTAACTGGTCCCCACTACACAATTGGTGCAGCCTGCGCTGCCGGAAATGCAGGAATTATTCAAGGGGTGCAACAACTTCGCTTAGGAGAATGCGACTTTGCCTTGGCTGGTGGAGTCAGTGAAAGCATCCGTGCTTACGGAATATTTGCTGGATTTAAAAGCCAGGGTGCCTTGGCTTCTCATCCCGACCCCACCCTGGCCAGCCGTCCATTCGATAAGGATCGAAATGGAATTGTGGTGAGTGAAGGCGGCTGCATCTATGTTCTTGAGCGATTGGAAGACGCCCAGAAAAGAGGGGCAAATATCATTGCTGAGGTCGCCGGTTATCGAATTAATTCGGATGGCACAGACTATGTCTTACCCAATCCGGAAAGGCAGGAGGAATGCATGAGACAAGCCCTTGCCAATGCAAACTTAGAACCTGAAGATATTGATTTGGTAAGCACCCATGCCACCTCCACTCCACAGGGAGATGAGCAGGAATGTAAAGCGATCCGCAATTTATTTGGAGATAGCACAACCACCCTAGTCAATAACACCAAAAGCTTTATTGGGCACTCCATGGGAGCTGCAGGTGCTATTGAGCTCGCAGGGAACATTCCTTCCTTCAAAGATGGGTATGCCCATGCGACCATCAATGTGGATAACCTCGATCCATCCTGTGCCTTGCCTGGCTTGGTCAAGGGAAAGCCAGTACAAAAGCCCGGGGGTATCAATGTCATCTTAAATAATTCTTTTGGAATGCTTGGAATCAATTCAGTTCTTATCTTGAAAAAATTTGAAGCCTAAGATAGATATCTACTTACAGCTCAAATGGATAAAGAAAAAGTCAAACAAATCGTACTCGATATAATTTCGGAAATCGCTCCAGATGAAGACCTTAACGATGTTAAGTCTGACATCCGCCTCAGGGATCAACTCGATTTAGATTCGATGGATTTTCTGGATATTGTCATGGAACTTCGTAAGCAACACGGCATAGATGTACCCGAAGCAGAGTATCGTCAGTTGGAATCTTTGGACAGTTGTGCCAACTACCTACTCCCAAAATTCGAAGCTGGAGCTGCTGCTTAATTTAACTTCTCGCCTCTTTAACGGGCACTTATTCCGATAGCGACCTCCGATCACGCCCTCCCATCTTCTACGGATGTACTGATAATAGGGGCTGGTCTTGCTGGGTTAGCTGCTGCCGCCAGATTAGCTATGTTTGGCAAAAAAGTGGTTTTGCTCGAAAAGCATTATGTTGTGGGAGGCTTGAATAGCTTTTATGCCCGGAAAGGAAACAAGTTCGATGTGGGGCTTCATGCTTTAACCAATTACCCCTCCCCCAACTCCGGAAAAAAATCTCCCTTACTCAAGCTTCTAAGACAATTACGACTTTCCCTCGACGACCTCGATCTCCTTCCCCAAAGTCAATCACGTATTACTTTTGGAGACTGCTCCTTATCGTTCCATAACGAGTTTGAATATTTTTATAATCAGGTGGCCGAAAAATTTCCGTCATCCATGAGTGCATTTTCTAATCTTTTGCGAAAGATGGAAGATTTCCCTGCCTACCAAGTTGATGCCCCGGATCTTTCCACCCGTACCATACTCGCAGACTCCCAAATCGATCCCCTGCTTGCAGAGATGCTACTCTGCCCAACCTGCTACTATGGCTCAGCTCTGCCCAATGATATTGATTTTGCCACCTTTGTGATGCTTTTCGACGCCATCTTCAGGCAGGGCCTATGCCGTCCAAAATTTGGAATTAGAGCCATCCTTGACCCTTTAGTAAAAAAACTCAAAGAGCTTGGGGTGGATCGACGAATGAACTGCACGGTTCAATCGATCCAATCGACTGAAGATGAGGTTACTGAGGTTCTTTTAGAAAATGGGGAGAGGATTCAGGCCCAACAAATCATTTCTACTTGCGGAGTAATTGAGACTGCAGAATTGCTTAATCAAACTGCAATTGAACCGGACAAGGCACGCACCGGTGAATTTAGTGTGATCGAATCCATCCGAGTGTTTACTGGACACCCAAAAGATTTTGGGTGGGATGAAACCATAGTGTTCTTCAATGAATCGAACAAATTTGATTACAACTGCCCGGATGGGTTGGTTGACCTAAGATCGGGTGTCATTTGCATGCCAGATAATTATGGTCCTGCCGACGAAAGCCAAGATTCCAAAATAAGAGTCACCCACCCCGCAAACTTCTCAAAATGGTCCATTCTGTCGGAAAATGAATACTCAGATCAAAAAAGTTATTGGGAAAGTACGCTACTAGAAAATGCGATGCAATATCTACCCAATGGCCATGAGATCTCAGGGAAACTGAATGAACAAACCACCCTCGTAGATACCTTTACCCCAAAAACCATCAAAAGATTTACCAGTCATGTGAACGGCACCCTGTATGGCTCGCCCACCAAGCGAAGGGATGGGTCCACTAAATTCAAAAACTTGTATCTTGCGGGAACCGATCAGGGATATGTCGGTATCGTGGGTGCAATGCTAGGGGGAATCGCTGTCGCCAATAACCAAATCCTAAGGGCAAGCTAACCCTTCCCTCTTGCCAGCACTTTTACATAATCTCCTGAATTAAGCCCTCCTGAACCTCGGCTAAAACTAGATAGATAAGATAAAAAGGCTGAATCGAACTAGATTTTTGGGAAAAAGAAACATCCCCTGTCTCCAGTTCAACATCAGTGAGAGCACCCAAGTATTGTTCCCTAACATGCATTCGTATTTCCGTGATGGATCGCAGTACAAGTTCGGCATCATTCTCCTCCATCTCGACATAACCATGGGCAAACTTAGAACTGTTTAACAATCGTGCCAGAGCCTGGCGATCTTGAGCAAAGTCCTCACCCAAGCTAGATTCCCAAGAATCAACCAAATCACCGTCCTTCTCATCGAGGTACGGGAAAGCGGGTAAAGATCGGTTCCTGCACTCGGAAAAACACTTCACGATCAAAGGTGCGAGTCCTCGGGTGATTCGGGAGTCCACTTTTAATCGAAACTCAATCATCCTTTTCCAAAATAGTTTGCAGGTGCCAATGCTGTAATTGATAAGCATAATTTTCCGCCTTTTCGCGATCCCCAGACCAGACGACCGAACGCCCTTGTTCATGAACTTCTCTCATGTGTTTGGTGGCCTCGGTATCATTAAAACCAAGGACTTTTTTAAAAACCATCACCACATAATTCATCAGATTTACGGGATCATTAAGCACCACCACCCGCCAGGGAATATCCAGTGAGGAATCCTCCTGGGTTTCGGTTTTAGTGATAGTTTCTAGAATCATTCTGTAAGCAAACTCAGTACTCTATTGGAAATTGTCTGATAAACGAGAGGATTTTTACACTTTACGGGCTTGCTTGTTTCTCGAAAGCAAGTTTCCTAAAGGAATGCTTAAAATACCATCCTTTATCTTAGGAGGAATCCTTATATTAACTGGCTTGATCAGTTATCTCGTTCAAGACCCCAGCCTTTCGATTAAGCTGACTGGACCATGGGCAAGTGATGCTGAGTTTGTACTCTCCGATGGCACTCAGGAAGTCATGCTCGATTTTATGCCCTGCGATGACTCTGCTGGTGAAAATGTCTGGTGGATCGTACATAAATTAAACGAGAGGCATGCAAAGGAGATCAATGAAAAGAATTACGCCCGAAAAGCTGGCAGAATGGAAGGCGAGATGGAATCCTTCTGGTATGCGAGTTCTTCCGGGGAAACTCTGGCTGGTCTCCTCCAGGAATCCGAAAATTACAGCAATGCTGGCACGGAAAATTATGAACCAATTGAATGGCCCGAAATTGATGTGGAAAAAGCCAAGTTGCGCTTTATTTACAACAATCTGGGTGGTGCGGATGGCCCCGTCACCCTGAGCTCTACTAATTGGGAAAATGTACTCAACGCACCTGAGAATGGAGAATCTCTTGAATTTGGTAAAAGTTGGACCGCGTTTATTCCAGGAATTATTGGTCTGATTTTAATTTTATTGGCAATAGCTGCTGATAAGGCACCCAATGCCAAAAAGCACATTATGCATGTTGCTGTACTCATTGCCCTACTTGGTTTTCTGTCTATAGCCAAAATGGTATTTGGAGCATTTGCTGAAATGAGCTGGTGGAGGGGCGAGCCTTACCTCATTTATGATGCCTCCAGCTTAAAGCCAACCAGCATGCTTCTTTCTGCGGGTCTCCTTCTCATTTATGTGATCCTGTGCGTAGTTTCCTTCATCACCGCACGCAAGGAAATGGCGGCCCAGGCGGCCCGGGATGCAGCCAAAAAAGCAGCCGTGCTCAAGAAGGCTTCCAAGCGTGACTCTATCGATGATGAAGCCAAACCGAAGGATGGAAAGCCTCCTGCTTCCAAAGAATCCCAAGCAGGCACTGAATCCAAGAAAGATACCGATGGCAAAGCCACTCCCAGTGCTGATACCAAGGCACCTGCTGGCACGCCTAAGGACTCTGGCCAACCCCAGAAAGCACCCTCATCTTCAGAACCCGCCAAACCATCCGCTCGCCCAACCTCACACTCTGAAGAGAAGAAAGAGCAAGCTCCTGCACCTTCTGCTGAAAAGACAGAACCCGCAGAGAAATCGGTCGAGCAGAGAAAGACACCTACTGAAAACAAGGAAGGTTCTGATAAGCCAGCAAGTTCACCGGAAAAAACTCCGGAGAATTCGTAATCTTATTACCCAGGCCCTGCCCTAGGCAGGTCATCAAAGGGTTTAGAAATGAAAGGTATTCGCCTTAAAAGCTTACCTCAAGTCCCAGAGCTGCTCCCGATCCCTTAACCGTAGGATTCGCGTCTTCGTATCCATTATAACGATATTCCAATGCAAGGGACAAATGATTGGTCATTTTGTAGGTTAGCTGTGGCTCGATCACCCAGCGATCCTTGCCGTTTTCAATAAAGTTGATATCGGCAAACCCTCCGAGCGAGAGTTTGGAAGTAAAGGGTACAGAATAACTCGTGCTGATCTGCCACCCTTCCCCATCCGTTTCATAAGGATAAATACGTGTTTGCCACCATCCGTCTTTCTCCCAGGGCAAGGAATAGCCCAGCTTGTGATAGAGACCAAACCGGGCGAGGTTATTATCGGGACCATTCATATCATTGTATTCGGCAATGAGACCCAGTCCGTCGATTCCCATCATCCATTCGGGATCCAACCCCTTGAGCAAGCGATATTCCATGAAATATCGGGTAAAATCTGTGGGTCCACTATCACTTTGATGATCCCCATGAAAATCGGTGAACCCCCAAAAGAACAAATCCATGGGCAAACCCTTAGCACTGGTTAGTATATTTAAGGTACCGAACTCCCGACTGTCGTAGTAGTAGGTAAAAGCTGTATTTGTATCCCACTGAGCCTCTTGAGTACCTGCTTTCTTGCCATATGAGGGAAATATACATAACAGGCATGCTGAAAGACAAAGGAGAGAGGATAAGTAAATTTTCATTCACTTAAGTTCTGTAAGTTCTAAAACATAGGCAAACGGAATTTAACAACCGCCGACTTACACAAACTCATGGAAGGCTGAAGGAATAAGTGGCACACCCGGAGAGAGTCGAACTCCCAACCTCCTGATCCGTAGTCAGGCGCTCTATCCAATTGAGCTACGGGTGCAAAAACCAAAGGTCTAATAAATACTTATGTGAATAGGATGAGCAAGCGAATTAAAGTCGCTTACTCAAAAGGCTACTCAAATTTTCCGAAAAATAAGGGAAGCGTTGTGACCGCCAAAGCCGGAATTGTTACTCATAGCAACGGTTACCGAAGCTTCGCGTGCTTCATTAGGAACATAATCCAAATCACAGTCGGGATCAGGCTCTTCGTAATTGATGGTGGGAGGAACCACTCCTTCATCTATAGCCTTACAACAGGCTGCGGCTTCAATCGCTCCGGCAGCCCCAAGCAAGTGACCGGTCATCGACTTGGTGGAACTCACCATCAACCCATTTTTGGCGTAGTCCGAAAATACATTTTTGAGAGCTGTGGTCTCCGAGCGATCATTGTAAGGAGTGGAGGTACCATGAGCATTCACATAATCGACCGAGTTTCTCTCGATCTTGGCCTGATCCAGAGCCAAGTTCATACATTCGGTAAGAGCCTCACTTGATGTGTCTGGTGTGGTTACATGGAAAGCATCACAAGTGGCAGAATAGCCGATGATTTCGGCGTAGATTCTCGCGCCACGAGCCTGAGCATTTTCCAAAGTCTCTAATACCAACACACCTGCACCTTCACCCATAACGAAGCCATCCCGGTTCTTATCAAACGGACGGGATGCTCGGCTGGGGTCGTCATTGAAATTGGTACTCATCGCCTTCATCGAGGAGAATCCGGCAAATCCAATTCGGGTAACGGCAGCCTCACTACCACCA
>Ga0181596_10005391_pt1 | contig 11216 bp, 2 predicted proteins | sample 041ome_6_FD_148655 | JGI IMG/M metagenome (GOLD analysis project Ga0181596, IMG submission 148655) | Coastal salt marsh microbial communities from the Groves Creek Marsh, Skidaway Island, Georgia - 041402US metaG (spades assembly) | ecosystem: Environmental > Aquatic > Marine > Intertidal zone >... | reverse complement strand
TTTCAGATTGATTTCAGATTTTACACTTTTGTGTTTTTGGAACTTAATAAGCTGCACACCAACAAACTCTGAATTGATGTTACGCGCTGGTCGTCGTCTCCCCTTCCTCCTCCTCCTCCCGTTCTTACTCCTCTCGATACTAATTTCCTTCGTTTCTTCTTCTTCTTCTGCGGAGCGTAACGACTCAGGTGATGGTGAAGAAGTGAGAGGAGATTCTGATAATGATAAGCGACGCGTTTCGTTGGAAACGCGATTGGAATTCGCCGAAGAAGCGGAACGAGAAATCGAATCCGAAATCATCGTCGACGACGAGAACGACGAGAGTAACGATAGTAACGATGACATTTCCCTCCTGTACCGACAAATAACCGAAGATTTAAAACCGTTCTCTCCGAATAAAGTCACCAGAGAGATGAGCAAGCGCGCGTCCATCAAGTACGGGACGGAAAACCATCGCGCGTTTGCATTCGCGTGGGTCAACGACGAGTTGTATCTCACCACGCGAAGACCGTCGCAGGAGTTTAACGGTCACCACATCAAGCTGTTTTACGAGTATTTCTACGACTTTTGCGAGGTTTTCGGAAAGACGAAAGTGGAAGAACAAGAAGGAATCGAGGATGGTACGAATGGTGCTTCTAAGATACCGCCGATGGAAATGGCGTTGTCGTCGTTCGATTACAACCCGCCGGACGAGGAACGGCTTCCGGTGCTTTGCTTTTGCCGGGATAAAGAGTTTCCGGAGGAAACCGGGTGCATTTTACACCCTGGATTTGGGTTTCGGCACAACAGAATAGATGCGAACGTGTACGCGAAGAGAGAAGAGTTCGACAGAGAGTTCCCGTGGTCGGAAAAAGACGACAAACTCGTCGGGCGGTTTCACATGTACCCGAGGTTGGGTAGACACGCCGAGGTCAGAGCGAGGAGAAATTTCGTCGATTGGGCCGAAAATCGAACGTCTCTCGAGGATGGTTTCTTAGACGTGAAGATGTTCAACAAAATCTCTCTTCGAGAACACATGAAACATAAGTATATCCTTCACTTGGACGGTCAGGGCCACTCGTTCCAGTTCGAGGAAAAGCTCGGTTTGAACTCCGTCCTCGTCAGCGAGAAGAAGTTGTTCCAGACGTATTTCAGTCAATTTTTAAAGCCGAAGACGCATTACTTGGAGTTTTGGGAGGACGATTCGAAACCAGAAGACATCTTAGAAGTTTTACACCACGCGCGAACGCACGACGAAGAGATGCAACGAGTCGCAAAGAATGGTCAAAGGTTCGCCCAGAAATACTTCACGAAAAGAGCTCGATTGCAATACTACCGAGAGTTGTTTCGAAGGTACGCGAAAGAGGCGATGGCGTACGAAGTCGACGAGAAGCCGGAAAACGCCATTCGAATATGTTGTCCGGGACAACCGTGCGAACAAGACGACATCGACGTTAAAGACTACGCCGAGAAAAACTTTTAGCATTACGCGCGTAGAATGAGAGACAGAGAAGAGAGAAGAGAGATTTTAGCAGCATAGAATAGAATAGACATCGTGTATCATCATCGCAATAATCAAGGAGACTTTCTTCGTCTTCTCGTAAGCAAAACAACTTTTCTCTCTTTCCTCGTAGGTGATGATGTGCTTCAAAAAAGACGCGCGCGCGAGAGCATGCGTCCGCTCCTCCTCTCGCGAGCGAGTGGTGCGTTGAAAACGACAAAAATGTTCTCGTCCTCGCTCTCCTCGACGACAACCAGCAGCGGCTTCGTTCCTTTAACGACGACGACGAGGAGGAGAAGGAGAAGGAACGAAGCCGCTGCTCGTGTTCTCCCCGCCGTCGGTTTTTTCCAATTTTACGGCGGCGAAAACTTTTCTTCGGGCGTCGGATGCTTCTCCCGCTCCTCCTCGTCGTCGTCGCGGGACGACCAGGAAAAAGGAGACGACGAGGAGAAGAAGACGACGACGATGCCGACGCTCTCCGCGAAAGCCATTCGGAGAGGTTTCAACGATAAAACGCTCAATCGCACGTTCGATAAAAATTACGTCTATCACGGAAGAAAGCGAGTGTATCAAAAAGACGAGGAAGACGAGGAGGAAGACGACGACGAAACGACGACGAGGAGAGCGAAGAAAATATTCCCGTTCACGTCAAAAAATGCGCTGAATTTTGAAGGCTTGCAGGCGGAGATAGAGGAAATCGAAGAGATTGTCGTCGGGAATAACATGATTGGCGCGGATCGAATACGAAGGATCGAGGAGACGGTTTCGAAGCGGGTGTTTAGTTTGCTCCCGATATTGGAGAAAACGTACGACACTGGTAATTTCTTAGCGGTGTGTCGGTCAGCGGAGGCGTTAGGGATTGGCGCGGTTGGCGTCGTTGCGGAGAAAGGATTAGTATTTAAACAGTCCGGTCGTACTAGTGGCGGTGCTGTCAAATGGCAACACATATCGCAGTACGAGTCTACCGAGGAGATGGTGAAAAAAGTCAAGAATCGCGGATTTCGAATTCTAGTTACGGATTTTGATAACGAAAAGGCGAAAGCGGTCGGAGAATACGATTGGACGATACCGACGGCGGTGGTGTTTGGTAACGAGCTAGACGGTGTTTCGGAAGCCGCAAAGGAATTGGCGGATGGTAAAGTGTATTTACCTATGTCTGGCTTCACGGAATCGTTTAATTTATCCGTATCGGCTGCTCTTTTGCTTTATCACGCCACTGAGGATAGAAAGAGGAGAATTTTGTCAACATCTTCATCATCAGAAGATATGAGCGAAGAAGAAAAACGTTTGTTGCGCGCGATTTGGTTATCGCGATCGGTGGCAAATTATTCGAGGCCGAAGTACATGAAAGGATTAGTCGAGCGGTTACGCTTACGAAAAAAGAAAGGAGAAGGAAAAACAAACGTAACGATCGTGCACGATGATTACGATGATAGAAAAAGTAGTGATAGAGACGGCGACGCCGACAAGGAAGAGCACGAGGACATCGTCGCATTCCAAGAAATTTTACAACCCTCGCAACTATTAAAGCGAGGTAAATTCTTAGATTGATACTCAGATGCTGCTTTAGATATGTATTCAAGTTTGTTGTATTATTAATTAAAAAGTTGTACGCTCTATTAATATCACTGTCTGTTGTTTTGATGATACACGTTGTTATTATAGGATAGATAGATTTACTATTCTTGGTTTCGAAGAGACGAAATTGCAGCGCACACGCTTCTCGTTTTCCCTTCCAAGCCTTTTTCTTCTTTCTATTGGAGGGGTCTGAACGGCACGTATGGAATGCCTTGGTTCTCGCAACATTGCGGACATGCAAACTTAATATTCGCCTCTTCTTGCTCGTCTAAGCCAGGCGGTTGCATTCCGATGCATTCGTAGTGAAACCAGCCGTCGCATCGATCGCAACAAATCATCGATCGTTTTGCATCGTACGCGGATCGGCAGACACAATACAGCTCGCATCGTTCGCCTAACTCTTCAAGTTCGTCTTTGAGATGCACGGGTAATGCCCGACCTTCGCGCAAAAGAACGCGAGCGGCTTCGATTGGAATGGATTTATCTTCGACGACAGTGGCGGCGTGTTCAAGCCAAAGTTGACCTGCGGATTCTAAGGCAAAAGCGCGATCGGCCAACGGATCGACGCCACCTCCTGGACAAAGGCCAGCAGCTACGGCAGTTTCTTTCAATTCGTGCAACTCGATGAGTTTTGGGAATGGTGGGCCTCGCATCAAAGCTGTGGCGCGTTGTCGCCACGCCGGGCCACAAACTTCTCTCATCAACGCCAACGTCTCCTCCACTGGTTCCAATTCCATTGCTAAGGCACCTTTCATGCCGGCGAAGATTTGCTTTTTTGGGTCAATCCCGACGGGTTGTTGCGCACCATCTGGACCAGCACCGTTGAACATTTGTTCTTGTCCTGCCTGTTGCATCGCACCCATCATCTGCATTTGCTGTTGCTGATGCATGAGGAATTGTTGATCGTGTTGTTGCTGGAACTGTTGTTGTTGCGCGAACTGTTGTTGCATTGCGGCTTGCGCTGCGATTGCAGCAGCTTGCGCGGCTTGCGCGGCTTGCGCGGCTTGCTCGTCTTTGCCTGTGTCCATCGGCGTCGCTGCTGCATCCTCCTCTTTCACCGCTTCTTCTTCCTTGTCCGCTTCTGGAGCCGCCTCTGGCGGAACTTCGACTTCTTCCGTGGCTTTCTTCCCTTTCGCACCTTTTTTACCTTTCGCAGCAGCTTTACCTTTCTTGCCCCCTTTCGACGCGGGAACTAACGGCGCGGCTGCTGGCGCTACTTCGGCTTCCTTCTTCACATCGTCCTCGGGCTGGGCTTGCTCTTTCCCTTTCGAATCGTCGTTCTCCTTCGCCGCTGCAGCGACTGCTGCCGCTGCGGCTGCTTCCTTTTCGACGTTCGCAGCAGCTACAGATGGGGGCACTGCAACTTGTGCATTTGGATCCATCGCTTGCGTAATGGCCGCCAATATCTGTTGCTCTCCGTCGTCCTTCTTTAACTCAACCGCTAGTTTCTCCATGAGCTTTGCATGTCGATCGCGTAAAATCAAGACGTGGACAATGTGCGGGTGCGAAATCGCCGGCGCCATGTGTAACTGCGCCTGACACAACGCCAACTGAACGCCAAATTGTTGCAGTTGAGTGAGTTGGTTGATGGTAATATTCTTCAATTCCTCGGTGAGTAAAGCTGGATTGGCTTGCGCGCCTTGCAAAGCAATCGTGCGTTGCGTCGCCGCAGCGGTGACAGATTGACCCATAAGCATGACATGTTGAATAGCCGTCAATTCGGCGTTGTGCGGGTTTCCACCGCGCATTTGCGCCTCGTTGACCTTTCTCGCTCTCGCTTCAGCTTCTCTTCTGGTCGTTGCCCTCGCAATTTGAGCAGCTTGTGCCTCCGCGGACGCGGAAGATTCGAGGACGTGATGATTGTGCAAGCATTCACGAACGCGCAAGCACCACGCGTCGTGAGCATTGACAATTTCAGTGATCAACTCTTCCTCAGGCATTTCGCACGGAAATGTCACAGACTCTTGCAGAGCTCTTTTCAACGCTAATATGTTCGGACGCTTCGTTCGATGGACAGATTTATACGTTTCCAAGGACAGCGCTTTCGGCCTCCCATTCTTTGCCACGCATGGCGCACACACGTAGTTGTTCATCGTTTTCGCCGCAGAAGCAGAAACGTTGATGCACTTCAAATGATACCAATCACCACAATCGTCGCATCCGAGCATTTGCACGCCCCCAGCTTGTCTACAAAGACAAAACTGACCGTCTTCGGTTTCTGGAGGAATACCAGTCCCGGAGACATCCAAAATCGCAGCGTGTATAGACTCCAAAATCGTTTGCAGAACTTGCTTGGAATTCAATTGCACCTCTTGTCTGTTCTCATCCACTCCCGGACCAGCGGCGGTGGACGGAATGCCTGCACTACCTGACGAACGACGCAATAATGCCATTCGTAGATTCTCGTTCCATTCTTCGCATCGAGTGACAACCGCGGTCAATTGCGCTCGTTCTGGGCACATAAACGCGTCGCCTTCGCTTTCGACTTCCTTTAATAAATCTTTGAAGTCCGAGAACGGGCGTCGCTTCTGCTTCTCCTGTTCTTTACCATCACCTCCGGTTGCTTTCTCTCCAGCTGTACCATTTTCACCCGCACCAGTAGCTGCTGCTGGGACCGGCGCCGATGCTAACAACTCTCTGGCAGCCGTAAACCAAACCTGATGATTCGCCAAGTTTGCCTCAAGCTCGTCCACTTTTGCAACAATCGCAGGTAACTTTTTCCCTTCCGAAATCAAGGCGTCGTACTCGTCCGGACCGATCGTTTGCTTTGGTCTGCCGTTTTCGTCCAATTCTGGATTCAACATCGCGTCTGCTTTTTGTCGCCACTCGTCCACGAGTTTCCATCTGCTGTTCACCTCTTCGAGAAGTTTCGGATTGAGTTCATCTAAGTCTAAGGCTTCTTCATGAAGTTCGTCTAATAACGCATCTTCTGGTAAATCTTCTTCTTCCTCTTGTGATTTCTTCGATGCTTTCGACGACTTGCCGCTCCCTTTCTCTGAGGAACCGGTGCCTTCGATTCGCTCCAGAATAGACGCAAAACACTCTCTCGCTTTCTCTTCCCAATCCAACGCGCGGACTCGCTTTCTCACCGTTTCCATCGCTGGTAACTCCAACCCAAAGTCTTCGTGCGATAATTCCAATTCTTTAAACGTAACTTTTGCGCCTTCTTCGCGCCATCGAGAGACACAATCTTCTGCTTCTTCGTTCCAAGATTCGGCATCTTCAACACGCTCGATCAAAGCGGCAACCTCCTTCACGTAGATTTTCAAGTCCGGCGCCTCCTTGACGAGCTGCTTCGCCTCCTCCAAAGTCGGTAGTGGTTGCGCCGTCCCACGTCGGGTGAGCTGTTTGCCTTTCAGACATGGCTGCGCGCGTTCAAGCCACGCTTTAGTGGTAGCGACGGTTTCTTGAAGAAAATCGAAACCTTCGAGATTGAGAGGGATGTTTGCTCCTTCGCGGACAATTTGCGCAACTTCATCGAGAGACTTCCTGTCTGCTTCTTTCTTTGAATTCGCGCATTGTACCGCTTGCCGACCTTTGACTTCCCATTTCTTCCCGGCATCTACGTGGCCTTTTAAAGTCAACAAAAGTTTCTCTTCGTCTGGAGCGACTTCGTAGTCCGCAGAGTCGAGTAGGTCCTCGCCCTCTTTTACCGCTTTAATCGCATCGTCGATCGGATCTTTTGCGAGGAGCATTTTCTTAATGTCTTCGGCCCATTGGCGAACGGTGATGCGGTTCTTAAGCCACGTCGACTCGGTTACCGTAATTGCAAGCGCTTTCGAGGCTTCCAAATGCGCCTTTAGTTCTTCGATTGACGTGGTCGGCATGTCCATCTTGAGCGCTTTATTGACCCATGCATACGCGTCGTCGACGGCAGTTTCCATCGTGGTGATCTCTTCGCAATACACTCCGAGCTCTTTACCTTCGTTGAACAACATTTCTGCGTCGTACAAAGGAGCATTCTTGGTATCCAATAGCGAAATGGCTCGAGCACGCCACGTGTGCGTCTCTTCGCGCGCCTTGATGAGGGTTTGCAACTCCATCGAAGACACCGGCAACCCGTGCGATTCATTCTCGAGCTCATCGAGATCGTGAATTCGTACTAAAGTTGCTGCTGTATCGTCGCCGTCGTCGTGGTGATCTTCGTGACTCGACCGACCACCACCTCTGCCAGCACGAGCTGCACGACCAGGAAGTGCGGCGCGAACTTTTTCCGCCCATTTCGATGCTTTTTGAATCTGCTCGAACAGTCGATGGTGACTGGGAATTTCCACGGAAAGTTTCGTTGAATCTTTCAATAACTTTTCACAGGTTCTCGGTGAAGGGTATGGTGACTCTTTCAACGCGTCTACGACTCTTTTCTCAATGTTTTCAGCGTCAGATTTCAAATTGGTGTACGATTTCAAATCCGCCGAGGTCATTGGCACCGGTTTTGTCGACAACAGTTCTTCCAATCGGTCCAGTTTCATTCTAGGAACAATTCTGTCCTTCTTGGAAACATGTTGATCGTCGTCTCCGTCCTTTGATTGTTTAGCGGTCGTAGTCGCCGTTGCACCGGCATCTTCCCTGTCTTCCTTCTTCTCTCCGTCGACATCCATGTCGGCGTCGTCGGCCCCATCTTGCGTTTTTTCAGTTCTTGCAGCTTCTCCTTCAATGTCTTTTTCCTCATCGTCTTTTTGCCTTTCTTTTCCTTCTTCTCCTTCTTCTTCTTCTTCTTCTTCTTCTTCGTCGTCCTCGAGCATGACATCACCTACCGTTAACTCTTCACCGTTCATTCTGGCTTTCAAAACCGTCAAGTCAACTTGCCATTTCTTGGCAAGCGCTATCTTTGCGGACAACTTGCGCGTCTCTGCCATCTCGCTTCCGCCCCAAACAAACTCTTCTCCCGCGACTGCTAAATTTTGTAAATCCGCAATTTCAGGCATCGGGGCTTTCTCCAAGGCTTGTTTAACTTTCTTGATCCACGCGTTCGCCTTTGTAATCCTAGCTTTGCTAACAGCAATTGGTTTGAAGTCTGCATTCATTTGTTTCCGATGCTCCGCTGAAGTAGATTTCTCGACCGTTGAAGCGAGCTTCTCGATATCTTCCAACGTTTTGCGATAGAAAAGAACTTTGTTGTCCGACGCACACTCACACATTTCCGCGCAATGCCTCAAGCACGCTTTTCGCCCGACGTTGCATTTACACACGACGCCGGAGAGATGTAATATGGAGCGACAGATGGCACACTCAGGTTCATCTTTGGCAGCGCGCTTCGCCGTTCGCAATCGAGCTTCTTTTGGTTTTTTAACTATAGCTACAGCTTCTGTTTCATCAGACGACGATGACGATGAAGAAGGCTTCTTTTTATCGACAACTATCTTCGATCTGACGACACCATCCGCGGCTAGCTGTTCCCTCGCTTGGCGTTCTTCATTCATCATCGTTCGGAGTTCTGGTAGCAACCACCTCGCGGTGTTCTCGCTAATCGTCCTGGTTGTTTCTTTTCCTTCATCTTCATCTTCGTCTTCTCCGAGTTTCGGTATTGTTACATCTGCGCTATCGCATAGCAATCGCTCGTGACAGAACAACGACGGTTTTTGACACGATCGATATCGCTCCACCGCGGCGGAGCCGTGCGACAACCAATCTGGAGGCGCAAAGTTAACTTTCTCGCTCACGTTGAACCCGCAATCAACTTGCGAGTGATAACTCCTTGGAAATGTTACGATAAACTCACCCGGGTTTTGCTCCACACGAAATACCGGCACGTTATCGTTTCGTAAAGTAGACGGTGGAAGCATCGAAACTAAGTGCATCAGCGCGTTTGGTTGCTTTTCAAACAAATCCGGAACGGCGCGTTTGAACGAGTTCTCCATCGCCTCACAAGAAGCCGCAGGTACAGCGTACCACATTTTTGTCGCGCCTGCGTGTTCATAAGTGACCGAATACAGATTATTTTCTTCCACGTGCCAACCTGTCGAAGCAAATGTCGACCCGACATATAAATACGGTTGCGACAAACCAGCCACATGTTCCGGCAAACTCGCGAAAAGACTTTCGTGTTCGCCTGGACCTTTCAGAACCGGTAAATTATTCAAATTCCACGGCGATTTTCGCATATTTGCAACTGTTTCGTTCTCTTCTTCCTCCATTTTATCATTACCGTTGTCATCACCGCCGCCGCCGCCGCCACCGCCAGAAGTCTTCTTTGGAGCGTCTCGCATCCTTGGAAACCCGGAGCCTCGTCTCGTGGTGTCGATTTCAGCCGCAGATCGAATCTCGACCTTCTCATGCCATCCTTCCTCAACCATATGCCAAAAGCTCTCTTCTACGTCTCCGGACGGAATAGTGAACGAACCGAATTGCTGTTGCTGAGCTAAAAGCATCTGCATATGCTGGGGATTGTTCCCACCAAAAAACGCTAAATCGAATGCGGCGCACGCCTCTCGAAACCCATCCATGGAGTACTCTGCTCCGTCTTCGAACTCAACGGCGTGCGCGGCTGCTTCGCACCCGATGCAAAACCATTTGCCTTTCGGCACCTTTTGCAGCGGCGGCGACAAACAGTACGTGTGAAAGCCTTGGTCGCATCCATCGCACATGAGAAACGACTCCTCGTCATCGTGTCCGCTCTGTCCGCAATGCTTACACGACTGTGCCGTCATGCGCTCGATCTCTAACTGCTCTGCGATTTCTTCCAACCCATTTTCCAATTTCGGTCTCTTCGGCGCCGGTCCCGAACATCGAAATTCTAAATCCAACATCGCCGCGATCAACTCTTTCTCTTCCTCCGTCGGTTCCTCTTGTTTCTGTTGTTCCTCATCCTTTTTCGCCGACGATGACTTTCCTCCTTTCCCCTCATCTTCCTCTTTCCTCTTTTTCTCCTCTTCTTCCTCTCTCTTTCTCATCCTCTCGAACGGCAACACCCACTTCTCGTACAAACACTTCAACAAGAACGAGTTTGAAGTCCCGTCCAAACGCACCGACGGATCTAAAACTCTCGCAATATCTTTCCACTGCTTGTTCGTCTTCACGTTTTCGTACCCTTTTCTTTTCACGAACACCTGTTCGAATAATGTTCGCACGTCCAGCTTCTTCCCGCAAAACTGCGGCCAGCGTTCCACTGGTTGGCCAAAGTGCGCCCCCATTTGTAGTAAATACTTTAACCGAAATTCCTTCTCTTTCGTCGCGAGATAGTCGTCGTTTTGATCATGAACGCGTAAAGAGAAAACGTTTAGCTCGTTCACGGTCTGTATCCGCGTTTGAAAGTGAAACTGAGACGCGTCGATGGTCAATTGAGGATTCCTTTTGAATTCATCGTTATTCTCGGGAGGGAGAATTCGGCATATCCCAAACCTTTCGGCTTCCTCCCGTATCGAAGCGATGTATTTTAAAGGATCTCGCCAATCGTCCTCAGATGGCGCAAACGTCGGCGCTTCTTGCACAAAATTCAAGCGCAAAGGTAGTTTCTGCTTGTTTTGGGTGGTCATTTTGAATTTTATGCGGATTTAGACGGATAAAGACGCCCGAGTTTAGCGCGCGAATTCGCTTCCGCCGATCTTTCTTTCTCCCTAGACCTCGAGGCAGAAGACCGGAATTCAAGACGCGCTGTCGTCTCCAAAAATCCTCTTTATTCGCTATAAATGGCCAAAAGGTGAAGCTTGGAGCTTTGTTTTGCTCCTCTAATCGCTCGCGACGGGTTTTGTGCGGATTTACGCGCAGATGGATGGTGGAATATATCCGCGCTTCCCGTCAAAGTCTGTGTGGTAAAATTTCAATTCGGTTAAGCGAGAGGCGCAATTTAATATTTAGGGTGTTAATTTTTGTGAGGATCTGAAACTACGCACCGACGAGTACGGCACGAGAGTACCAGAGACACCTGAGAATAGGCACCAAAGAGTATGCTTTTAAACACTCAGGTCAGCACGTTCAAAGAGCACAAAAATATCCGCACGCGTTCTCTGCACTCTTATTAAAAACACTCTTTTAAAAGCGAAAACAATATAACGACATAAAAAACAACGAGCGAGCGATGATGCCGACGATCGCAAACGACTTCGACGAGTGCAAACTGACGGGACGCGCGTTCGAGGAGGAGATTTCCAAACTGGCCGTGAGTGGGAGTTGTTCTTCGTCTTCTTCTTCTCGTTCTTCTTCGTTTTCCTCTCTCGTCTGT
>Ga0181596_10005352_pt1 | contig 11278 bp, 10 predicted proteins | sample 041ome_6_FD_148655 | JGI IMG/M metagenome (GOLD analysis project Ga0181596, IMG submission 148655) | Coastal salt marsh microbial communities from the Groves Creek Marsh, Skidaway Island, Georgia - 041402US metaG (spades assembly) | ecosystem: Environmental > Aquatic > Marine > Intertidal zone... | reverse complement strand
TTGTGAAACTGTGTTACTAGAATTTTTTTATATTAACTGCTAAAAAATTTCACTTAGACTTTGATATATGACTACTCAACTGCCTGTAAAATAAAATCAACTTGTCTTTCAAAAAAATCGCCCGGACGTCCCGGCCAACGCGATAATTGACCTGCCGGCGTTAAACGCCTCATTGCATGGTTCACATCATTATAAATATGTACGCTAATATCATTGCCCTCCTCAGCAAGCGCTTCAAGCAGTTCAGCTGTTCTTTGCCAGGGCTGCTCTTCATCCTGATCCCCAAGAATAGCAAGCATCGGTAGAGTTAATTCTCTTAATAAAGGCAGGGGATCAAAATTCATTACCGCCTTGTACCAGCCAATAAACCAGGCTGGCAAATCAGTACTAAAGATTCTTTGTAAACTTGTCTCTTCAAACCAATCTTCATTGCTTGCTGCATTCATTGCCCGGATAAAATCGCTGAAATCACCATTATTCAAAATACCCTGATCCCAAAGACTCATAATTTCGTCTGCCTGAGAAATAGCAGTTTCACTATACCCGGCCAGCTGCAACTCCCTGATAACATTCCAGTGTCCTTCTTCTTTAGGCGTGGTTGCCGGACCGGAAACTGTTATCAAGAATCCCAGCTCATCATTCAGGCTTACTGCCAGCGGAGCGACCCAGGCGCCCTGGCTGGTTCCTATTAATCCGATCTGGTTTACATGCAATTTACTGGCGGCAGCAAATGTTTCAATAACTGTTGAAACATCGGTTGCAAGATTATAGAAATCAGCCGTTTGCCAGTCCCCTTCAGACTCCCCTGTACCACGCTTATCATAAATTGCTGAGGCAATGCCGGACTCAGCCAGTCTGATAGCAGCAAAACGGCTGGCATCCCTGGTTTCAGGACCAGAGCCATGCACAAAAACTACTCCGGCTAATGGTGCACTTTGTTCAGGCATTATGATCGACAGCCCCAGGATGCCGGCTTCCCCTGTAACCCTTAAGCGTTGTTCGTTCGGCGTAACAAACAATTCGGCAGGCTCTAAAAGCAGACTTGCATCCCCTCTCCCCGATTCACTCCAAATGCCAAGTAACGAATTACCTTCTCTTTCGAGTAAGACCGGTTGCACGCCACTGTCTGAAGGAATTTGAAACTCAAGTGTGTTTTGAGTGATTCGTGTATTGCGAGCTGGAATGCCAATAACACCTATATCCAACAGGTCTATATCAACAGATATTTCTGACAAAGTTTCTCTAACTTTTATTCGAATTGTGGTCTGTTCCTGACCTGAGTTGGCAGTTCCTTCCCAGCTGCCAAGCGCCCAGTCTGATTCCAATTCCTGAGCAATGCTTAAATTTGCGATGAAAAGAAAAGTGACTATTAGAAATTTCAATGTTTTCAAATAACTTATTCTTTATAAAAAGCAAACTCAATTTCTACCAGCGCATTTAAAGGCAAAGCCGCAACACCGATTGCGGATCTTGCCGGTGGCACGACGTCTTCCGTAAAAACTTCTTCCCATGCCTGGTTGATCAACGGGAATTCATCAAACTTTCTGGAAAAAATTCTGGCGCTTACCAGGTCTTCCAGTGATAAGGAGAACTCTTCCATCAGTATTTTAAGATTCTGGAATATTTGTCGAGTTTGTTCCGCGCTATCACCTTCAATCAACTTTCCTGTTTCATTGTTCAGCGGAATCATGCCACTGCAGATATAATTCGGTCCGGCTTTAATCAGCTGGCTATAGCGAAAAAGTGGGGCAGTTAATTTTTTAGATACCAGTGCTTCTCTCATGATCTTCTCTTTTCATTTTGCTTGGTCAGGCCAGCAATAAATTAACAAAAACCACAACCAGTACTATTGTGATTATGTAGCGCAGCATGAACATCCAGATTTTGAACCAGTGATGTTCTGCCAGTACGCTTAATTCTTCCTGCGAAATTCTGTCAGGCAATACCCAGCCAATAAAAACAGCCAATAACAATCCACCCAAAGGCAGCATCAGGTTATTGCTTAAATAATCAAAGAAATCAAAAAAGTTTCTTTCCACTCCCATAAAACCCAAGGGATAAAAATCTGCCAGGTGGTTCAGCGACAACACCGGCAATAAGCCCAGACACCAAACCATCGTTGCCCCAGTCCATGCCGCTTTTTTTCGGCTCCAGCCATCCTTGGATTCCAGCCAGGCTACCGGCGCTTCAAGCAAACTGATTGCTGATGTAATCGCCGCAAAAGCCAGGAGCACGAAAAATAAAGTGCCAACAAACTGACCGCCTGGCATATGGCCAAAGGCCAGTGGTACCGTTTCAAAAACCAGACCCGGTCCTGCTGCAGGGTTTAATCCAAAAGCGAAAACAATCGGAAAAATTGCGAGGCCGGATAACAGGGCCACCAGAGTATCTGCACTGGCCACTAAAGCCGATGAGTTAATAATGGAATCACTACGGTTCATGTACGAGCCATAGGCCATCAAAATGGTTGCGCCTGCCCCGACTGAAAAAAATGCCTGCCCAAATGCCGCAACAATCACCTCAATATTTATTTTGCTGAAGTCAGGTTGAAACAGATAGTTTATTGACTGACCGAAATTTCCTGTCGCTGCAGCATAGATCACCATGGCAATTAAAATAATAAACAGCGAAGGCATTAAATATTTCACAGCTACTTCCACACCGCCGGAAATCCCCCGGGATGAAACCCAGCCCATGGCAACAACAAATAAGGTATGACCGAAAACCACCATAAATACATTTGCGTTGTAGTCGGCAGAAATTGCCAGAGAGTTTTCTACATCAATATCAACAAACTGGCCGCTGATATTTTTTATGGCGTATAAAACTGTTTCCCCGCCTATCATGCAGTAATAGGACAAGATGATCAGGGCTGTTGCCACACCGAGATAACCCAGCCATGACCAGTATTCACTTGCCCCGGCTTCCTTTGCGATAGCACGCAGGCCCACGGGAGGACAGGCCTGACCGCGCCTACCCAGCATCAGTTCCCCCATTAACAGCGGCATCGCCAGAAAAAAAACGGCGGCCAGGTAAATCAGAACAAAGGCTCCGCCGCCATTTTCACCTGCTGTAAAAGGAAAGCGCCATATATTGGCCAGACCAACGGACGAACCGATGGTAGCCATAATAAACAGCCATTGTGATGACCAATGTGCATGTTGTTTTTGTTGTTGCATTGGTTTGGAGCTCCCTGTTAAGGAAATAGCGTTGAAGGACAATTCGCAGGTTCGGATAAGACTAATTTATTCACCTGCAGATGGAAAGTATCCTGCAAATCTATTTTACGGCTTCAGCTCAATGCTGCATGAATTGTTGTATAATTAGGCCCCTTTTCGGTAGAAAACATTATGAAAACTGTTGTTTATCCCGGCACTTTCAACCCAATTACCAATGGTCATACTGATCTGGTTAAACGCGCCGCCCGCATTTTTGACCATGTAATAGTCGCTATTGGTTCCAACACGCAAAAAACCACTGATGTCTCCATGGATATGCGAGTCAGGCTGGCTACCGAGGTACTGGCTGATCTCCCCAATGTTGAGGTGTGCAGATTCAACGGCTTGTTAACAAGTTTTGTGAAATCACGCGGCGCCAATTTGATTTTGCGCGGCTTGCGAACCGTTGCCGATTTTGAATATGAATTTCAGCTCGTCGGCATGAACCGGGTACTGGAGCCCGGCATCGAAACCGTTTTTCTGGCACCTGCCGAACATCTGGCTTATATCTCCTCAACCCTGGTCAGGGAGATTGCTACTTATGGTGGCGACATCAGTCAGTTTGTTGATCCGATTGTTGCTGAGGCCATGGAAGACATGCTGAAAAACGGGAAGGATAAATAACCGTGGCTCTGATAATCACACATGAATGTATTAACTGTGATGTCTGTGAACCGGAGTGTCCGAATCAGGCGATTTCCATGGGGCCTGAGTACTACCAGATAAACCCGGCTTTATGCACGGAATGCATCGGGCACTTTGAAACTTCCCAGTGTGTAGAAGTCTGCCCGGTTGACTGTATTCCGCTGGATCCCGACCACAAAGAAAGCCGGGAAGAGTTAATGCAAAAATATTACCGCCTTACCGGCAATAAACCCTGATGCAGGATCAAGAGCTCAGGACTGGCAAGTGGCACAGTAAACTGTCGAACGCTGACCCAGACGAATTTCTTTCAATATAGTCTGACAATTCACACAGGCTTCACCGCCTCTGCCATAAACCGATAAAGACTGTTTAAAGTAACCCGGCTTACCATCCCCACCCACAAAGTCGCGCAAGGTTGTTCCTCCCTGCTCTATTGCCTCAGCCAGTATGGCCTTGATGGCAGCAACCAGCTTTTCATAGGCTGCTTTGCTGACTTTCCCGGCCTGACGCCGGGGTCTGATACCGGCCATAAAAAGTGCTTCATTCGCGTAGATATTCCCTACTCCGACCACCACATGACTGTCCATAATGAAATTCTTGATGGGCGAACTACGCTTTCTGGAAAGCGCAAAAAGCTCGGCAGCATTAAAATCATCCGTCAATGGTTCCGGACCCAGACTTTCCAGTAAAACATGTTTGAAAGGCTGCATCCCCGCCCACAGCATGCAACCAAAACGCCTTGGATCATGATAGCGCAATATATTTCCATTTTTTAAGATAATGTCGACATGATCGTGCTTTTTAGTCTCATCTGACTGTTTGGCAATGCGTAAACTACCCGACATTCCCAAATGAATCAAAAAATAGCCGGCAGCGGTTTCCAGTAAAATATACTTACCCCTTCTGCTGACTTTCTTGATTCGCTGACCAGGCAATAATAATGTCAATTCAGGAGAAATCGGCCAGCGCAGTTGAGCCTGGCGCACAACAACCCCTTGAACGGTTTTACCTTCAATATGGCTTTGTATGCCACGACAGGTTGTTTCAACTTCTGGTAATTCAGGCATTTATTTCAGCGCACCGCTTATCGGCTATTTATTGGCTATCCAGCCATGATTAATCGACCATGCAGCTTAAGTATCCGTATAATTACCCGTCCAAACATTGCCGATAAGCATTATGAAACCGCAATCACACGCAACTCTGGGTATAGATACCGGTGGAACTTTCACCGATTTTGTCTTGCTTCAGCAAGGCAAGCTGCAAACACATAAAGTACTGTCAACACCAGACGCTCCGGAGCGCGCCATTCTACAAGGCATTGCCGAACTCGGTCTAGTTGAACCCGTTAGAGCTGGTGAAATAACAATCATTCACGGTAGCACTGTCGCCACCAACGCCGCGCTGGAGAATAAAGGCGTGAAGGCTGCATTTATTACCAACCGCGGTTTCAGGGATATGCTGACGATTGCACGCCAGACCCGGCCAAAGCTTTATCAACTTGAAAGCCCGCCGCGAAAACCGCCGGTTCCCGAAGAGCTTTGCCTGGAAATTAGCGGGCGCTTTGATGCCTCAGGTCAGGAGCTGGAAGCGCCAGATACTTCAAACCTCCAGACCCTTGTAGGACAGCTGGAACTATTGCGGCCCGACGCCATTGCCATCAATCTGTTGTTTTCATTTATTGATAATCGGCATGAAAAGCTGGTGGCAGACTACCTCCAGGATAATCTGAGCTGGCAGCCTTTTATTTGCTGCTCTTCTGATGTGTTGCCTGAATACAAGGAATACGAACGCGGTATAGCTTGCTGGCTTAACGCATCCTTGAGCCCGCTGGTAAAGAATTATTTGCTCCAATTAAACGCAGCATGCCAACCCTCTCCGTTGTCCATCATGCAATCCTCTGGCGGTACTATCAGTGCAGAGCAGGCTGCCGACAAGGCGGTGAACCTGCTGTTATCCGGGCCTGCCGGAGGGCTGGCGGCAGCCAGTTATCTGTCTAAAAGCCTGGAAATATCCAATTTAATGACTTTTGATATGGGGGGAACCTCCACCGATGCCGCCTTATTGCGGGGAGGCAACATACAACTAAGCAGTGAAGGGGCTATAGGCACTTATCCGGTCGGCGTGCCAATGGTTGATATGCATACCATTGGTGCAGGAGGAGGTTCAATCGCCTATCTGGATGCCGGAAACCTGTTACATGTTGGCCCGGAATCCGCTGGCGCAAACCCGGGCCCAGCCTGCTATGGGCTGGGCGGGTTGAACGCGACTGTTACCGATGCAAATCTGATACTAGGTCGTCTGCAGGCAGAATCCTTCATGGGCGGAGACATCCGGCTTGATTACACCGCAGCCGAGAGAGCAATCTCCAAAATAGCTAAAAAGTTAGTGCTTACTATCGAAGAAGTATCCGAAGGAATAGTCACTATAGCCAACTCACATATGGCACAGGCATTAAGAGCCATTTCCGTTGAGAAAGGCCACGATCCTAAGCTTTTCCGGCTTTGCTGCTTTGGTGGTGCTGGCGGCCTGCATATCTGTGCCCTGGCAGATGCGCTGGGCATGAACCAGGCCCTGGTTCCGCGTCATGCCGGGGTTTTGTCAGCTTTTGGCATGCTGGTGGCACCGGTTAAACGCAATCTGAGCCATAGTTATCAAGGCCTGCTTGTTGATGCAGACGAAAAGGCAATTGAGCAGATTTTGACAGCTTTGGAAACCCGGGCATTAAAAGAATTAAGCCTGGAGCAGGTTAGCAGCAAGGATGCTCTCATCGAATACAGTGCAGACCTGAGGTATGCCGGGCAGTCATCCAGCTTAAATCTGCCCTGGCAAGGCATAAAAACAACCAGCGACAACTTTCATGCACTGCATAAAAGCCGCTACGGGCACCAACTGCAGGCTGAACCGGAACTGGTTAATTTACGTATATCAGTAGAAATACAAGGTAAGGGACATGATCTTGAAACGCTCACTCAAACAGAACCGGCGCTGGCAATTAAACAAATGGAACTTTATGGATTTGATACCAGGGTCAGTGTTTACCAGCGTGAAGCCCTGAAAGCAGGGCAAAAAATCGTTGGGCCGGCCTTGATTATGGAAAAAAATTCCACAACATTAATTGGAACTGAATGGTGCGCCAGAACTGATCATTTTGGGCACTTGTTTCTTGACAAGCAGCAGGCTTGGGCGGAGGATAATAACCGAAATTAACGGTTATTTTGTAGCGGCGAGACTGGTTAGAACAACTGAGCAGAATTGAGTAGAACAATGAACAGAAATTTACTAAGTTCAGCCATACTGATAATGGCTCTTGGCTTAAACGCCTGCCAGACATCAGTGACTACGAGCACCTCACAGGAGTCGTCAAGCAGCTCGTCGTCCAGTTCTTCTTCGAGTTCATCATCCAGTTCCAGTTCGTCCAGCTCCTCATCGAGCTCAAGCTCAAGTTCATCGTCCAGCAGTTCCTCATCAACTTCTGCTTCGGGTCAAACGGGTACTTCCTCTTCTTCCGGAGGCATGCCATCAACGGCTTCACTGCCTTCACCAACAGGCTCGCAGTCAAGTTCCTCAGGATTGCCGTCGCAACCCAGTGGTGGCGATCAGGGCACCAGCAGTTCTACTTCCGGCACGATTGGTTCAACAAGTGCTGGCCTGCCAGGCTCTCAGCCCGGTAGCAATATGCCCGGAACAACAGCCTCTAGTACTTCCGGCAATGGTGACAGCAGTGGCAGCGGAGATGGTGGCGTTGATGTCAGCGTCCAGGCTGGCGGCTTGCCCGGTCTGGATCCTTTTCCCGGTGGCACTGGCACTTTGCCGGGAACGGGCACAGCAGGCCTGGAAGATATATTTGGTTCAGGCCAGCAGGGGGCAGGAACTGGTAATGGCAATGATCCGCTGGCAGATGGCAGCGGGCAGGGTGATGATCCCTTTGGTGGTATAGGTTCAAGTAGCACTGTTGCAGCCGGAACAGCTGGCGGACAGGGTGGCCCTGGTGATGATCCTTTCGGCGGTGTAAACGGCGGTGGCAGCCAGCCAATGACCGCAGCTGAAAGACAGGCTGTGCTGGATGGTCGACTCAATGAAAGCATAGCTGTTTTTGATGGCATGATTCTCAGTGAACGCGAACAGGCTCAGGGCGCTGCGAATGAAAATGGTGCTGGCGGAGCAGGTGGTGGCACTGCCGGTGGTACAGGCAGATCAGGCAGAGAAGGTGATGGCAGCGGAGACAGCCCTGTTGTTATCGCTTCGGCACCGCCAATTTCCAGCTCAGGTGCTGGGAGAATGCCAAACATGGGCAGGTCCAGGGAAGGGGACTTTGATAACAGCAACCAGGAAAGCTTTCCACCACCTGCTGATATCCCCAGCGGTAATGATGATGATGTTGTTGCCCGTCAGTTGCGCGAGGCAGCAATGAACGAACCTGATCCGGAGTTAAGAGAAAGGCTTTGGAACGAATACCGAACTTATACAGGCTTGCCTATTCCCCAGGAAGCAGTGGCAGAGTTTGAAGCGGAGGGCATAGAATAAAGAGGGCATACCTCTTTGCTTGCTTAGGGTATGAAAATGAACATAAAGACAACGTTATTATTGCTATGCATAGCGCTGCTTGGCCTGAGTGCCTGCAGTACTCAAACGGTAAAATCCACCACCATTACCGAAGCACTAATTGAGCAGAACAATATCCCGGAAGATGAGTTGCTGGATATCGGCGTTGCCGTGTTTAACCCAGGTTTTGATGAAATCGATGACGATCAGCAGGAGCTGACCTTCGGTGATGTCAGGATGGCTGAAACCTATTATGTCGCCAACATGTTATCTGACACATTGCAAAGTACTGGTAACTGGGGTGTCGTCAGAGTCATTCCCAACGATCTGAGCAGTTCTGATCTGGCGGTACACGGCACCATATTGCAATCAGATGGCGAAACCATGCTGGTACATATCAAGGTCAATGATTCCAGTGGCCGGGTCTGGATAGATAAGGAATATGAAGAAGTCGTCAGCCGCTACAGCTATGACAACCGCCTGCAAGGCTCACGCGATTCCTTCCAGGGTTTATATAACCGCATTGCCAACGACATTCTGCGCTATCGCCAGCAGAATCTGGAACGAGAAGACCTGCTCAACATCCGTACAATTTCGCAAATACAGTTTGCCCGTAGTTTCGCGCCACAGGCTTTCGATCAATATTTAAGCACTGACCGCAATGGCATACTGCAGGTACAACGGCTACCCGCGCAAAATGATCCAATGCTGTCACGGATAGAAACCATCCGCGAACGCGACTATCTCTATGTCGATACCATGCAGGATTACTACTCGAATTTTGTGCGGCAAATGGAAGCGCCCTATACCGAATTTCGCCGTCTGAGCTATGACGAAGTCATGAAGCTGGATCGATTGCAACGTGAATCACGGCGCAACATGATTCTTGGTATAGCAGCTATTGTAGGCGGTCTGGCTTCTACTCAAAGCAACAGCAGCCTGGCCGGAGTAGGGACTTATGCCGGTATTCTCGGCGGTGGCTGGCTGATCAAGGAAGCCTTTCGGGCCGGTGATGAGGCCTTGCTGCATGTTGAGGCGCTGGCCGAGCTGGGTCAGTCTCTGAGTAACGAAGTTGCACCGCAGACTATCGAGCTGGAAGAGCGCTCTGTCACCTTATCTGGCAATGTTGAAAGCCAGTATGAACAGTGGCGTGAAATCCTGGCTGATATGTATGCCAATGAGATTGGTATGCCGGTTTCTTCAGAAGACGTGTGACGCCAAGACTGCCCCGTAGTAGTATTCAGCATGGCTGATAACTCCTCCAAACAATCTGAGAATGATGCATTGCCGCCTGCTGAGCAAACCCCGGCTCAGATTTTCGGCATGGGTGATGTGCAGGCGCATAAAGCTAAACAGCAACAGCAAACTAAAATCCTCTGGGGGATTTTTTCCCTGTTACTGGTGCTGGTACTGGCCGTAATTTTCATACTGCCTCGCTACATTGCCACGCCAGATCCGGCAAATGTCGCGCCCGTCATTATTCCGGTAGAACGGTCAACGCCGCAGGAAGCCTTTTCGCCTTTTGAAGAAGCCCAGCTGTTACGGGAGCGTGAACAGGCCCAGGATGTGCTGGCACAAATACTTGAATTGCAGGAGCAGCTGGAAGAAATCTCCGTTGAAAGCTGGGCCGGTGATGCCTACCAGGCAGCTTTGGACATCGCCATTGAAGGTGATATCGCTTATCGCGAACAACGTTTCCTGGAAGCGCAGGAAATTTACCAACGCAGCCTGTTAGCACTGCAATCTTTGGAAGGATTAAGCCAGGTCGTCTTAACTAATTCTATTGAAGAAGGCTATGCAGCTATTGAGGCGGGTTTGCCCGCTGAAGCTGAACAGTCCTTTGCTACCGCTTTATTAATTGATGCCGATTCAGAGTCCGCCCTGGCCGGCATGGAAAGAGCCGGTTTGTTGCCCGAAGTACTTGCCTTGCTGGAAGAGGGCGATGCCCGCCGTGCAAGCAATGATCTGGAAAGCGCACTGGAATTTTATACCGAAGCAGCAGTGATCGACCCTGCCCATAGCGGGGCTGCAAATGCGATTACGCAAACCAATATTGATATTGTGGATCGTGATTTCCTGAACTTCATGTCAGCCGGTTTCAGTGCCATTCAAAATAATAACCCTGAAGTCGCCCTGCAATCTTTTAACCGGGCTTTAAACCTGAAGCCTGAATCCTCAGATGCTCGGGCAGCCATTACACAGGCTGAAACCATGATCACTTCTCGTGATTTAAACATTCAGCTCACTGCCGCACAGGAACACGAAGCTGCCGAACGCTGGCAGGATGCCTTGCAGGCCTACAATAATGCACTTGCCATAGATGCCAATGTGGTCTCTGCCGTCAATGGTCGCGAACGCGCTCAAACCAGAGCCAATCTGGATACTTTTTTAAACAATATTATTAATGCTCCATTACGCCTGGCAGAAGACGCGGTTTATCAGCAAAGCATTACTGTTTATAACGAAGCCTTGACGCTGGTGCAGGAGAATACCCGGCTTTATGAACAGCTTGTTACTTTGCGAAGTTATCTGGACAAAGCGAGAGTTCCCGTGCCTGTCACATTAAACTCGGATGGTGTGACCAGCGTGACGGTGTTGCGTGTCAGCGAGCTCGGCATGTTCAATGCGCAAACACTTGAACTTAATCCCGGGACTTATACAGCCGTAGGTGTAAGGCCTGGTTACCGTGATGTGCGAACCGAGTTTATTGTGCCTTTTTCAGGTGAAGAGCCAGTTGTCACAGTTATTTGTAATGAGCCTGTTTAAGCAGCGAAATTTAGAGAAGTTAAGAGAGCACTAAGAGAAGCTAGATGAGCCAGGAGAAGCATTCTCAACATGAACAGCAGCCGGATGAAATCATTACGCCAATT
>Ga0181596_10005343_pt1 | contig 11287 bp, 4 predicted proteins | sample 041ome_6_FD_148655 | JGI IMG/M metagenome (GOLD analysis project Ga0181596, IMG submission 148655) | Coastal salt marsh microbial communities from the Groves Creek Marsh, Skidaway Island, Georgia - 041402US metaG (spades assembly) | ecosystem: Environmental > Aquatic > Marine > Intertidal zone >... | reverse complement strand
TTCCATAGAATTAGTATCTACATTATAACCAGTTCTTTTAAGACAAATGATAAAAGTATCTGGATTAGTTAAAATCATTTTAGAAATAGTGTTACCGTCTTTATTTTTACATTTATCGCAACTATACCCTTCTAACATTTCATCACTAAAATGTTTATCTAGAGTATCATAAATTGATAATGTAGAACCGCCTTTATCTTTTTGATAAAGTGATAGGCATAGAATATTTTCCATAGCATAACTTAAATTAGCAAAACCACACTCTTTACACTTAATCATATTAAGAGTATAATGATGTAAATCAGGAATTAATGTCGTGAAAGAGTTCTTAACGCTATTCTTAAAATGTTTCAAGAAACCAATGCGAATACGTTGTTCTAATGGCATTTTTTCAATAACAAAATCCCGCATTTTTTCCTGAGGTTCTTCTTTATTAAATCCTACACTAACTGAATGACTTTCGTGAAAATAATCAATTAGAAAGGTTAAGAATTCACTAGCATCATTTTGACCCATAGAAATATATTGATTTCCATTATCTCTAGTAACAATACGAAAGATAGTTATGAATTCTCGCATATCCAATACTATATTTGTTTGACTAAGAAGGCGTTTTAATAAATTAAGATAGGCAAAATACATATACATATTATTATTGTTATCTCTAATTTTATTTAAAAACCAAGAAAATTGTGTATCACTGATTTCTAATTGAGTCATAATTTTTGATTTAATATTAATTACTTCTTCATCATTGGTATCTAATTTATTTTTTAAAGTATTAATACTTTCAATAAATTTATCTTTATTCATAACTTTGAAACCATAACCATTAAGGATAACAGTCATTATTTTATCAAAATTAGTATTTTGATTAATAAATTTTTTAATACTTCTAAGATTTTTTAAACATTGTATCGTAGAAATAATATAGCAAAAATTGCTAGGATTTTGAATACCTGGAGGCAATGTGTTATCCATCTTAATTATTAGATTAAGTCTAAAATATATTTAAAGTTAAAAAATAACAAAAAAACATTTTTTATTTTACTAATTAATTAACTTATTAATTTACTTTTAATTAGTGTAATTGATATTAGATTTATTAGTATTTGTATTATTATTATTTGTATTATTGGTATTATTTTAAAAAATAACTTAAACATATTATTACATTCTATATTATAGAAATTAACAACATATTTCACCTAATCTTTATTAACTAAAATAAGTAACATGTCACAAAGAAACACCCCCCAAGAGTTAAGTTCTAATGATACTATCATTGTTGAAAGACATTATATTCCACGTCATCTTTATGAGGAATGGTATCATCCTAATACATTACATACATTAACACCTGATACAACTCCTGATCCTAATGTAATGCGAAGAGGTGGAAGATTAGGTAGAATGAGATATGTACGTGATCCTGGACTTGGTGGAAATTTTTTTAGTAATCCTAGAACTACACAACCACAACCACAACCACAACCACAACCACAACCACATCAACAATTTAATAATACAACAACCACATCCGTAGGAAATACTAGTACATCTACTCAATTTCCAAATACTACTACACCTACTACCAATACTCCAACTACAAATAATACTACTCAACGCAACGGAAATTTCTCTTATTATACTCGTAATTTTGGACAACCACAAAGTTCTGGAAGTGGTATATTACCTAGTGGTCTTCGGTATAGTTTTGAAAATTATGATTTACCCAATATCCCAAATAATAGAATGGGTGATACAATTAATCCAGGAATGACAAATAATACTACCAATACAAATCAAAATGCAAACCGAAGTTTATTTCGTTTTTTTGCGGGACCAGAATTATTAAATATGGTAAATAATCATAATAATACAGATGGTTATGTCCCCTCTGAAATGGAAGAAAGTTTTTTAAACTATTTTGATGAATTGATTGGGAGAACGCGACAGACACAACCTCGTGGTTTAACAGAAGATGAAGTTAATGATGTATGCGTTTTAAGTAGATTTAGTGTTAATGATGATAATGAATCTATTACTTGTCCTATTTGTGTAGCACCTTATGAAGATAATGAAGAAATTTATACATTATTATCTTGTAATCATAACTTTCACAAAACTTGTTTAACTCGTTGGTTACAAAATCATAATACATGTCCTCTATGCCGAACTAATGTTAGAGAATATCAAACTAATAATGCTGATACCAATACTAATACCAACACTAATAATAATACTAATACTAATAGTAACACTAATTATGGTAGTATTAATAATGTTGAGGAAAATGGAATTGATTCATTGGACTAAAATTACTTAAGTTTTATTATTATTTTTTAATTATACCAATGTAATAGATATATTACAATTACACTTATTTACTTACAACAAATGATAACTTTTAGAAAAGTTACAAAGCATAATTTTGAAGATATTATTAATTTAGATGCTGGAAAAGAAGGAGATAATCACGTTGCTAAAAATTACTATAGTCTTTTGGAAGCATTTTTTGAACATAGTATAGATAATGTTAGAAGTATTTATCATAACAAAAAACTAGTAGGAATGGTATATTATTACCGTTTTAATAATACTATCTGGTTACATCGTTTAATGATAGATGAAAAACATCAAAATAAAGGTATAGGAAAACAAGTATTACAAATCCTCCTTAAAAAAATAATTAAAGAAGAACAACCTGATAAGATAGAGTTTTTAACATCTAATCCCATTCTATTATCCAAAGCCAGTAAATATGGTTTTAAAAAAGTTAATAATGAAAGGAGTAAAAATTATTATAAAAAATACAAAGAACACTTATTTGTTTTAGAATTAAAATAATATTATTAAAAATAAAAATTAAAACTACTTTATCTCATCCAGATAGTAAATTATTTTTCAAAGAATGTGTCTAAAGACCTATTTATCATTTTTTTCTTACTAAATTTATTAGTAGGACTTTTACTTTTCTTTGTGCTTGGGTTTTGTTCCCCCTTTTTACTTTTTTGTGTTGAATTATTGATATTTAATTCATTAGGAGTTTTAATTTTATTAAAGAAAGTATCTAATTTCTTTTCTTTAATTATTTTCAATGTTGGTTTATCAACATAACAATTATTAAATTTTCTAATATCAATATTAACTATTTTATCTTCTTTTTTATCAAATTCAAAGTAATTATCTAAAGTATTGATTTTATTAAATTTATTAATTGCTTCTTGAATAAGAGGTTGGAAAATTAAGTCTTTAATCATATTAATTTTTAATTGACTAATCTTTTTTTGAGTTTTCTTCAAATCTCCTTTATATTTTTCATAGTAATACTGCTCTAGATTATTAAAGTAATCAGGATTTTTATTATGTTTATAACCAGGAATATGTTCTACTACTAATTCAAAAATTTGACTAACAGGTTTCATAATTTGATTTGTAATATAAACCTCATAATCCACTTGACAATTTGCCTCTCTAACATAATTAATATGTTCAATCTTATCACCTTGGATATATTTAACTCCCGGTTTTTCCTCAATCTTAATATAGACATAAGGAATACGCTCATTACAAGCGGGTTTATTACCAGGGTCCCTTTCTCCCATCCGCATTGCCAATACTTTATGAGCAATACTTTCTGGGTCTTTATAGTATTCCCGTAATGTTTTGCTGATAACAAACATATTTAAATCAAAATGGCCATAAATCATTTTTTTACAAATATCTTTAACCAAATCAATTGCTTTGTATAAATCACACTCTTTCATTAAAGTATCAACTACACCAATAAAAGTATGTTTTAAAATAGGGGCATTATCACGCCGTTTAGTCACTACACCCATACTGGTCTTTTTCCCTTCTTCAGGGTCAAATTCGTATTTAATACCAATATAACGCTTCTTAGTAATTAAAATCAAGGGATAATATACCTTTTCATATTCTAAATCGTGAGGGGGAGTATAAATTTCATCTTCTTTTAGTTTTTCCTGGATCCAAAAACCAATTTCCATCGATCGAACAATCTTATCTATTTTAGTTTCAGGATAGGATTTGCCAAGGGCAAATACCCCTTCTCTATCTGGAGGTAAATACGGAGTTTTAAATCTCTTAAATAAATCCGGACATATCTCAGGTTTAGGTTCAAGGTTATAATCCAAATTGAACTTAACGAACACACTGTCCGTGTCCCCGTACACCACATCACAACCCGGATTATTCTTTAAACAATAATCTTTTGCTTTGTAAATATTAATTCTTCCACCTGCTGTAGTACTAGCGGCAATTTCCTTTTTGAAAATCTTACTAGTTCTAGCACCAATTTGACCATAAAGGGAATTAGCAGTTAATTTATATGCTAACTGTAAACCATCTAAAATAGTATATTTAAATGGATCTTTTTCAGCCTTCATCCTCTTCTTGGTAGCTTTTCTAGCACCTAATAATTTCATTAGAATTTTAGGAATTAGACCTTTATCACCATCCCGTGTTTGAGCAAAACGAACAGTTTTTGTTCCATCTTTTTTTTTCCCTTTATTTTTATTTTTAGGATCAATCCAGGCAAAGTTATCATATGTTCTATCTAAAACATCATAACCCAAATCATCTAATCGTCTCTTTCCTTCATCTCCTAACCAACACTCATCTTCCACAATTCTATCGTGACTTAAATCACTAGCAATCATCTCACTGGGATACAGACTGCTAAAATCTAGAACTGTCACAGGTTCAAAATATATATTGGGTTTAGGAATTAAAACAATAGCACCTTCAAAACTATCCTCTGTCATTTTAATAACATTAAAATCACTTTTCAATTGAAAAACATCATTATTTTCCGTTTGTTGTCCCATACGTTTCTGTCGTTTGTTTTTTCCCTGTCCTTTATTACCTTTATATCCATCTTCCTCAGTATCCTCTAGATTTTCACCACGATAATTATCGAAATTTGTATTAGAAATAATATTCCTTCTATCTGATACATCTAATTCAACTTCTTCTTCACTTATTTCTACTTTTTCTAGCGTTGGTAAGACAAAACCATTTTCCGCACATTCATTTACAACTAGACTGAAAATCTTAATGCCTTGACCACGCAGGAAAATATAACTAAACGGGATTAAAGAGACATTACTCATACCAATATTATTTGGAACTACTTCTAACTTCTTAAGTAAACGAATTAGTAAAACGCAATCCTGAATACAATATTTAGCAACTACCATACGGTCAGCATCATTACCCTTTTGAAGACGGAAAATATCCTTAGGACTTACATCGTCCTTGGCTAGTCCCCATTGAGGATACATTGGAAGACAATCCGTTGGAACAGGTTTTTCCAGTTCTAAGATATCATTTTCTCTATCAATATGTTTAATGGCCAATTTACTACCATCATAAAGTTGTTGGCCCGTAGTTGTCATTGTGACTACTACAAAATTACCGTCATCAATCTCCTTCATATTACTGACTTTGATTTTACGAGTTTCTTTTCCTTCTGGAAATTCTACATCATCTTTAAATCCTTTGATTTTGCCACTAATATAGAAACTGGCAACATCATCTAGTTTATAAGATGGTAATTTTGTCATACTACTTTGACATACTTTCAATAAATCAATTTGAACTCGTCCTGGAATATTAAAATAGAAGAGGAAATTATCACCTAAGGCACTACTGCTTAATTTTTTATTAATTAGTTTTCCTTTTGCCTTGGAACAATGTTCTACAATATCTTGATGTAATCGGCCCATAGACATAAATTTAGTATATTTATTAGCACGCAAACCCTTTAATTTCTTTTCTAATTCCTTATCATTAGCATTCTTATCTGTATCAGCAATAATATCTAAAGCACGATCGTACATAAATGTCATATCGAAACCATGAATATTATAACCCACAATAATATCAGGGTCATAATCAATAATTAATTTAGTCCAAGCTTGAAGGATTTTTGCCTCGGCTTTATCAGCATCGTGCTCAGTTTCATAATCAAACGCAATAATTTCACAATTATCACCTCTAACTTCAAAATCATCACAATTCTTTAATGTAATAATATTATTATGAAAAGGAGCATCATCACCGTATTCCCAAAAGACAGTACCAATTTGAATTACACGGTCACCATAGACTTTACCAATAAACGCATTCACTAATTCATTAACAAAACGGACCATAATATCTTTAGTCAGCATTTTATCCATAAATAGTCCTACGCTCTCAATTTCGTATTTTTCCTTCTTGGCAACATCCTCTACAATATCACAATAATCTTTAAAGGTCATTGTTCCATACTTAAGTAAATGATTTTCATCACGGGATGCAACTTCATTCATTGCCATCTTCATTTTTTGATTAGCATTGACTTTCTTAATATCACGATTACAAATCTGGTAAATCTTTTCACATAATTCCTCAAACTCGTACCCATGACATTTTCTAATCATATGCTCTTCAAAACGAGAACCATGACATCCTTTACAATACAAAATATCTACTTCATCATCTACATCTTGATATTTACCAATTTGGAGACTTTGTTTAATTCTATCCGCAAAGAATTTGGAACCCGAATTAATACGTGCTTCTGCCTTTTGGTATTTATCAGTGTCTTTTCCTTCTTTTTCCATAATAGTCCTATCTCTTAACCAAGTAATAACTAGTTGATTAGACAGTTTCTTACAATCCTTATAAGCAATGGGAAAATCACCATGACTTGAATCGGCCTCAATATCAAAAGAAGCAATTCGTAAGGGAGCAATACCAGTATTTTCACTGACAATCACATTTTCCACATCCACACTAACATTAATTTGACAATGACTTTGGTTCTTTACTTTCTTATAAGTCTTATCTAATACTTTAATCCAACCACTGGGTTTAACTCGGGTATCGTGATAAAATCTTAGTAAAGGTTCTAAATCTGCTTCAAATAAATTATACTTTTGTTTACCTCGGTAAGAACCACGAATGCCTAAATTAATAGGTTCGCTTAAGGCACGGAAATAGAATTTAAGGGCAAAATAACTTTGGAAACTAACTTTCAAAAATCTAAATTTTTGTTTATTCATAAATTTCCAAAGGATTTCCCTTTCTACTTCTTCAATACCAGTAATAGCATTTTTCATATAAGGAGAAAAGAACTTATCACCATTATTAAGCATACCTTCCGGGACTTCAGCTATATTTTCCGGGTCAAATGCCATTTTAAAATCCTTAATTTGTTTATCATCAAAATCTTGAGGAATAAGAATATAGAAATAAGGTTGATATCCATTAATACGACAACATACACTTTGACCTGCTTCTGTTACACCAAATCCAAAAATAGTATAGAATTTATTGTGTTGGCGGTTATATTGTGTAATATAGTTGCCATCATCATCTTTATTATCTCCTTTGATAACATAATCATCATCAAACCAATCAATAGTATTAAATTCTAAATCACCTATATCATAATTTATGGATAATTGTGCTCTTTTCCCTTTCATATTGTAATGATTACAATATTACTAATACTATTAATTATTGATTAATTATAGGTTATTAGTAAAATATCTCTAAATAATTATTTTAGCAAATAATATGGATAAAATCAGGAAATATAATAATAAAAATCAATTTTTCTTTTCATTCTATTTAATTATTCCAAAAATCTAATTAAAATCATTATTTAATTAAAATCATCTATACAAAAATCATTATCTATTATAATAATAAAAGAAACACCCAGAAAATAATAATACAATGAATTTTATTTATATATTTATCTTTTTCATTTGTTTAACTATAGTGTTTAAACATATGGAAAATAAAGCATTTGATGTTGTTTATGTAACTGCCAATAATAAAAAAGATTATTTAGTTAGAAACCTTTCAGATAAAGAAAAAGCAGCAACATTACTAGGTAATATGAATGATAAATTAGATGAATTAATAGAATATATTAGAACTAAAGATGTATTTGAAATGTATAAAATGTATGTAGTTAGAAATAATGAGATTGAATTAGAAAAAATATCTAAAACCCAAAAAAAGGAATATCACAATTTCCAAGAAGATATTAAAAGAATTGTTAAGAATTACAATTCTGATGCTTTAAGTGAAAATACTCCAGATAGTTCCTATACTAGTTATAGTGAAAATAAAGGGCAAAAAATAGTCTTTTGTCTTCGTTCTAAAAAAACAAATAAGTTGGTAGATTTAAATACTATGTTATTTGTTGCTCTTCACGAGATGGCTCATTTAATGACTAAATCTATTGGACATTTACCAGAATTCTGGGAAAATTTTAGAATATTACTCCGTATTGCTATCCGCAATGGTATTTATCAATGCCAAGATTACCAAATTGAAAGTGAAGACTACTGTGGTACAAAAATCACTGACACACCATTAAAATGTGGTGATGTTTAATTAAAGAAAAAATAGTAAAAAAATAAAAAATCAGACAAAATTGTTTATTTATTTTATATTTTGAATTTTATTTCCAACTCATGAACGCTACCGTGATACTTTGAGCATTACCCCATCATAATGCCGTACCACCACTATCCATATGTCCTACGGGGGATGATTCCATGGACCTGGGAGGATGCGATGGCAACTTCACCTTCTGTGATGGCATCCTGCCTTCCCAAGGATTTGTTGGAGGAGTTGTCCGTTGACTTGTTGGAGACGAACAACTACCCGGAGACACCGTCCATTTCAGACAGTGTCCCCTGGTGGGTTTGGAAGATTCCCTACAGTTGGTATTAAACACTGTACATATTTTTTTTAGTATTGTAATTTTTAAATTGTTAATAAATTAGTAGTGTAATTAGTTTTTTTTATTATTTTATTATCATTATAATTATAATTATAATTATTATCATTATTATTGAATTAAATAATTAGGGATAATATCTTATTAAAATAATAAAGAAAGATAATAAGAATTATAATTTAAAATAGGTAAATGACAAGTAAAGATACAACTGTCAAATTAGATAATTTTAACACTAAAACCCCTATTTTAAAAGTAATAATAAAAAGGAACTTATTTGATATTACCCAATCAATCCAAAATGATTTGAAATTGGTATTTATTGGTAATGTTCATAATGAAATTAAAACTATTTGTAAAAAAATAGAAGAAGGGAAACCTCTTTCAAAAGATGATAAAGAAACCTTAAATAATAATATTCCATTTTTTGATAAAAAAATAGGGTCTATTACAGAGTATGATATTAAATTTGTATTTATTACCATTAATCCATATACTATAAACCAACAATTTCAATTATTATTATTGGATATCTTATATCATTTACAGATTATTCCAACTTTGGATAATGTGAAAAAGGGATTATCTCTTTTTTCTTTTCCTAGAATAACTGATACCAATTATCACTTTAATGTTATTGAATACTTATTCTTTTCCTTAGAAGAAGATGCTACTACTGGATTAAATTTAGTAAAAACATTAATTGATAAAAATATGATTTCTCAAAACTTGTGGGATAAATGGGAAATAGAAAAACAAAAGACTAGTAAATCCAAAACTAATTTAACTAAAGAAGAATGGTTGTTAGACTTATTAAAACTTAAAAAAGATAAAAACTATCAAAAATACCAATTAATTGATAGACCAGAATTTGTTAAATACATAATCCAGGATCTACCTTACCTATTTACTTCCTTAAAAGAAATAAAGGATAAAAAACAATCTATTCTTAATTTTGAAAATATAGTATTTTTCTCTAGAAATAGTTCTAAAGAAATAACCACTAATAATAATTCAAAATTATTAAATAGGATAATACAAGGTACTTTTCCAAGTAATGATATTTTTATTAAAAAAAACAAATCTAGATATGACCAATGTTTAAATTACAATGAATTATCACAAAATAATACCTTATATTGTTATTTAAATACTGATATTACCACTTATGTCTCTAATTTAGAAAAAGAAAGTAATACTAATGTAAATCCTTTTAAAGTCTTTTTTTCTGGATTTCAAAATAAAATAAAGTTTGCTAGTCTAGATGAATGGCAAAATATTATTATAAACAATAGACGCAATTTCACCACTCATTTAGAAAATATTTGTCTTAATGAAAACTCTTTACAACAATTAAATTATTACAAAAAAAATAACCAACTTAGTAAAAATAATATATCTTGGATAAATGACAATTCAGTATTATTTAATAAAACAACGGGTTATAACAATATTATTTTAGATGTTTATAATTCTCATCTGGATATAGATATTAATTTATCAAATTTATTCCAGGAAATAAAAACTAGTGATTATTTCCCAATGGTAAAATATGTTAAAAATGGAGAAACACAATCCTATAATATTTACAAACCTTTTTTTAGAAATGTAAATCAAACTACAATTAAAACCTATTTAACATCAATGGATATTATTCAATCTCCTAAAAATATAGAAAATTTTAAACATATACAATATGAAGATTACTTATTAATATTTAGAAAGATAGACAATAAAAGAGTTATTAAATTGTATTTATTTCAATCGGGGTATCTAATTTTAGAATATTCTAATTCTGTTACTATCCCAGTGGAAGATGTATTAATGTACTTTAACAGTATTGATATTATTTATCAAAAAGTTAAAACACTATACAAATTAAGTAATTTAAATATACCTAATTATGAAAAAAATTTTAAATCTACATCTGGCAGTATTTATCGTTGTCATATTATTCCTCATATGGAACAAGTATCTACTTTTAAGATAGATAGTAAAATGTATTATATTTGGTATCAAAATAATAAAGATAATATTATTAATAAAAATGCCATTGATTTTCCCAAATTATTCAATGTAGATAAGTTAAGTGTTAAAGACTTTATTGAAAACCCAGATTACGCAACAGAAATATTTAATTATTTAACTTCTTCTAAATATAATATTTTAAAGAAAGTATGTAATAAATTAGAAAAAAGTAATAATTTTATTTTAAAATCACCTACACTTTCAAAAATAGAATTTTACAATAAAGATATTGATAATTTTTTTAGTAATGACAATATTAAAAATTACATAATCTATAAATTACGGGAAAATAAGAAATACAAGAAATCAGAAAAACAAAAACTGATTGATGCTATTAAAATAATATTTAATACAACTGAAAATAAAGCAGAAACCTTAATAAATGAATTGGTTGATACTGAAGAGATTGCTACTCATACATTTAAGTATATTATTAAACTTAATATTAATATAATTAAATCGTCTAATCTTTTTGAATTAACAATT
>Ga0181596_10005339_pt1 | contig 11295 bp, 11 predicted proteins | sample 041ome_6_FD_148655 | JGI IMG/M metagenome (GOLD analysis project Ga0181596, IMG submission 148655) | Coastal salt marsh microbial communities from the Groves Creek Marsh, Skidaway Island, Georgia - 041402US metaG (spades assembly) | ecosystem: Environmental > Aquatic > Marine > Intertidal zone... | reverse complement strand
CCCGAACTCAGAAGTGAAACGATGCATCGCCGATGGTAGTGTGGGGTTTCCCCATGTGAGAGTAGGTCATCGTCAAGTACCTATACCAAAACCCCCGATCGTGAAAACGGTCGGGGGTTTTACTTTGTGCGCCGGAAAACAAACACCGCGCAGACGAGTTTTACATGTGAGTTTCTTAAAGGTGCGCTCATGGAGCGCACCTCGATTCAGTTGATTGCGTCACTTAGTGCTTTTGCGGGCACGTACTTGACGACTTTTTTGGCGGCTATTTGCAGTGCTTGGCCTGTTTTTGGATTGCGACCTGTGCGGGCTGGCCGTTCGTTTACTTTGAGTTTCCCAATTCCGGGCAGAGAGATTTCATCGCCATTCTCCAGTGCCTCACAAACAATCTCGCTTAGCTGCTCAAGTGCTGCGCGTACGGTGCTTTTAGGGGTGTCGATGGCTTCCGCAATATCGCTGATTAACTGATCTTTGGTCATTGCCATGGTTTCGCTCCTTGGAGTGGTTGTGTAAAGAATTATCCATATAGGTATGGGTGCGATTTATTCAGCTCATTGCGGCCCTAGTCTATGCTGATGTTACTTGGCCATAAACTTGGAGAGCCAGCATGCTGCGCGCCTTTGCTGATTTAGGGTTTCGCTGGAAAATCGCCTTACCAATACTGTTGCTGGCCGTTTTGCTGGTCTCTATCGGCGTTTTGGGTATGCGAGGTATTACTCAGGTTGCAGACTCAAGCACGAAGCTGACTAATCGTTTTTTGCCGGGCATCAGTTTGCTGCTGAATGCTGATCGTGACCTTTATCAGGCCTTCGTTGCTGAGCGCAGTTTACTTGATGAGGGTGTGGGTGATCGTGCAGCGACCCTCATTGCGGCACACACAGAGAATTTGCAGCAGGCTTATGATCGCGTCCATAAGTTTGCCGATATGCAGCCCGGTAGCGATGCGATGCAATTGGTTGAGCAGTTCGATACAGGGTTTGAGCGCTGGAAAGCAACCTCGCAAAAGGTTTTGCAATTGGTTGAAAGTGATCCTCAAGCGGCCAGCGCGTTGAGTTTTGGCGGTAGTGAAGAGCAGTTTGAAGCGATGCGTGCCGCTATCGACAAGCTAGGCGAGATGGATGATGCGGCAGCCAGCGCTGAAGGGCTTGCCGCTATTCAGTTGGGTGAAGCACTAGGTTGGCAGCAGGGGGTGATTATTGCCATTGGTTTGGGTGTTTGCCTGGTACTGGTTATAGGTTTTCCGATACTGGTGACAGGCCCATTGCATAACCTACTCAATCGTATCGAGCAAATTGCAGATGGGGATGGCGACCTGAGGGTGCGTTTGGATGTGTTATCAAATGATGAATTGGGCAAGCTCAGTCATGCGTTCAATCGCTTCCTCGATAAGCTGCAGCCGTTAATCAAGGAGGTTGGTCGGGTTACGGGCGAGGTTGAAAGCTCTGCGCAGAGCTTGGCTGGGATGGCTGCTGCCAATGATCGCTTGATTAGCAGTGAGCACGCGGCAGTTGATCAGGTCAGTACTGCAGCCACTGAGATGAGCTCTGCTGTACATGAAGTCGCGCGTAATGCGCAAAATGCAGCTGATGCCGCACGTAGCGCTGAAGTTCAGTCGCGTGAGGGCGCGCAAGTGGTAAGCGCGACAATCGATTCGATTCGCCAGTTGGCGCAAGAGGTCGAAAGCGCATCAGCAACCATCCAGGCGCTTGAACAGGAAGCTGCTAATATCGGTGCGGTATTAGCAGTTATCAGGGGAATTGCTGAGCAAACTAATTTATTGGCTTTAAATGCGGCGATTGAGGCGGCTCGTGCTGGTGAGCAGGGACGTGGTTTCGCAGTCGTGGCAGATGAGGTACGTGCATTGGCAGCGCGCACTCAGGAGTCGACCAAGGATATTCAGGTCATGATCGAGCGCTTGCAGATCGGCGTACAGAATGCTGTTAAGGCTACGCATTCAGGTAGTAGCAAAGCACGGCAGAGTGTCGAGCAAGCGGCTGGCGTCGATCAGGCACTCACTGACACCAGTGACTCAGTTCAACGTATCAATGACATGACTGCGCAGATTGCCACTGCTTGTGAGCAGCAGAGCAGTGTGACCGAAGAGATTGCACGTAACATCAGTGACATACGTGACCTCTCCAATGAGGCGGCACAAACCTCGGAGCAGAGTGCTCAGGCCAGCCAGCGCTTATCTGAGTTGTCGCATGGTTTAACCAAGTTGGTGGGGCGGTTTCGTGTTTAGTGGCCGTTTTGATGGGCTGCTAAGTATTTGAAACGGTTGTAACTTCGAAGCAAGCCGGTACAATGGCGCGGCTCGCTTATGGTGAGCCGCGTTATGGTGGCCCTGCCGGTCCCCTCGCAACGATCAGCCGTGAACCCGGTCAGGCCTGGAAGGGAGCAGCCGCAGCGGTGACATTGTGTGCCGAGGTGTGGCTGGTAGGGTTGCCTCCAGTTTCTAGCTGATCAGCTCATGAAGTGTTTATTCCATCGCTACCGCGCAAGGAGTGAACAACGCTATTGAGCGCAGCTTCTCTCCTTTTCAGTCTGTCATTTGGCCCATTGCTCCGAGCGTGGCGCCTGATTTCATTCGTTCGTCGTTCCCTCAGGGCGAATCGACATATTCTCCAGAGCCTTGTAGACGCGAATATTGATTCGTGGCGCGAGCATTTTGCTGTAAATGCAGCGGCCATACGTATCAAGCGTCGACACTGCGCTTAAGTGATGTGTGGGAGCTCGAGCAGGCTGGGCATTCAGATTACGCCAAACACAACCAGCCCCTCGGTTGGGGCTTTATTGGTGGCGCTTTCTGGTGGACAAGGGCATCCGGGGCGATTCACTGACCTGTGTCGGATATGCGGTGTGGCGCCAACGTGCCCAAGTACTACTGCCTCCCGAGCAGTTGATGTGTCAGTGCAGTAATTAACTGACCAGGCGGGTCAGGTTGGGAAGGATCAGAACTACCGTGGTGGCAAATACGATTATGCCTGCTTGACGCATTTTCACTGGATTGAACATGGCGTTTGGCCTTGTTGTTTTTTGCGGGTGGTCGCCGCTGTCCTGCGCTATGTGCGGATGCGACGCCACACCTCGTGTTGATCATTCAAATCGCCCCGGCAAAACCCGGCGACGACGCCTACAGCAGCCTGTCTGCACACTATTTGCCGATGGCCTGATTCAACTGTAGGGCGCGCAGCGGCTGGCTATAGACGCCTTGATTACTAAGGTGGTCGGGTTAGTTGCCGGCGGTTATGACGCAGGCTGAATTACAGACAAGCAGGCCTTGAGTTAGACGCGCTTGTTAGCCTTCGTTCAGTGATTGACCGTTCGTCTGAGCTGAGTGGTCAATAGGGCTGAGCACTTCGGTCATTGAGCCTGCCCCCGTGCGGCGTATGGTAGGCCCAGCAGGCCGTTGAAAAACTACCTACGTTGGCAATACGGCGTTTAAAACAGGCTCGCCTACGTTTACAACGGCCTACCACTCAACAAAAACAAATGCAGGCTCGACCTGCGCAGTAAGCCACCCTCCAGTGGAGGTTTGAGGACGTCATGACCGAAGCATTTATTTTCGATGCGGTACGCACGCCCCGCGGTAAGGGCAAGAAAGACGGCGCGCTGTACAGCGTCAAGCCGGTCGACCTGATCGCCGGCCTGCTCAAGGCGCTGCAAGCGCGCAATAAACTCGATACCAGCCAGGTTGATGACATTGTGCTCGGCTGCGTAACGCCGGTGGGTGATCAGGGGGCGGACATCGCCAAGACGGCGGCCATGGTGGCCGATTGGGATGTCAGTGTGTCGGGCGTACAACTTAACCGTTTCTGCGCTTCGGGGCTGGAGGCCGTGAACCTTGGCGCGATGAAGGTGCGTTCGGGCTTCGAAGACCTGGTGGTGGTCGGCGGCGTCGAGTCGATGTCGCGTATTCCCATGGGCTCCGACGGCGGAGCCTGGGTGATGGACCCTGCGACCAATATGCATACCCACTTCACCCCGCAGGGCATTGGCGCGGATTTGATCGCTACCCTGGAAGGCTTCAGCCGCGCTGACGTTGACAGCTTTGCCCTGCGCTCACAGCAGAAAGCCGCCCGCGCCAGTAAAGACGGCTCGTTCAGCAAGTCGTTGATTCCGGTGGCGGATCAGAATGGCATTGTGCTGCTTGATCACGACGAGTTTATCCGCGGCGAATCCACTCTCGAAGGCTTGGGCAAACTCAAACCGAGCTTCGAGATGATGGGGCAGATGGGTTTCGACAGCACCGCGCTGCGGGTTTACAGCCACATTGAGCAGATCAACCACGTGCACACTCCGGGCAACAGCTCGGGCATCGTCGACGGCTCGGCCTTGATGCTGATTGGCTCTGAGGCCAAGGGCCGCGAGCTGGGCCTCAAACCCCGTGCACGCATCGTTGCCACTGCAGTGACCAGTACCGACCCGACCATCATGCTCACCGGCCCGGCGCCGGCGACGCGTAAGGCGCTGGCCAAGGCCGGCTTGAGTGTTAATGACATCGATTTGTTCGAGGTCAACGAAGCGTTTGCGTCGGTGGTAATGAAGTTCATGAAAGAGATGGGCGTCAGCGAAGACAAGGTCAACGTCAATGGCGGTTCCATAGCCATGGGCCATCCGCTGGGTGCCACCGGCTGCGCGATCCTCGGCACTCTGCTCGACGAGTTGGAGAAGCGCCAGCTGCGCTATGGCCTGGCCACCCTCTGCGTGGGCGGCGGCATGGGTATCGCCACCATCATCGAACGTATTTAAGGAGCTATCACGGGCTACTGCGCTCGGCCATGCTGCGTTGGAAATCCTCCGGAAATGCTCATTTGCACCAGCAAACTCCGCTTTCCACATGATTTCCGTCTTGCCTGACCTTCGCTCGTGACGCCCCTGAAGCGCTCCCCCGACATTTGGGAAGTGAATAGAAATGACTGACGCCATCCGTTACGAAAAAGGTCAGGACAATATCGTCGTTCTGACCATGGACATGCCTGGCCAGAGCGCCAACACCATGAATGCTGTGTACCGCGAGGCCATGGGCCAGACTGTTGCGCGTCTGGAAGCCGAAAAAGATTCCATCGCAGGGGTGATCGTGACCTCGGCGAAAAAGACCTTCTTTGCCGGCGGCGACCTGAATGAGCTGATCAAGGTCAGCAAGGCCGATGCACCGGCGTTCTACCAGATGATTCTCAACATCAAAGGCCAATTGCGCCGTTTGGAAACCCTGGGCAAGCCGGTGGTAGCGGCCATCAATGGTGCGGCCCTGGGCGGCGGCTGGGAAATCGCCCTGGCCTGTCATCACCGTATCGCCCTGGACAGTTCCAGCGTGCAGTTGGGCCTGCCGGAGGTGACCCTTGGCCTGTTGCCGGGCGGCGGCGGAGTGGTGCGCATGGTGCGCCTGCTTGGCCTGGAAAAAGCCCTGCCGTACCTGGCTGAAGGCAAGAAGGTACGCCCGGATGCCGCACTCAAAGCCGGTTTGATTCATGAACTGGCCTCTGACAAGGACGACCTGTTGGCCAAGGCCCGTGCCTGGATCGCCGCTAACCCGGCTGCACTGCAACCTTGGGACGTCAAGGGTTACAAGATCCCGGGTGGCACGCCGTCGAGCCCGAATGTGGCGCAGATGCTGGCCATTGCCCCGAGCGTGTTGCGTGACAAGACCAAAGGCTGCTTCCCGGCGCCGGAGAAGATCATGTGCGCAGCCGTTGAGGGCGCCCAGGTCGACTTCGACACCGCACAAATCATCGAAGCGCGCTACTTCACTGAGCTGACTACCGGCCAAGTGGCGAAGAACATGATTGGTACCTTCTGGTTCCAGCTTAATGAAATCAACGCAGGCGGCTCTCGTCCGCAAGGGTTCGCGCCTTATGTGACCAAGAAAGTCGGTGTGCTTGGTGCCGGGATGATGGGCGCGGGTATTGCCTATGTGTCGGCGCTGGCTGGGATCGAAGTGGTGCTCAAGGATATCTCCCTGGAGGCGGCCGAGAAGGGCAAGGATTACTCAGCCAAGCTGCTGGATAAGAAGGTAAGCCGTGGCCATATGAGCCAGAGTGTGCGCGATGGCATCCTGGCGCGCATCAAGCCCAGTGCTCGCGAGTCTGACTTCGAGGGCTGCGACCTGATCATTGAAGCGGTGTTTGAAGACCGCGGCCTCAAGGCCAAGGTCACGGCGGCTGCCGAGCGTGCGGCGTTGCCTGACGCAATGATCGCGTCCAATACCTCGACGTTACCGATCACCGGCCTGGCCGGTGCGGTGCAGAGTCAGGATAAATTTATCGGCCTGCATTTCTTCAGTCCGGTGGACAAGATGCCGCTGGTGGAAATCATCAAGGGTGAACTCACCAGTGATGAAACCCTGGCGCGTGGTTTCGACTACGTCATGCAGATCAAGAAGACCCCGATAGTGGTCAACGACAGTCGCGGCTTTTTCACCTCACGGGTGTTCGGCACCTTCACCAATGAAGGTCTGGCCATGCTTGGTGAAGGTGTATCGGCGGCGATGATCGAGACCGAGGCGCGCAAGGCCGGCATGCCGGTGGGCCCATTGGCAATCAGCGACGAAGTGTCGATGAGCTTGATGAACCATATTCGTCAGCAGACCATCAAGGACCTGGCGGGCGAGGGTAAGCAGATACCCGAGCATCCGGCGTTTGCGGTGATCGACATGATGCTCAACGAGTACAAGCGTCCCGGCAAAGCCGCTGGTGCGGGCTTCTACGATTATCCCGCCGGTGGCAAGAAGCACCTGTGGCCCGAGCTCAAGGCGCGTTTCGAGAAGCCTGACGCGCAGATCTCGCAGATCGATGTACGTGATCGCATCCTGTTTATCCAGGCCATCGAGACTGTGCGTTGCGTGGAAGAGGGCGTGTTGAAGTCGGTGGCCGACGCCAATATCGGTTCGATCTTCGGTATTGGCTTTGCGGCCTGGACCGGCGGCGCGCTGCAGTTTATCAACCAGTACGGTGTGCAGGATTTTGTCGCTCGCGCCCAGTACCTGGCAGAGCAGTACGGCGAGCGCTTCCTGCCGCCGGCACTGCTGCTGGACAAGGCAGCGAAAAACCAGCGTTTCTAATCCCGTCGTGTGAAATGAACACCGGCTCCCTGTGAGCCGGTTTTTTATGGCCAGGTATTTATTGCAGCCACGTAACGCAGGTCTGCGTACCGGGCATTGTTTTTGAAATGGGCAGCTAGACTGTTGCAGCAGCCATGCGGGTGTGGCGCACAGGAGGTGTCATGAAGATTAAGATAAACACTGCGCTGGCAATCAGCCTGGGCTTGTTGGCCGTGCCGGTATGGGCGGGCAACTGCGCCAGCGCCATGGATCAGTCCTCCCTCAACCAATGCGCGGCTGCGGAGTACGCCACTCAGGACCAGCGCCTGAACCAGTTGTACGGCGATTATCGCAAGCGTCTGGACGATGGGCAGAAACAGCAGCTCAAGCAGGTGCAGCTGGCCTGGATCAAGTTTCGCGACCTGGCCTGCGCGTTCGAGTCAGCATCAGTGGAGGGCGGCTCAGCCTATTCGATGGTGCTTAACGGCTGCCTGACGCAAAAGACCGCCGCCCGGGTCAAAGAGCTGGAGCAACTGAGCGTCTGTACAGAAGGTGATCTGAGCTGCCCGATGCCAGTGCAGTAGGCTGTCTGGGGGCTTCAGCAGGCCTGGCGACCGCATATCAGTTGCTGGATGGCCTGACGCTCGCTTAGCTGAGTCGGCATACGCAACGTCGTCAGGCTGCCGTCGCTCAGTGCAATAGCCAGCTCGGACTCGAAGTGAATGCCACTGCTGTCTACCGTGGCGTAAGTCACGCCATAAACATTCTGCGCGCTCAGTGATTGGGGGTGGATCATGGTGATTCTCCTCGCGTTACTGGCGTTTTATTGATTGTTGCTTGGGCGGGTCTTGGGTTGTGCTGTGCGTGTTTTTTCGGCCTGATGCTGGCTGCTCGCACCGGAGCTGCTGTTGAAGGCTGATGCGGCAAGCAGGCTGGCGATGGCGGAGAAACGGGTCATGCTGATGTCCTCTGGTTGGTTGGGCACAATGCCCGATGGCCAGATAATCGGCGTCGAGCACTCGGCACAGAAGTGAATGCTGCTTATGGTGACTATCGAGGCCTGTGATGGATTAGGGCAATTGGTCGGGATTAGCCCTAGGCTATTGCCTTGCAGCCTGTCAGCAGGCACGCTTGCGCGCTCAATAAATAACCCTCCTGCGCCCTAGGTAACCGCCCATATGCCGCTGCAGATCTGCATCCTGGAAACCGATGTTCTTCGCCCTGAGTTGGTCGATCAGTACGACAGTTATGGCCGTATGTTCGAGCAATTGTTCGCGCGCCAGCCGATTGCTGCCGAGTTCAAGGTGTACAACGTAATGGAGGGGCATTACCCGCCTGATAGCGAGCGCTACGATGCATATCTGGTCACGGGTAGCAAGGCGGACTCCTTCGGCACCGATGCCTGGATCCAGACGTTGAAAACCTACCTGCTGGAACGCTACAACCGTGGCGACAAACTGCTCGGTGTGTGTTTCGGTCACCAGTTGCTAGCGCTGCTGCTGGGCGGCAAGGCCGAGCGCGCGGTGCAAGGCTGGGGCGTGGGTATTCATCAGTACCGTATGGCGAACAAGCCAACCTGGATGAGCCCTGATCTGGAAGACCTGACGCTGCTGATCAGCCATCAGGACCAAGTTACTCAACTGCCGGAAAAGGCGACCTTGCTGGCCAGCAGTGAGTTCTGCCCGATAGCGTCCTATTGCATCGGTGATCAGGTGCTGTGTTTCCAGGGGCACCCCGAGTTCGTGCATGACTACTCGCGCGCGCTGCTTGATCTGCGCCAGCAGCATATTGGTGAGCCGGCTTACTCCAGGGGGGTCGATAGCCTGCAGCGCGACCACCAGGGGCACACCGTGGCCGAGTGGATGATGCGTTTTGTCGCCCAAGGTCGTGCCGGTCTCGTCGAGTAGCTAGACGTTGCATAAAAAAGCCCGGCATTTAGCCGGGCTTTTGCATTGCAGGGTGCGGTCAGGCTCGGCCTTCAAACTCTGCATCAAGGCTCTCGATGCAGCTACGCATCTGTTGCTGGCACTGTTCCATCAAGGCTGGCAGATCAGCCAGTGTCAGACCCTGGGTGGGAATCGGCGCCAGGGCGCGAATCTTGACAGTGCCGCTGTTCCAGCGATTCAACTGCATGTGATTGATATAGGTGCTGGTGCACACTTGGATGATCGGTACGCCAGCGGCAATGGCCATCTGGAAGGCACCTTTCTTCAAGGGCAGCAGGCCCTTGCCCAGGTTGCGGGTGCCTTCGGCAAATACCCAGATGGAGGTGTCTTTGTGTTGCAGGGTGTCGGTGGTGGTGAGCATGGCCTGCTTGGCCTGTACCGCATTACCGCGGTCGATAAGGACATTGCCCGATAACCAGAATAGCTGGCCGAAAAATGGCACCCATTTCAGGCTTTTTTTGCCCAGGCATACGGTGCGAGCAGGCACAACGCTACCGACTACGAACAGGTCATAGTTGGACTGGTGGTTGGCCACAATCACTGCGCTGCGCACATGATCACGCAGATTGGTGGTCTCGGTATCAATTCGCAGGCCGAGAATGCGCAGGGCCGGCCAGGAATAGAAGCGGGCACACAGGCGACTGTTGTCCGGGTTGAACGGGCGGCAGATGCCAAGCAGCAGGCCCAAGATGCCGGCGAGGATAAAGTGCACGCTCAGCGCCAGCATGCGCAGAAGAAAAAGCATTTGGTACGCCCGTCATAGGAAAAAGGCGCGCAGTGTACGGGCGTGCACTGTTTTCAGCAATTGATGCTGATCAGAGGTCGTTACCGCTTGTTGCGTCCTCACGAGAACCTTTGCCGTTGGTCGGCTGCAGGTCAGTCGGGTGGTAGCGCTGGGTCAGACGGCTAATACTGCCATCGCGCTCAAGGGCTAACAGGGCCTGATCCAGTTGTTGCATGAAGTCTTGTTTGTAGGGGTAGGCCTGTTCATTGACCCGTGTATAGCCTACATGACCCTGTTCGCTGGATAGCTTTGGTCCTTCAGCCAGCCAGTTCATCCCGCTGCTGGCAAATAGGCCTTCACTGCGCATCTGCTGCAGCTCCCAGAGAATCGACAGGCGATCATTGATGTACACATCGATGCGCTTGCGCCTGAGTTGCAGCAGGTTGGTGCGACTGTCTGTGGCGTAGCTCTGTGTGACCTCACCAGCCGCGAGCATAGTCTTGTAGCCCGGCGCGGCAATGATATTGAAACCGCGGTTGAGGCCGATGCGTAGCCCAGCATAGGCACCTGGGAAGTCCTCTATGGCGCGTTGCTGAGCCAGTTCGGTACGCACAAAGGCCACCACGCTTTCTTCCAGAATCGGCCGCGAGTAATCCATCCACGGACGTTCCACGGGGCGGTAGTAGGGAGGGAACAGGGCAAAGGCCGTGCCTTTTTCCAGCGCTGCCAGCCCGCGTGGCCAAGGTACCGGGCGGATATTGATGCGATAGCCCGGCATACGCGCGAAGGCTGCGCGCAAAATGTCGCTGTACAGGCCTTTGGCTTCACCGTTTTCGGCGTAGCTGTAGGGTGGATAGTTGGCGTCACACAACACCGTAACACTGACGGGCGTTTGCGCCTGGGCGATGCCATGCATGGCCAGGCACAGTAGCCACGTTAAGAGTATGCGCATGCCCAATCTCCTTATCGGTTGGCGCGGGCTGCACGCATAGATGCAGTCTGATGTATGGGAACTCAGACCTTGAAGCGCCCGAGCAGATGATCCTGCTGGCCGACTTGCTCGACCATTACGGCGCACTGGCGCACCTGTTCTTCGGCGCCAGCGGCTACCTCATGGCTGATGTCGCGGATATTGGTGGTGTTGCGGTTGATCTCCTCGGTGGTGGCGCTCTGCTGCTCGGCGGCGGTGGCGATTTGCAGGTTCATGTCGTTGATCCGGGTGATGGCATCGCTGATGCGTCCGAGCATGTCGTTGGCCGCGCCGGCTTCTTCGGCGGTCTTGCTTGCAGTGTCGCGGCTCTGCTGCATGCGCGACTCGGCCTGTTTTACTCCGGATTGCAGCTGATCGATCATCTGGCGGATTTCTTGGGTGGACTGTTGGGTGCGTGAGGCCAGCGAGCGCACTTCGTCGGCGACCACCGCAAAACCCCGGCCGGACTCACCGGCGCGCGCGGCTTCAATGGCGGCGTTGAGGGCCAGCAGGTTGGTCTGGTCGGCAATGCTGGTGATTACCGAGAGAATCGACTCGATGTTGTGGCTGAGCTTGGCCAGCTCGTTGATCGCATGGCTGGTTTCGTCCATTTCCT
>Ga0181596_10005328_pt1 | contig 11307 bp, 10 predicted proteins | sample 041ome_6_FD_148655 | JGI IMG/M metagenome (GOLD analysis project Ga0181596, IMG submission 148655) | Coastal salt marsh microbial communities from the Groves Creek Marsh, Skidaway Island, Georgia - 041402US metaG (spades assembly) | ecosystem: Environmental > Aquatic > Marine > Intertidal zone... | reverse complement strand
TGCAAACCTCTCAAAGGCTTTAAATCTTGTAATCGTCGTGCCAGCCATACCACCGTCTACAGGTATCCGGCCTCTACCGAGATAAAATAGTAAAAGCGCTGCTATAGTGCCAAGGAGTAGAAAGCCGCCATACGTGCGTAATGGACCCTCTCTAAATTTCCACCAAGGCATGCCAGCACTTTGAATTAATACAGGTCCCAAATCACCGTTAGAAGCACTTTGCGCATTTGCCGATCCATATCGTATAGCTCTCCATAATTCTGGATCAGATGCACCGCCCAAGGTACCCAGTTGATCTGTTATTCCCTTAGCAGAGTCGGGTCCACCGGTACTATTTCGACGATCGTTGTCATCTACGGCCAATCCCTTTTGCCTCGCCATTATATCTTCTAACGTTTGTGCACCACCTGTGGAAGATCTATCAACTTTTTGTTCCTGTGCAACCAATGGAAACGCCAGAAAAAATACCAATATGAAACTCAATACAGAACGCATATTTACCTCACCCTAAAATGAATTAGCTGAAAAAATATAAAAGGGCAGACTTACTCCGCCTGCCCTCTAAATGTTTAGATATATTTAGCCGCCTTTTTGCTCGTAAGCTGTACCCCAGCCCCAAGCACCTGAGCCAAAACCACGTGCAACTACTCGTTCACGATATACAGAAGCGACGATATCGCCATCTCCTGCAAGTAGCGCTTTGGTAGCACACATTTCGGCACAAACCGGAAGTTTACCTTCTGCAATTCTGTTACGACCATATTTAGAGAACTCCGCTGTCGAATGATTCTCTTCTGGACCGCCAGCACAGAAGGTACACTTATCCATTTTACCACGAGACCCAAAATTTCCTGCTTGAGGAAATTGCGGAGCTCCAAATGGACAGGCGTAGAAGCAGTATCCACATCCAATACACAAATCCTTGGAATGTAATACAACACCTTCTTCATTTTGATAAAAGCAGTCCACCGGACATACAGCCATACACGGAGCATCGGAACAATGCATACATGCAACTGAAATAGAACGCTCGCCAGGATTACCATCTTGAATAGTAACCACCCTTCGGCGGTTAATACCCCATGGTACCTCGTGCTCATTCTTACAAGCAGTTACACAAGCATTACACTCGATGCAGCGCTCGGCATCACATAAAAACTTAGCTCTTGCCATATCTTATCCTCCCTACGCTGACCAGATTTTACAAAGCGTTGCTTTGGTTTCTTGCATTTGAGTAACAGAGTCATAGCCATAAGTTTGAGCAGTATTTGAGCTCTCACCAAGTACGTATGGATCTGCACCTTTTGGATACTTTTCACGCAAGTCCTCACCCTGGAAGTGTCCTCCAAAATGGAACGGCATGAACGCGACCCCTTCGCCGACGCGATTTGTAATCATGGCCATAACCTTGACTTTCGCACCTTCAGGACCTTCAACCCAAACCTGAGCACCATCGCGGACCCCCAAATTATTGGCGTCCCGAGGGTTTATTTCAACGAACATATCCTGTTGAAGCTCAGCCAACCATGGATTAGACCGCGTTTCATCACCCCCACCTTCATACTCAACCAGTCTACCTGACGTTAGTATCATAGGATATTCCTTACTAAAGTCCTGCTTTTGAATTGAAGCATAAAGAGTAGGAAGTCTGTAAAACTTACGATCTTCATAAGTTGGATAATCTTCCACGAGATCCCGTCTGTTTGTATAGAGGGGTTCTCTATGCAGAGGAACAGGATCAGGGAAAGTCCAGACAACGGCTCTAGCTTTCGCATTTCCAAACGGAGCACAACCATGCTTGATGGCAACCCTCTGGATACCACCGGACAAATCTGTCTTCCAGTTTGTCTTTGGCCCAGCAACGGCGTCGATTGCAGCGCGTTCGTCCGCAGTTAAATCGCCATCCCAACCTAAATCCATTAGCATCTGCATTGTGAATTCAGGATAACCATCTTGTAGTTCTGCTCCCGGGTTTGAAACACCTTCAGCCAGAAGATTATCACCATCTCGTTCGACACCGAAACGTGCTCTAAAGGTCAATCCACCTTCAGCTACAGGTTTACTCATGTCGTAGAGGTTTGGAGTTCCGGGATGGTTCATCTCAGGAGTTCCCCAGCTCGGCCATGGAAGTCCATAATAATCACCATCTGCTGGGCCACCATTCGCACGAAGCGTTGTACGGTCGAATGTATGCTGGTTCTCCATATGCAATTTCAAACGCTCTGGAGATTGCCCTGTATACCCGATAGTCCACATACCGCTGTTAATCTCGCGGAGGGTATCCTCTATATTAGGTGTAACCCCGTCGGCCTCAATCTTGATATTTCTGAAAAATCTATCATGAAAACCAAACTTTTTAGCAAACAAACCTATGATTTCATGGTCTGTCTTACTTTCAAATAATGGATCGACAACTTTATCACGCCATTGAATTGAACGGTTAGAGGCAGTCACTGAACCATAAGTTTCGAATTGAGTACATGCAGGAAGCAAGTATACCCCATCAGTTCGATCACTCAAAACAGCTGAAACGGTAGGATATGGATCAATAACAACTAGCATGTCTAGTTTTTCCATTGCCGTTTTCATTTCAGTCATTCGTGTTTGAGAGTTCGGAGCGTGGCCCCAAAGAACCATCGCACGTACACGGTCAGGGTTATCCATATTATTTGGATCTTCTAGAACGCCGTCTATCCAGCGCGAAACTGGAATTCCGGTAAGGTTCATTAGGTTTTTGTCCTTACCATCTGCTCCTTTAACCGTAGCAAATTGATTAGACAGCCAATCGAAATCTTCACCCCAAACGCGAGCCCAATGACCCCAGGCGCCCTTAGACAAACCATAATAGCCTGGCAATGTATGAGATAAAATACCTAAATCAGTTGCACCTTGCACGTTATCGTGACCTCGGAAAATGTTAGTACCACCTCCGGTTGTACCCATGTTTCCTAATGCTAACTGAAGCACACAGTATGCACGCGTATTGTTGTTACCATTCGTATGCTGCGTTCCGCCCATACACCAGATAACTGTTCCAGGGCGATTGTTTGCCATAGTTCTAGCAACACGCTTAAGCTGAGAACCCGGAGTACCCGTTACTCTTTCAACTTCCTCAGGTGTCCACTTAGCAACCTCTTCCTTGATTTGGTCCATACCCCAAACGCGTGTTCGGATAAATTCCTTATCTTCCCAACCGTTTTCGAAAATATGCCACAAAATGCCCCAAATAAGCGCTACGTCTGATCCAGGTCTGAAGCGAACATACTCGTCAGCGTGGGCTGCCGTTCTTGTGAACCTTGGGTCACAAACAATCAGAGGTGCATTATTTTGTTCCTTCGCCTTCATTACATGGAGCAATGAAACAGGATGTGCTTCTGCCGGATTACCGCCTATAATGAAAATTGCACGTGAATTGTGAATGTCATTGTAGGAATTGGTCATGGCGCCGTAGCCCCATGTGTTTGCAACACCGGCAACTGTTGTTGAGTGACAAATTCGCGCCTGGTGGTCTACGTTATTTGTACCCCAATAAGCGGCAAATTTTCTGAATAGATAGGCTTGTTCGTTATTTACCTTTGCAGAACCTAGCCAATAAACACTATCTGGGCCACTTTCTTGACGGATCTTCATCATGCCGTCGCCAATTTCATCTATGGCCTGTTCCCAGCTGATTCTAATCCACTCGCCACCCTCTTTTTTCATAGGATATTTGAGTCTTCTTTCGCCGTGCGCATGCTCTCTTACAGCAGCGCCCTTGGCACAATGTGCGCCCAAATTGAATGGACTGTCCCAGCCAGGCTCTTGGCCAGTCCAAACTCCATCCTGCACTTCAGCTACAACCGTGCAGCCTACCGAACAGTGAGTACACACTGACTTTATAGTTTCTACCGACTGATTAGCAGCTGATGCTGCTGCAGCCTGAGTAACAGCGCCACCTGTTGCGGCTATTGCTGTCAATCCTCCGATTGCCAAACCTGAACCACGTAAAAAATCACGTCTATCTACAGATTTATTGGCTACTTCTGAAAGGATACTTGTCCTTTGGGAGCGTCGCGCAACCCCGTTGGTCTTTTTCCTAAGCATTTTTTCCTCCCTTGGACCATTTGGCCCTAAGTACTAACATTTACTATCAACTGTCGGGCGTCACGCAACCAGTCGTCGATAGCGGTTTCAAATTCAGTATCAAAACCGAATAGAGTCTAGATAAGCACGCGTGTGCTCAGTATCCTGAATTAATGTTTTGCTTAAATCAGGATCATTAGCTGCATTTGCCACTGAACTTGATGCGGCTAAAGCAACGGTTGCAACCGGAGCACCAGCCCCAGCTAACTTGAGAAAATCTCGACGGCTTGTTCCATCCGTGTCGTTCTTCTTAGTCATGAGAGTTCTCCTCCCCTCTTGTTATTGCGGCCAAGGGCCACATGGTTACGTGATCAAAAATCACATTACGCAGATTTCTCCGCACTCATTCGAAACGCTTCAACCTCTATTTCCATGAATAGCCTGCCGACTGAACCGACAGACGCATACAAAATAGAGGACTCCGCTGCTTCCAAATCTGTAAAAAAATGTCCTGCCCATGGACGAATATGTTTATCGAAAAACTTCAATTGCTTGCCTAATGAGACAGGCGAACCAAAGCGCCCAACAATCAGAGCAGCCATCATTTCCATCAAGCTAGCGATATTATCTTCTGGCTCATAAACATTACTTGCGCGGGAAAGGCCCAAATTAACCATATCTCGCCTTAGAGCAGCTAAGGGCTTCTCATTCAAAAAGCCTGTTAAATAGTAACTCGCATACGGTAAAAGTTCACCACGGCCAACTCCGATGAACAGTTTATTGAATTCAATTTCCACTGAGTTAGGCTTGGAAACCTTGGAAACCCGCTTGAGGGTTTCGACGGCCTTGCCTAACTCGGATTGATCACCACTGAGTTGCGACATTTGCTCCAGTAGAATTTCGTCGGCAGGGCGAGCCAAAACAAGCCCAAGAAAATTATACATATCAGCTCTACTACGATCTTCTTGAGAGACATCCGACTTCTGTTTCAGGTCCATTCTTTCGTCCATTTCTAGTCTATCCTGCCTGCTCACGCCGCCGCTCCGCCATAATCAAATTTCATTCGCTGGCGACGCACAGGGATGACCTGCTCCTCTTCGATGAAAACGGAAGCCTCAGAACTTTCAATTATCTCTTGGTCGGAAATTTGCGCATTCGACTCAAGTGGCAGCTCTGACCGGTCATTAATGCTTGGATCTTCGCTGACTTCTACATTTTCGGCTTCCTCAGTTTCTCGTGAAGCCTCAGCTAATAGCTCATCATCTGCGACTTCGGAAAGCTTATCATTCTGCTTTTCCTGCTCTTTTCGAGCCAACTCCTCGATGTGCTTCAACATACCTTTACCAACCTGATAGGTTGTCTCAACAAAACCAGCTCCAACGGCCGCATCTGTGAAATCTTCTCCGTAATCAACCAGACCATCTACATTTGCCAGCAAGGGATTAGATAGCCAAAGTTTCTTCAAAGCCCTTCTCCTGAGACGCTCAGGAACAACTTCTTTCATGAAGACCTTAAAATCATCACCCGGCTCGAGTGTATCAGGATCTGGCAGACCAAGCTCTTTAAGAACCTCTTCTTCAGTTTTTACATCAAGCTCGTCCTGGAGCTCCGAAGCTCGCTTTATCTCCGCCTGACGTCTTTCCTCTTCAATCTCTTCTTTTACAGCTGATTTGCGTCTGCTCCAAAAATCACTCATTGGATGAACCCCACTTTTCTTGAGGAAGGGGCGCGATAAACATCAGATATCTGTTCAATCCGAGGATCACCAATTCCATCTTGGTGAATGTCTACCCTTTTTTTATCTCTTTTGCGTTTTACAAACGCTTCTTCGACGTGATGATTCTCTATGAAATCTCGAACCCATGCGATTAAACCAACCGGCATCGGCACCTTTTCAACAATTTCTTCACCACTATCAGTATAATCTTGAGCTTCGTATGGAGAAGCCGTGACGAGCAAAACTTCCAGAGGAATTTCAGCTCCGGCTTGCTCTCTCAGGACAACATAAACACTTGGAATTTTGGAGGCGAGGCCAGTCATATAGGCTTCTGTTTCAGCACCGTGGAGTTCAATATTTACTGTGGAAAAGTGATATTCAGTGGAATCTCCCTCAGTTCTCAAGATACGATTTTCTGCCGGTCCGGCACCAGGAAGCACAGCACTAACTGCCCATGACCATTCAGACCATTTTGTCACTCCTGGTGTCTTCCTTACCACCACTCCAACTGGCATGGATTGGTATCGCTTTGGGTTGTAGTACACTCAGGTCCTCCACTACCTTTAAGTGTTTCTATTCCTAATTGCGAACTGATTGTTGTCCCTAAAAAAAGAGTAACCCCCATAATACTCATCTGTCAATTTTTTAAATCCATAAAAAGAACATTTTCTTAATTTTTATTTGATCCGGAATTTGTAAAAAATTTTTGAGCTGGTAAATTCAACGGAAAAGGCTACTTTCTCCCCATAAAAATCGAATAGCCAAGTGTTTTGTATCTTTCCAGAGAAATTACCAGAACGTTAAGCAAGGGATTGAAAAATTGGTTGATAAAATTGAAAAACTGCTTCTTTGCGATTGCGAAGGATCGCAAAAAGTAGACAGTACAGCCTTAGCAGACGCGACTGGCCTAAAATGCTCAAAGGTATACTCTGAATTATGCATTAAAAATTTAGATATAGTTGAGAAAGCTATTCAATCGGGTGACACAGCTATTTGCTGTGAACAACAATCTAGTATTTTTGATGAAATTGCAGGCAACATCGATAAAGACTCACCGATAGTATTTGACATAAGAGATAGGGCTGGCTGGACCGTAGATAAGAGAACAGTGGTGCCAAAAATGGCCGCTCTGACAGCTGAAGCATTGATGGAAAAACCCATCCAGAAGGCAAAAGACGTTACATCGCAAGGTCGGTGCTTGATCTTTGGTGATTGTGAATCGGTTCTTGAAGCTGCTCAAATTTTACAAGAAACTTTATCTGTTACTGCATTGCTTGATCCCAAAGATGGCGATGAAATTTTAAATATTAATGGTTTCGACGTAGTGCTTGGCAAGATCAAGAACGCGAAAGGTAGTTTTGGAAATTTTACCATTGTTTTTGATAACTTGCAGGAATTAGTTCCTTCTGGGCGCGGACCCTTCAAATGGACACACGCACAAGATGGAGCAACATCATCCTGCGATATAATATTAGACCTTTCCAAAGATGATGCATTGTTTCCAGCTTCGGAGAAAAGAGATGGATATATTCGTGCAGACGTTGGTCAAAAAACCAAATTCACTTCAGCAATTCTAAATGCATCACAGCTGCAGGGGACATTTGAAAAAAGTTTATACATCAAATACGAGGCTTCTGTCTGCGCGCACAGTCGAGCCGAGAAACCTGCTTGTTCTAACTGCATAAACGTTTGTCCAACGGGAGCTATTCTTTCCAGTGGTGAAACCGTGACCATTGACCCAGGCATTTGTGCTGGATGCGGAGCTTGCGCTGCCGTTTGTCCATCTGGGGCTATTGAGTATGAGCCAGGACCAATTTCATGGATTTTAGCTCGGCTGGATGTGATCCAAAAATATTATAAAGGCGCGGGTGGAAAAAATCCTTTTCTTTTAGTTCACGATGACCATGGAAGAGAATTGATTTCTTTCTCGGCCAGATACGGAGACGGTCTTCCGTCAAACGTAATTCCGATGCAATTAGATGCGATCGCCACATTTGGTCATGCTGAAGCTCTAGCAGCACATGCGTCCGGCTTTGAAGAAGTATTTCTACTAACAGGTCCAAAATCTGATACAGACACAATTTTAGGCGAAGCAGAAATAGCAAATGCTATATTTGAGAACGCCCTTCGAGTAGTTGAGGTAAACGATCCATTAGAACTCTCCAATATATTTGAGGGGCTGGCTAAGCGAGCTAATAAAACTCAACTAAGCAAACCAATGGGAAGCAGGCGGCAAGTTACGAGGGTAGCGTCCAAAACATTAAACCCAGAAAAAGAAATTTTGCCCTTACCCGATCATGCACCGTACGGCGCCGTTCTTCTCGATAATGACAGTTGCACTCTTTGTTTATCTTGTGTCTCTCTATGTCCTTCTGGAGCTTTGGGAGAAAACCCAGACTTACCACAACTTCGATTTCAAGAAGATGCATGTTTACAGTGCGGATTATGCTCAAATATTTGTCCTGAAAACGCAATCTCTTATGAAAAACGCCTTAATCTATCAAACGCCGCTCTGGAGCAAACCATTCTGAAGGAAGAAGAGCCGTTTGCTTGTATAGAGTGCGGCAGCTTGTTTGGGGTAAAATCATCCGTTGAGCGCATAATTGATAAGCTTGCAGGAAAGCACTCAATGTTTTCAAATTCAGATGCAACAAAACTAATTCAGATGTGTGATGATTGTCGGATTAATGCCCAGTACCATTCGGACAATAACCCGTTTGCCGGCGGTGAGCGCCCAAGAGTGCGGACAACAGAAGATTACCTTTCAAAGCGCAAAGATCACTGATGTTTTACAGGTTCACCTAAATCTGCGGGAGGGATATTTTGCACATATGCAATTATCGCCTGGAGTTCATTTAGATTTAATTCGATCGGCACAATTGGCGCCGGTCTACTATCATCGAATGGTTCAGTCACGTCGGGTATTATTGTAAATGCTGGATGAGGCCGGAGGAGATAAAAACCACTGAACCTCAAATCCCAATCATCAAAAGTTCTTAGAGCAAAGAATGACGGCGTTGATCCGATAGAGTTTTTACGGCCTTTTTCGACAACATGACACCGCGCACACTTTTGCTGAGATTGCTTTAAGCCTAGTTTTGCATCACCAGAAAGTCTAACTTGCCTTGTCGCTACTTCTTCAATTTCTAATGAAACAAAAACGGGCTCATCATTTTCTTGAATAGAGGAAATAGTTTTCTTACCAACGTCACTTTTTAGCCAATTAAAAAACCTCTCTGAGTAATTATTTTCTTCAACAATATCAATTTTAAATTCTATATCACCCATCTGAAGAAACGCCCGACCTGAATTCTTCGAAATTGCGATCATTGCAGAGTCAGGAACTAATTTAACCGATATTTGAGTTTTTAACTTGAAGCGAGGAATAACATAATCAAAAAAACCGGAGGCAATCAACGAATTCGGGGCGCTTATTGTGACAATGCGTTCTTCGGCATTTGCATAGCTGAGGCTTGTAACCAGCAAAATAACAGAGCATATATATTTTACTATTCGCATGAAAACCTTAAATGGCTGTAAGTGGCTATGTTTAAGATTGGTATTCGAATTAAAAAGCGAGTAATTTGGGAGAATAAAATGAACGATGATTTCAATATGTCAATGCGTAAATTTTTGAAGCAGGTGGGAGTAACCTCTCAAAAAGCCATAGAAGATGCATTGCGCGATGCAAATAATGGTGAATATATAGTAGAGGCCAAAATTACTATTAAAGATATTGGGATGGAGCATACGGTTTCCGGCACAATTAAAAATGGAGATTAAAAAGTGGCTCTTACCAGAGAAAGTGTTATCGAGGCATTAAAGACCATTCAGGGCCCCAAGGGTCAGGATATCGTAACTGGCGGAGAAGTGCGAGCTCTTGATGTTGGTGAAAAAGATGTGCGTTTTGTTTTAGAAATTGATCAGGCGCTTGCCGATGAATACTCCAAAATTAAGGACGCATCTGAAGTTGCACTTAAAAAACTTGGTGCCAGCGAAGTTTCTGTAGTGCTTACGGCACATGCTTCACAAAAAGCCCCTCCTGACTTGAAGCCAAACAGAAAATCGGAACCAAAGGGTCCAGAAAAAATACCTGGGGTAGATCGCGTTTTAGCAGTCGCGTCAGGAAAAGGTGGCGTCGGCAAATCTACCGTAAGCTCTAATCTTGCCTGCGCTCTAGCAGCCCAGGGCAGGCGCGTTGGTCTGCTGGATGCCGATGTTTATGGGCCATCCCAACCAAGAATGCTTGGAGTCTCAGGAAGGCCTTCCAGTCCTGATGGAAAAACTATCCTCCCACTTCGGAACCACGGCGTTACTATGATGTCAATCGGCCTCATGACAAATGAAGACCAGGCAGTTGTATGGCGCGGTCCAATGTTAATGGGGGCACTTCAGCAAATGATGATGCAGGTTCAGTGGGGAGCTTTAGATGTTTTAATTGTTGACTTGCCACCAGGAACTGGTGATGTGCAAATGACCCTCGCCCAGAAAACAGAAGTAAGCGGTGCAATAATCGTTTCTACTCCTCAAGACGTTGCTCTCATTGATGCCAGAAAAGGCATCGATATGTTCAACCAGCTCAATGTACCCATTCACGGTATGATTGAAAATATGTCTACTCACATATGTCCTAAGTGCGGGCATGAGGAACACGTGTTTGGACATGGTGGCGTGCGAAAAGAAGCTGAGAAAATAGGTGTGCCCGTACTTGCAGAAGTGCCGCTACATCTAGATATAAGATCTGCCTCTGACGGTGGGGTTCCAATAGTAGTGTCTGACCCAAGCTCCCCACAAGCTAACGTTTTTAACGCATTAGCAAAATCAATGATCGAACAAGGGCAAGCTTGACAATGTCTTTAGTGTTTCCCCCTCTAATGCATGGTTACGAGTTGGACAAACCTGGTCATGACCCATTTGAGGTAGCTAAAAGCAAGGCAATCCAAGGGGTTGAGGCTGGTCTTGTGGTCTATAATCTTACTCATGAGGCTCTAAGAGCCACTTTTATTTTTACTCCAGAAGTTTCACTCAACCAAGCAATGATTATGTTGCCAATATGCGGTATTGGCTTTCAAAATGCTCTAGGGGCTCTGGCTCCCCCTGAAGTTGCTGTTCACTTGCTCTGGAGTGGAGGTGTTTTAATCAATGGAGCTCGTTGTGGGAAATTAAGGGTGTCAGCAAACCATCAAGATCCAACGAAGGTACCAGATTGGCTTTGTGTTGGGTTAGAACTGGACTTATGGCCAGCTTCCGAGAATATGGGGGAAACTCCAAACGAAACAGCACTATACGCTGAGGGATGTTCAGAGGTTGACGCTTCAACCTTGCTCGAAGCTTGGGCGCGCCATACTTTGAATTGGTTGACCAGATGGGAAGCAGATGGTGCAAGGACGGTTCACAACGAGTGGCGAGGACTGGCACATGGGATTGGAGAAAAACAAACCCACATGAAAGACTCAAGCGCAGTCTTTATGGGAGTGGATGATAATTTCGGTATGTTGTTAAGAGATGAAGACGGAACAACGTCAAAC
>Ga0181596_10005323_pt1 | contig 11319 bp, 10 predicted proteins | sample 041ome_6_FD_148655 | JGI IMG/M metagenome (GOLD analysis project Ga0181596, IMG submission 148655) | Coastal salt marsh microbial communities from the Groves Creek Marsh, Skidaway Island, Georgia - 041402US metaG (spades assembly) | ecosystem: Environmental > Aquatic > Marine > Intertidal zone... | reverse complement strand
GGATGCGAATGCGCGCGCACACGCGTCGTCGTCGCGAAATGCCGACGACCGCGCGAGGGCGCATCCGCCCATCCGGGTCGCTCGAACACCCCCACCCATGCGCTTGAGTCATGATTGGCGAAATCGTTCGATACATCCACCAATCGTGACCCCACGCCCAGCCCCTCTGTCTCTGTGTGCGCGTGTGTTGTCCGGATGTCCGGATGCGTCGTCGAACCTCCCCGAGGCTCGCTCGATCGATACTCCCACTCGATCGATTCGCCACTCGATCGATTCGCACGCGCGATCGATCGCGCACACCCTCGTCATCGATGAGGACGCGCGCGACACTGGATAACGCATCGCCAACGCATGCGGTCGACGTCGCTCGCGGCGCCGCGACGCGCGTGCGCGTGTCGCAGCGGCGGCGGCGGTGGCGGTGGCGGTGGCGGGGATGGTGGTGGTGCCGGCAGTGCGTCGCGCGCGCGACGGACGGCGCGACCGACGCGCGTGGCGACGTCGACGACGTCGCGCACGACGCATCGGGAAAAGTATGGGTTCGATTGGACCGCGACCGCGACCGCGGAGCAGCGCGCGCACGAGCGCGAACGCGAGCGTCGCGCCGCGGCGTCGGCGGCGGAATCATCGGCGTCGAGTGTGGGGGGCGGTGGCGACGGCGATGCGGAGGAGGAACGGTGGAAATATGCGCACGAGAGCGACGCGTTTGAGTATCGCGGCGCGTGGTTGGATTTGGTGTCGCGACAACGGCAAGGGGACGCGACGACGACGACGACGACGTACGAGGGGAGTGGGTCGGATGAAGATTTTGAAGCCAAGGTGAAGAAGATGAGACGTAAGGCGACGAAGCGGCGGGCTCGGGGTGGGATGAGCACGGAAGGATTCGTCATGGGGGGCGTCGAATACGAAGCCGTGCTCGGTGAACTCGTGGAGGCGCACGTGCGCTTAGCGCGACGATTATCGCTGTGGCGCACAAATTTCGTGTTGAGATTCGAGCGCGAGCCCGAGTATGCGGACATGCCAGTGTCGATCAGAAATATCGAGCTCGACTGGATTTCGCTCGGATTCAAGATTCGCTCGATTGAGAAATGATGTTGTTGTTTTGACTCGCTCGATCGCCCGCTGTGTAACTTTGTGTAATAATGCATGCAAATTATAGTTTACAACATTGTCTATTCAGTTTCTACGCTATTCATTCTTCATCTGAATCAAGTTTCAAGCCGACAGCGATGTACGACACGACGTTGCCGCGCGCGTCCAACGTCGGCGGATTTTCAATCACCACCAAGTTCTTACTCGTCATCGCTCGCTTAGGTTTCACCCCAGGTGACGCCCTACTAAACGATCCATTACTACCGCCGCTACCATCAAAGGATGTTGGAGCGACGCTCGACACCGTCCCGCACGCGGCGCACCGCACGCTCGCCGCGCCTCGCGGGTACATGAGCGTGCACAAACACCCCGCACACTCCGTATACGCCATCACCGTCCGCACCGGTCGTTCACGCAACGCTGCCCCTTGTAGAAGCATCGGTATCGTCGCTTGCTGATACGTCGGCAACGTCGACGACGACGGTCGCTCGCCGCTCAAACGCCTCGGCGATGGCTGATGCGGTTGTTGATGATTCCCCTCACCACCCCCGCGCGCCGACGCCACGTTCACCGTATCGCATACCGCACACCGCACGTGCGTCGCCTCTGCCGCGTGCGACAGCGCCGTATCGCACCCCGCGCACCGTAACACCGCCGTGCGCGCGCTTCGAGACGTCGCAACCACATCGCGCTCGCCATGCGTCGGCGTGACAAAGCCACACAACGCGCACCGCACCGCCGCGCTTCCGCGCGGGTACGCCAAGAGTGCGCCGCACCCGTGCGCGGAGTCGCCGCCGCACGAGATTTCAGCCGCCGACGACGACGACATCGCGCGCGCGGCGTTGTGACGACGGTGTGGAAACGCGCCACGTGGTCGTCACACGCAGCCGCGATGCCGATGACGCGCGCGCGCCGGGCGACGTCCGTGGACGCGAGCGACGGGGAGGAGGAAGCGAAGGACGTGCGCGAATCGGCGCGCGTCGATCGCCGGGCGGCGAGCGACGATGAGGACGACGACGATGAGGCGCCGGAAGAGGTGACGCGAGATGCGTCGCGCGCGGCGGCGGCGGCGAGACGAGACGCGGAACGCGACGCGTCTCGCGCGCTGCGCGAGGCAAAAAAAGCGCGCGAGGGGAAGAAACGCGAAGAGGCGATTGCGAGGAAGGATGCGCGCGCGGAGGCGGGTGGGAAGAAGGCGCGTGCGAAGGATGAGGAGGATGAACTCGAGGAGCTTCCAGAGGACGTCGTGGACGCGCTCGCGCGGGACGGACGGCGGCGACGAGAGCGCGATGCGGGCGGGGAGTCGTCGGCGAGTGATGACGATAATGAGCGTGATGCGTACGAAGCGTACGAATCACGCGGGAAGAAGACGAAGAAATCGGTAAAGGTGAAGAAGTCGAGGTACGAGCGAGACGGGTTTGACGTAGTGGCGTTGGACGCGGCGGAGGACGAAGACGATCACGGTGTCGTGGCGCCTCGTTCGGCGATGGATTTCATGAGAGATCGGCTAATTAATAAATACGCGAGGTCTGGAGAGATGTTGCGCGACAGCAAGACGGGACGAATTCCAAACGCGTTCGCGAGACGCTGAGCCGTACTACTGAGTGTGTAATTTGATACTAAAACAATAGATGAATCCTTCCGCGAGAGCGCGTAAAGGAATACTAATAATACGATACCTTGGTTGAGACGCGTTATTTTCCAAACGCAAAGGTGTCGAACAAGGACGATTGCCAGAACTTTTTGTCGTCTTTGTTTCTATCTTTGAGCGCGGAGGCGCCGCGAGACTTTGACTTCTTTGCCGCGCGCGCAGGAGTTGTTCTCGTCGGCGGCGTACGTGCAGGGCGTTCCGGGAGATCCTTCATAAACTCGCTAAACTCTGCGTCGACGCTTTTTTTCACGCTTTCCATGGAAGTTCGCGCAATCGTCGCGAATGGTGTGGCGTCGCTCCTCTTTGAGTTCGATCGCGTCGCCGGAGGTGGGCTTTTGAAATACGGACTCTTCTTCACAGACTTTGATGCGATGGGAGTTTCGGCAATCACGCGAGTTTCAGCTATCGTGCTCACCGGTGTTCTCGCTCGACGTGGCGTTGCCTTTTCCATCGAGTCTGGCACGACCATACAACCTTCGGTTTCGGCGCCGACGTCTGCGTCCCGTATGTCGCTCACCGTTGATGGCGTTGCCATAGCGTCTCGCGACTTCAACGCGGCATAGAAGGACTTTCCAGCCCCAGGTGCGCGCGCGCCAAGCGCTTTATCTGCCAATTTCGCTCGCGGTTGATTGCGCGTCAACGCTGCGCGTAAAGTATTGATGTTGTCTTCTGGCTTGTCCTGCAGAAAGCTTGCAAACGCCGCATCTGCCTTGCGCACTCGCGTCGACGTGCGGGATGGCGATGGCGCTAATGCTGTAGATACGTGATACGCCGCTCGTTCGATAGCGTCGTCCGAAAACAACGATTCATGCGACTTTGGTGCGAACGCTTTGAGCTGAGATCGATTCTTCACTGCTACCGCCTTGCCAAACGTCTCGAGCGTCATCGGATGCACGGCGCTATTCGCAAGCGCGTGCGCCACCGTTGGTGCGTGATACGCACCGATGAGTCGAGGTAAATCTGCAATCGCAGACTCGTCCAACACCCCCGTTGGGTCGTTTAAGTTTACATTGTGCTGTCGTTTCGGACAATACACCCATTGAAACTTGAACGTCAACAACGCGTCTTCAAATCGCGCTTCGTAATCTCGCGGCACTGAAATTCCTTCAAACTTCATGTGACGCAATACTTTCGTGTACGTCTTAAACCTACGAATCAACCCATGCGCCTTCTTTATCCCCACTCCGTTCAGGGACGGCAAATAATCACAACCACTCAACACGCACATTTCTAAAAACATCTCCGGCGTGAACCCGACGAAACTCAAATCTCGATTCCTCGCTAAATCCCCGTACCGAATCTCAATCCCGTGCCCATCGGCGCCCATCTTTGTGAACACACTCGCACACCCGTGCGCAATCAAGTCGCTGTCTTCCGTGATCACGCCATCGACGAATCCGTGCTTGGCCAAGTACGCCATTTGCGCGTCGGCTTCGTACGGCGCCGTCAAACTCTCGAATCCCTCCTTCGCCAACGCATCAATCACCTGCCTCGCCATCTCTGGCGTCACATCCACCGCGCGAGTGTACTGCTCATACGCCGCGCTCGCATTCCCTTGCATTGCGTGTTGTTTCGCGCGCGCCAACGCCTCGCTTCGTCCCCGACGTCGCGACTCCTCCTCTCCAGACTTTGAAGGCAAACGCCCACCATCAAACACATAAATCGCCCGTATCTTCCCTCTCGCAAGCATTCGCGCGCGATTCATAAAATACTCCACGTGTTTACGCGTCGGTACGCCCTCGCACAGCTCTCGCGCGCACGCATACGCACCGCGATGGAGCCACACGTACGCATCGACGCACACCGTTTTCCCACCGTACGCCTCGGCGACGTGCTTGGCGTGCGACACCGACTTGAGCGTCGGGAGGAGGGATGAAATCCCCATCGCCGCGCGCCGACGTCGCGTTCGCGCGCGCGATGCGTCGGCGTCGGCGTCGGCGTCTCACGCGCGCGCAGCTGTCGTCGCGCAGGTTCAAATCGCCGCACACGACGACGCCGACGATGGCTGACGATGATTTGGACGAGGAACTCCTCGCCGAATTGTGTTCGGGCGAGGACGAAATTGAGAAGGTGCGCGAGACGTATTCGCGGTTATTCAGCGGCGGCGCGGCGGCGGCGATGGCAAACGCGCGCTGGATGCCGCCACGACGGCGAGCGCATTGACTGCGACGCGAGGCTTGAACCGCGACGTTCAAGAGCAGATTCTCGAGAGCGCGCGCGCGGACATTGTCGTCGGCGCCGATCGATGCGCGAATATGTCGTGCGCGAAGGCTGGGGAGAAGAAGTGCGCGCGGTGTAAGGCGGTGCGGTATTGTTCAAAGGATTGTCAGCGCGCGGATTGGAAGCGCCACAAGACGTCGTGCGCGGCTATCGATCGTTCGACAGAGGCGACGGGGCGTCGCGCGGGAGCGCCGGCGTTTCAAACGGCGCAGTTGTCACCGCAAGCGATGTTGGATAACTTTATGGCGGCTGAGACTGGCGGGTGGTACGGTGGCGTTTCGCGCGAGCGCGTGTACGAGCGCCTGGTGGTGTCGTTTTGCTTGCGCGTCGCGGACGAACGTACATTTGCGGGAAACATCGTGGGTATCAATCGCGCCTCGCGCGAAAGTGAAAATTTGGATGATCCAGCCACCACGACTGTTATGGAAGAGTTCCGCAAATATGTCAAGCGCGGAAAGACTAAAGGCTATTTACCCAAGGACTGGTCGGCTGACGACGACGTTAAAGTGTGCGAATTCGGCGCGAGGAGAACGGGCGTGTGTACGCATTGGGACAAGCAAGACGTCGTCAAAAAGTATGGATATGCCAGTAGCGAACACATCGTATTGCGCCGGCTCGCCGAAAGCTTTCTTGGTCCCATCGGGCACTGGCTGTGAGTCCATGATGACTCTTACTGCCGTACGGTAGAATTGTACATGTACACAAAATGTTCCAGTTTAAAACTAAAAACTACTCGTCGTGCCGATAGCGAAGCGACGCGGCTAATAATCGTGCACGCAGCGCGCGATTTCGTGGGCTAAAGTACGCGAGCAAGAGCGTCATCAAGTCGTCGTTGGAAGAAAATATTGTGAGAATGTCTTCAATGTCTTCGTCTGAATACGTCGTCTTCGTGGCAATGTTGAGCGCGTGTTTGATGAGAAATGCGCGAGTCCACCATGACCATTTGACGCCTTTGCCACGCGTTGCGAATGGAGACGGCGGCGCGTCGACGACGGTGATAATTTCCACCCTGTCGTACGTTTCGCTCGATGAAGCCACCATGCGGGCGATGTGCGCCATAACCAAATCGACATGCGAGCCTTTAAACGCGGCACAAATCTCTAAGCCATCGCTGCTTTCGTCGACGGCGCGAACGTTCTGCAGCAATAACGACAACAAAACATCAAACACCAGAGTCCTCACCGCATTCGACGGCGACCGGTCGAGAATAGTCTCGAATATCGACTGGAACGTGGAGCTCGACTCGGCGCTCGACTCGTTCGCGCGTCGCGTCTCATCGAGTGGCGGCGCCAAAAACGCCGAAAATGCGACATTCGGCAACGTGCGCTCAATCTGCGCGCGCGCAAAACTCACGACGTCGCAACCACCACTCGAGGCGCCGAAAGTCCATTCCACCGGCATCGCCACGTCGCCGTCGACGACAGTTTTATACACATCCAACAACCGAGCCGCGACGGCGTCGGCTTCTTCAGACGAACCCAAGTGCGGCCGCAACGCCTCACCCGCGATCGCAAATACTTGCATCGCGAGCGCGACGTACACGTCGTCAGAGCGGCGTCCCGCCGCTGCGCGCCGCGTCGTTACGCACATCACTCGAAGGCTACGCAACGCTCCACCCGAGTGCGCCTGGCGAATCCATCGACGCGGATCGATGAAAAACCAAGCATCCGCATCGCGCGTCGCAAACTCATGCGCATCGAACGCGCCTCGCGCGCTCGCGCGCGCGCACGTGCGACGTACGTACGCCGTCAAGCGCTCCACCTCTTCGTCGTCTCGCGCGCGCTCCTCAACCGTAGTAGCTCGCGTCGTCGACATATTCTTAACGCTAAGCGCCGCGCGCCGGTAGACGACGCATCACACGCGTGTTCGCGCGAGGCAAAAAATCCAACGCGAGAGGTGGCGTCACGAAATGACGTCAAACGTCTCAGCTGTTATTACACGAATCTAGTGACGACGCGCCGTCAGCGGTACGGAACCACGATGCGCGCCGGCGTGGCGTTATCATCAAACCCTTTGGCGGTAGAAATCGACCGTCCCGTCATATCGTACGCCATGCTCACCAACGCGAACGCCGCGCCCGCACTCAAGCCCGAGCGCGCCGACCCGTTGCGCAGCCCGAGCACCTGTCCCGCGCACGCGCCTCCAATCGCCCCGTTCCACGCGTCTTTCTCCCCTCTCGCGTGCTCCGCCGCGCACGACGTCGATGCATACAACGCGCCGATCGCGCCGAACAGCGCCGCACCGCTCGCGAGCGCGCCCGCGGTCTTCGCCAGCGCCGGCCACGCGCGCGCGCGCACCACCGCGGGGGCGTCGGCGCCCCACGCCGCGCGCGCCGTGCCCACGAGCGCACCGAACGCCGCGGACGTGCCCGCGGCGTAGGACGTGCGCGTGAAACACGACTGCGATTCGAGCTCGGACATGTGCGGTGCGATCGCCGTCGTCGTCGTCCCGCGCGTCGCGCACTCGCGATCGCGCGCGCGCGCGGTCGCGATCGAGCGATTTGACCTCGCGTCGCCCGCGATCGATCGCAGAAAATAGCTCATGACATTCACATCGATATGTATACGTGTCGAGTGTCCGAACATGTATTTATTTCATGTGTGCCGATGGTTCCACAGAAAATAGCTCATGACATTCACATCGATATGTATACGTGTCGAGTGTCCGAATACGTATTTATTTCATGTGGCGAGTCCTGACTCAGGAGGTTCAAGGGGGGTACATTTTCGTGCTGAGTGCGTCACTCGGCGGCGCCCATGTGGCGGCTGTTCGACGACGACGACGACGGCGACGGGGGTGATGGGCGCGCGAGTGGCGCGACGGTATCGTCCGCGCCACCGTCGTCGTCGTCCGGTCGTCGTGGTGGTGCGCGCGCGACGACGACGCGGCGCGGGGAGGTTGCGAGCGCACACAGTTACTTTTCCAGCGCGCGCGCGATGTGGCGCGCCGCCGACGATGGCTTTGGCGCCGAGGATGTGACGGAGATGCGTACGAGGGTGTTGGCGAGCGTTGTTGAGGACGTGCGGTCATCTCGCGCGCGCGAGATGAGGCGTGATGTGGGTGAGTTTACGCCGATGGGCGACGCGGCGGCGGCGGCGTTGGACGCGCTCGCGCGCGAGGCTGAGCGCGGAGATTGGTGTGCGGGCGCGCGAGAGGCGAGGCGCGTGCTCAACGCGTGTTCGACGCAGTTGAATTTTGGGAATTGGCCGAGTGATGGGTTTTTGGATGCGCACGTGATGGCGCTGGGGTGCGTCGCGGCGTTTGCGTTGACGGCGCCCGAGGCGTTGGATGCCGGTTTGGACGCGGTCTGCGCGCGTGAAAACGATCCAATGGCATCTGCGGCGTGTAGAAATGAAGATTGGGATAGTGATGTGCGCCTGGCTAGAGTTGCGCTTGACTTACTCACCGCGTCGGCGCTTTTGCGCGTGGGTAAAGTGCCTTTGTGGTGCGGCGGCGTCATTCGATGTGTCGAGAGCGACTTCGTGGCGAGGACAAAGAACGCGTTAGAGTTTCCGTTTGGCAGTCGTATTCCAGATGAGTTGCCGGCGAAAGACGTGCCACGCGTGGATGCAACGCACGCCATGATTGTTGAACGCGCGGCGGATTTGGAGCCCACGCGTTTTTACGAGGCTTACGTCGCCACTGAGACGCCCGTCATCATCACCGGGCATCTCGAGCGTGAAGGATGGCAAGCGTTGGAGCTGTTCAAAACACTCGATGTTTTTAACAAATACGGCGACACGATCGTGCCCGTGGAATATGGCACGGCGTTTGAGTCACACGGCGTGGGAGTCACGTCGTTGTCGCGATTCGCCCAGTCATTTTTAGCTCCGTCCAACGACGCGCACGCCGGCGCCCCATCGAGCACGAACGTGGCGTACGTATCGCAGCATCAGCTATTCCATCAAATCCCCGAACTGTGTGAAACGTTCACCGTACCGCCGTACGCGCTCGGGCGCGTTTCACCCGAAACGTCGGCGATAAACATTTGGCTCGGCACTTCGGGGACGCGAACGAGCTTACATCGAGACCCGTACCTGAACTTGTTGTGCCAAGTCGCCGGCTTCAAATACGTGCGCGTGTACGACGATGCGCAAACTCAATATCTCGCTCCGGACGTGCTACGTGCGGGGAACAAAAACACCTTTACTCGCTCGCCGCTCGATCCCGAGCGTTACGTTCCAACCGCCGCCGTCTTCGTCGAGTACATTCTTCGCCCCGGCGACGTGCTGTACATCCCAAAGAACCATTGGCACTACGTTCGCTCGCTCACAACGTCTGTATCTATAAACTTCTGGTTTTAATAGCATTATTAATAGCGTCATGAATAGCGTCGTCGTCATTACCAATCATGTCTCGTACCGCGCGCGTTCTCGTCGCGTCTTCATAGAATCCAATCGCCAGAACTCTGCGCGAGTGCGCGCGCGGTACGACGATGTCCGCCGCGGCTCCCGCCGCCGTTGAGGCGAAGTCAGCGCCGACGCACGAACTCGGATGCCCGAAGTGTCGCTGGTCCCCGAACGGCTGCAAAGTGTGTCGCGAAAAGCCGTACTCGGGAAAATCCGTGCGACCTCCACCGGGCGAACGACCGCGTCAGCGCGTCGTGCGAAAGACCGACGGCGCGGGGAAGACGTCCACGGCGGCGAAGAAGGTGGGGAAGAAGCGCGAGCGAGCGCGTGAGCCGGAGACGACGAGCGATGAGGAGTACGAAGTGCTTGATGAGAATGTAGCGACGACGAGTCAACCGTTAGAGCGTGAGAGACCCGCGTCGGTGTCGGTAGCACGCGCGGAGCCAGCGAAAGCGGTGGTCGTTGAAGATGCGATTATTCATGTGAGCTTTCGTTGCGGTGGACGCGTGAGTGCGGTGCTAGGACGGAAAGGGGAGACGGCGCAAGCGTTACGTTGGAAATCTGGGGCAACTGTCGAGGCGCACCCGACGGAGGAGGATACTGTGGTGATTACCGGTACGAAGGCGAAAGTGGACAAGGCGAAAGAGTTAATATGTGAGATTGTGGAACAAGCAGACGAGAAAGCGGCGGCGCGCGCGGCGGCGGGGCCGAAAGCGGTGCCTAAGGCCCCGCGTCCGTCGCTCGACGTGATGAGCATAGTCAAGGAGATTCGGAAAGATAGCATGGCGTCTACAGATCGCCAGGGTGAAGATGACACGAAAATGAGCGATAGTGCGAAAGCGAACTTGAAAGAATTCATCATGAAACTTCCCGAGCTTTCTTTGAACAGAACGGTGATGGGAAACTTTACGCAAGAAGCGTTGGACATAGCGAAATTCGACGGCGTCCCAGATGCGTGCATCAATGCGCTCAAAGAACGGATCGAAGCCCCGTACACGACCGCGCCAGAGCGTTTGACATTGTTTTATCTGATTGATTCCATCACGCAGGCGAGCCGAGTGGAGGCCCGTGGTGGTTCGCACGCGTTGCACGCGCTTTTCGCTCGAGCGTTGAGCCGTAACATGCGCGAGCTCATCAAGGCTATGATTGCCGTCGTGAAAGTTGACGAATCACAAATGAAAAATGTAGAGGTCCCTGAAGGTGCGACGATAGCCGAAGCACACGCCCGTTATCGCCGAAAGATGGTGCAAAAAGTTTTGGCGATTTGGGAAGGTAGAGAAGTGCTTAGCAAGACGCAAATATCTGCAGCCAAGAGTACAATTAGCGAGTACAGGCATGAGAATCTGCAAAAGAAGGCTCGCGCGTTTGACAAGAAACTTGAACGTCAAGCCGTTCCGAAGGTCAAAGTTCAAGCCGATGGAATTAACGCGGATGAATTCGATGACATCGCGGCTATGTTGGGCAACCAATACGGTAGCGTGCAGGACGTAATTGGGTCGAGTGGTATGCTGGCGAATCGCGCAAGTTTACGGGCCACGTCGCTCGAAAACTCGTCATCGATGGCGATGGCACCGTCGACGTCAGCGGGACCATCAGCGAATGTAACGGATTCGCCGAGTGACCTTTCGATGGAAGGTGACAAAACGGTTGTGGAAGTACCGCTGCCGCCGCCGCCCCGGGCGCCGCCTCTCGCGTCGCACGTTTTCGGAAATCAATCGAGCAGTGCGTACTCGGTCGGACTACCACCAACCCCGCCGCCACCGCGGCCGCCGGTGTGTGTAGAGGTACCGCCACCGCCGCCGCCGATGTAGCGCCGAACGTGCAGCGCAGACTTTTGGGCGCGCTCGGCCGCCGCTGCGCTCAAAGCGTCTTTTCGCCCGCGGCGTCAGAGGTGCGTCTCATTGGACGTTTGGAAAGATCGCGCGCGCACATATGCGCCGCATCAATCAACAATACGATCATGACTGCGGTTCGCGCCGACTACGTGCTATAAAATCACACGAGCGCTTC
>Ga0181596_10005322_pt1 | contig 11319 bp, 10 predicted proteins | sample 041ome_6_FD_148655 | JGI IMG/M metagenome (GOLD analysis project Ga0181596, IMG submission 148655) | Coastal salt marsh microbial communities from the Groves Creek Marsh, Skidaway Island, Georgia - 041402US metaG (spades assembly) | ecosystem: Environmental > Aquatic > Marine > Intertidal zone... | reverse complement strand
CGGAGCGTCAGGAGAGCGCCAGCTCGCGATGCTACGACGTTTGCCGCGCATTCTTCGTTTTATCCCGGGTACTGCACAAGACGTCAGAGCCTACTTCTTAACGCTACAGTACTGGCTGGCTGGATCAGAGGATAATCTGAGCCGCATGGTGAGCTTTTTGATTCATCGCTATGCCGCTGGTCCTCGTGAGGTGTTGCGAAAAATTGCGCACGAAGAGCCTCCGATTGAGTATCCCGACGTGGGCGTGTACCAGTTAGAAGGTCGACAGCGGATTGTTGATTCGATCGAGGCAGTATCGGCACCAGACAATCAAACAGGAACTGTCGGTTTGTTGTTGATGCGATCCTATGCGCTCGCGGGTAATACCCGCCACTACGACGCAGTAATTCAGGCCCTGGAGGCCCGCGGACTGAAGGTTATTCCTGCCTTTGCTGCCGGGTTAGATGCGCGTCCCGCAGTGAAGCGTTTCTTTATGCAAAATGATCAGCCTATCGTCGACGCTGTGGTGTCGTTAACCGGCTTTTCACTTGTTGGTGGGCCCGCCTATAACGACACGGATGCCGCGCAAGCCATGCTGGCCGAGCTAAACGTGCCTTACCTTGCGGTTCAGGCGCTCGAGTTCCAGAGTATTAACCAATGGCGTGAATCACCAATGGGGCTCATGCCAGTTGAAGCCACGATCATGGTGGCTATTCCTGAGCTTGACGGTGCGACGGGGCCCATGGTGTTCAGCGGGCGCGACCGAGAGGATCCCAAGCGCTCCTTCGATATGAGTCCCGAGATCGAGCGTATTGAGCGATTGGCTGACCGAGTACATAAGCTCGTGAAATTGCGGCGAACCGCACGGGCAGATCGCAAAATAGGGATTACCCTATTCAATTTTCCGCCCAACAGCGGGGCTACCGGAACGGCTGCGCATTTGAGCGTTTTTGAGTCGGTGCTCAATACACTAAAGGCACTCGATAAGGCGGGTTATCAGGTTGACATACCCGAGAGTGTTGACGCGCTGCGAGATGCCTTGTTGGTCGGGAACTCGGAGCAGTTTGGTGCCGAAGCAAACGTGCACGCAACAATCCCGGTCGATGACCATGTCGCGCGTGAGCCGTACCTAGAGGAAATAGAAGCTCAATGGGGTCCTGCTCCCGGCAAACATTGGACCGATGGACGGCAGTTGTTCGTTCTCGGTAAATCATTTGGCAACGTGTTCATTGGTGTGCAGCCAGCCATGGGTTACGAAGGTGATCCCATGCGGCTGCTGTTCGAAGGCGGCCTAGCGCCAACGCACGTATTCTCGGCGTATTATCGCTGGCTCCGTGAGGATTACGAAGCCGACGCCGTTCTGCACTTTGGCACCCACGGCGCTCTCGAGTTTATGCCGGGCAAGCAGGTCGGCCTATCAAACCAATGTTGGCCAGATCGCCTCATTGCTGATTTACCTAATTTTTACCTGTACGCCGCGAACAACCCTTCTGAGGGGTTGATCGCAAAACGTCGCTCGGCCGCGACATTGATTAGCTATCTGACACCACCCGTTACGCAGGCGGACCTACACAAAGAGTTTGCCGAATTGCGTTCAATGATCGATCGATGGCGCACCAGAGAGCCAGGGACTAATGAGGCCCAGGTGCAACAGTTGATCGATGCGATCGCCGCACAGGCCGAAATTTGTGAGCTCTCAACAACCGCGGCCCCCGAAATGACGACGGAGGCAGAGTCCTGGGTCACTGATCTGAGGTTGCAGCTAGACGAGATTGAAACGTCGCTGATTCCGTTTGGTATGCATGTGATTGGTTCTCCTATGACATCAGATGAGCGCGCAGAGACAATCGCAGCCATTGCACAGGCCGGTGGCGCTGATGCGATTGACCCAAGCCGATTGGATAGCGTGCTCGCTTCTGAAGATCGAGCTGCGTTGAATGGACTATTGGCGGAATATCACATCGCTCCGGACGATATCGAGTCGCTTGCCGATCGATTAACTGCGGCCTTTAGTCATTTGGCTGAGGAGTTCGAACTTCCCGCCCTGATTGATGCACTGGATGCGAAATTCATCCCGCCTGTGTCCGGTGGTGATCTTATTCGTAACCCTGAGAGTCTCCCGACCGGGCGCAACATTCATGGCTTTGATCCGTTTAGATTACCCAGTGCGTTCGCCTTGATCGAGGGTGAGCGGCAAGCCAAGCAACTAGTGGAGCGCCATGTTATTGACAGTGGCGCATTTCCAACTTCAGTCGCGTTGGTTTTGTGGGGAACTGACAACTTAAAGAGTGAGGGCGTTGCCATTGGTCAGGCGCTTGCTCTCATTGGCGCACGCCCTCGTTTCGATAGTTATGGCCGCCTATCAGGAGCGGAGCTAATCCCTATCGAGTCACTTGGACGCGCTCGTGTCGATGTCCTGGTTACGCTTTCCGGAATTTTCCGTGATCTGCTTCCCATGCAGACGCGTCTGCTAGCGGAGGCTGCGTATTTAGCCGCTGCGGCGGACGAGCCCTTGGATTTGAATCCGATCCGGCGAAGTGCACTGGATTACCAGGCAAAGCATGACTGTGATCTCGATACAGCCGCCTTGCGGGTATTCAGTAATTCAGAGGGAGCTTACGGATCGAACGTCAATATGCTGGTGGACTCTGGTCGCTGGGATGATGAATCCGAGTTCGCAGATACGTATACGAACCGAAAGGGATTCGCCTACGGCAGAACCGGTGCCGTCACTCAGCAGACGAACCTGTTAAACGAGGTGTTGGGCAATGTTGATCTCGCCTATCAAAACCTCGATTCCGTGGAGCTTGGCATCACAACTGTCGACCACTACTTTGACACGTTGGGTGGTATTAGTAGTGCGGTTCAGCGTGCCAAGGGCGACAGTGTGCCCGTGTACATCGCTGATCACACCGGTAGTGGCGATGGGAAAGTTCGCACGCTCGATGAACAAGTTGCACTAGAGACGCGTACGCGTCTTTTGAATCCAAAATGGTACGAGTCGATGCTCGACCATGGATACGAGGGCGTCCGACAAATCGAGGCACACCTCACCAATACCATGGGCTGGTCAGCAACAGCTGGCGGCGTTGCACCGTGGGTTTACAAGCAAGTATCAGAAACATTCATTCTTGATGAAGACATGCGGCGGCGGTTGGCTGAGCTCAATCCCGTTGCGGCATCTCGCGTCGCTAATCGGCTCATTGAGGCACAAGAGAGAGACTACTGGGGAGCTGACGAGGAACAACTCGAGGCGCTTAGGCGCGCGGGTGAAGACCTTGAAGATCTCTTAGAAGGCATATCGGGGGAGGTAGCCGCATGAATTCACCAAATCAATTTATTCCAGTTAAGGATGTCGGAAACGGTGATGGCGAGGGCAGTGTTCAGGTGCACCTGGATGAGCACATTGATGTCGCGAAAGCGAAAGTTTTCGCTGTGTACGGGAAGGGTGGTATCGGTAAGAGCACAACTTCATCGAACCTATCAGTTGCTTTTTCAAAGCTTGGCAAACGCGTTATTCAAATCGGGTGTGACCCAAAGCATGATTCTACTTTCACTCTGACCAAAGCGTTGATGCCGACAGTTATCGATGTCCTGGAGTCAGTTGAGTTTCATGCTGAAGAACTCCGAACCGAGGACTATGTTCACGTTGGCTACAACGGTGTCATGTGTGTGGAAGCCGGGGGGCCACCCGCGGGAACGGGCTGTGGTGGCTACGTCGTTGGTCAGACGGTCAAACTGCTAAAACAGCATCACTTACTCGACGATGCCGACGTCGTTATTTTTGATGTCTTGGGCGATGTTGTTTGCGGTGGTTTTGCCTCACCGCTCCAGCACGCTGAACGAGCGCTTGTCGTCACAGCGAACGATTTTGACTCGATTTTTGCGATGAACCGGATCGCAGCTGCGATAGAAGCAAAATCCAAAAACTACGGTGTTCGTCTGGGTGGCGTAATTGCAAACCGCAGCGCGGACACGGATGAGATCGATCGATTCAACGACGCAGTGGGATTGAAGCGAGTAGCTCACTTCCCGGATCTCGACGTCATACGACGCAGCCGCCTCAAAAAGTCGACACTATTTGAGCTACCTGACTCGCCAGAGCTGAAGGCTGTGCAAGACGAGTATCTGCAGCTGGCAGAGGGGCTTTGGAATGGCTCGGAGCCGCTAGACGTCAAGCCGATGAAAGACCGTGACCTATTCGACTTCCTGGGGTTTGACTGATGGCTCACGCGAACTACCAGCAGCGACGCCAGCAGATCGAGCATTATTTCGATCGCACGGCAGCCGACGTATGGGCACGACTGACCTCAGACGAGCCCGTTAGTGGTATTCGCGAAACAGTCCGTGCGGGCAGAGAAACGATGAGAAATACCCTGCTCAGCTGGCTACCGGACGACTTGAAGGGTTGTCAGGTGCTCGACGCAGGTTGTGGAACTGGGGTTATCTCTATAGAGCTTGCTAAGCGGGGCGCAGAGGTTATCGCTGTCGACCTCTCGCAGTCACTGATTGATCTCGCGAACGAGCGCTACTCGACTATGGACGAGTACCACCGAATTCAGTTCATCGTTGGTGACATGCGTCAATTAGAAGGCGAGCGCTTTGATCATGTGCTCGCGATGGACTCCATCATTCACTACGCGGCTCAAGACGGACTTCGAACGCTTGAGACGCTTGCAGATAGCGTCGATCAGTCGATGGTTTTCACGTTTGCTCCCAGGACTTTGCCGCTTGCAGCGATGCACGCTGTTGGTAAGTTTTTTCCAAGAAGTGATCGTGCGCCAGCTATAGAGCCAATCGCGCCCAGCGCGCTAATGAAATCACTGGGTAACTCCAAGGCGCTAACGGATTGGCACGTAGGTCGAGAGCATAGAGTCTCGACTGGCTTCTACACATCTCAAGCAATGGAGTTGGTCAGAGCATGCTGATCTCGCGCGAGCAATTCATGGCCTTGACCGCTCGAGTAAATGAGCGGTACCTGCCATGGCTGAACGTGGTGCAGGGTGATCTCACCCTGTCTAGGCTCGCGCGCCTATCTCTGTTCCAAGTCTCTGTTGGTATCTGTTTCGTGCTCCTCAACGGCACGCTCAACCGCATTATGGTGGTGGAGTTAGGACGAGCCGCGTGGCTTGTCTCGGCGATGCTGGCGCTGCCCTTATTGCTGGCTCCAGCGAGGGTGTTCATAGGTTACCGCTCTGACAACCACCAGTCCTTCTTGGGCTATCGACGCCTTCCTTATTTGTGGATGGGGACGATGGGTCAGTTTGGCGGTCTCGCACTGATGCCGTTCGTTCTGATTCTGATGACATCAGCTGACGCCAGCGCTTCGTGGATGGGTTTTGCCATGTCGTTGGGCGCTCTGTTGCTCGTGGGTGCTGGCATGCATACCACTCAGACAGCCGGTCTCGCTTTGGCAACCGATTTGGCTACGGAAAAAACACGCCATCAAGTCGTCACGATGCTTTATCTCATGCTGCTCGTGGGAATGGTAATTGGTGCTCTTTGTTTCTCATTGTTACTTGAGCCTTTCAGTTACTTCAGACTCATTCAGGTCATTCAGGGTTCAGCATTAGTTGTGGCTGGTCTTAACATTGTCGCGATGTGGCAGATGGAGCCTAGAAGACCCGATCTCACAAGCTTTGAATTGTCACGACCAACGTTCGCGCAGTCTTGGAGAGCCCTATCTGCAAACCCCGGTGCGCACAGGCTTTTGATTGCGGTTGCTCTCGGGACGCTTGGTTTCAGCATGCAAGAAATTTTGCTCGAGCCCTATGGCGCTGAAGTGTTGGCCATGTCAGTCGGTCAAACCACGCGGCTTACCGCCATCTTTGCTGGTGGCATGCTCATCGCAATGGCGCTATCGGCGCGGTATCTCGGGCGCGCGGGCGAGCCTATTAGACTGGCTGCTTACGGTGCCGTCGTCGGGGTATTTGCTTTTGCTGCGGTCATTATGGCGGGGGCCTTTGACTCTCTTACTTTGTTTGCCGCGGGCACCTTGCTGATTGGCATTGGCAACGGCCTCTTCGCCGTTGGGACGCTGACAGCTGCCATGCTATTGGCAGGAAAGGCTACCGCAGGACTCGTAATTGGGACCTGGGGCGCTGTTCAGGCAATGGCCGCTGGCTGCGCCATATTCCTCGGTGGCGCGCTGCGCGACATGACAGAAGCGCTGATTCATAGCGGCACGATAAGCCAGCATTTGTCGGGTCCCGCGACACCTTATGGCGCGGTTTATCACCTAGAAATAATTATCTTATTCGCCTCGCTTGTTGCACTGGGTCCATTGGTGCGGCGGTTAGGCAATGACAAGGACCAACCACTCACAATGAAACTTGCTGATTTCCCGAGCTAGAAACCACTACCAGGAGGACACACCATGGGTACTGGAGAAATTTATTTAGATTTTGCAGCTATCATGTTCACCGTTTTTTGCGGTGCATTCGTCTATCTCGTGCTCTATCTTCACAAAGAAGGTAAGCGTGAGGGATTCCCGCTTCGTCACGACGGACCGGTTGATACCTATAGCACCGGCGTAGGTGGTCTTCCCGATCCGAAGACTTACAAGCTGGCACACGGTCAGGGCGAGCGAACGGTTCCGGGACCAATGCCTGACCAATATGAGCTAAAGGCGAAGCCAACACATGCTCACCCCGGAGCACCTCTCGAGCCCACGGGCGACCCCATGGTCGACGGTGTTGGACCTGCGGCCTATTCGATTCGGCCTGAGCGTCCTGACCTTACGGTTGATGGTGCTCCTCGAATCGTGCCACTTCGCGTCGATAGTGATCACAATGTTCACAAAAATGACCCTGACCCGCGCGGACAAGCAGTCTATGGCTGTGATGGTGAGCGAGGGGCTACGGTTGTGGATTTGTGGGTCGATCGTGCTGAACCACACTTTCGCTATGCAGAACTCGATGTCGGCGAGCGACGGGTGCTACTTCCCATGACACTTGCTCGCGTTAAGCCTGATGGCTCTGTTCACGTTAAGTCGATCCGTAGCGATCAGTTCAAGCAAGTGCCCGGTCTGGCCAATCCAGATCAGGTGACGTTACAGGAAGAAGATAAGATCGTAGCGTTCTACGGTGGCGGCACTATGTACGCAATGCCCGGCCGCCAAGGTCCTTGGCTGTGAACGAGTACGGTTACGAGCCCATTGCCGGGCTCCCCGGGGATCTGCCGGAGGGCGAACACGTCCTCTGGCAGGCATCCCCAAGTTGGGAGTCTCTGGCGAAACGCGTTTTTCAGGTCTATACCGCGTCGTTGTATTTCACGGTGCTGATCGCGGGTCATGCTATCTACCGCATTATGGACGGTGCGCCCCTCTCTGTTTTGACGGGTACACTCGCATGGCAAGGTGGCTTGGCACTGATGGTTATTGGTATTTTGGCTTTTATGGCCAAGCTCTATACCAAGAGCACCATTTACACCATCACTAACCGGCGGTTGGTTATTCGCTCGGGCGTGGCTTTGCCAATGATTGTGAACTTGCCATTAACGAAGGTGGAGTCTGCGGGATTGCGTCGTCTTCGCGATGGCACGGGAGACATTACGTTCCTGCCGCTTGAGGGCACGAAGGTTTATTGGTTAATGCTTTGGCCACACGTTCGACCGTTTAGTTTCCGCCGAGTACAACCCTTACTCAGGGGTATAGAGGATCCAGACGCGGTTGCACGACTGCTGGTTAACGTCATTAAGGAAATGCGTGATACGTCGAACGACGAGCTAGAAGCGACACAGATCGCTGCGGTTTAACAGACGCTAGTTCACAACTAGCTGGGGGGGTAATGTGGGTTGGCCCGGATTGTTGTTCGGGGTGCTGAGGCATCCCATCTTTTTATTGCTGGCGCTCGTCGCACTGGCGTGGTCTCTCATATCCGTAAATAATCAGGGGCATCAAGGTCCGCCAACGAAACCTGATGTCCAGATCCTTGCAAGCGTTACGTTAAAGGTGGTGGATGGTGAGTCGGGCGAGGTGAAGATTCTTACCTCGGGTAGCTCCGATCCTATTGCCCTTTACGGTGTCGGGGAGGGTAGCTTCTTTCGCGGCGTCATGCGTACGCTGGTTCGTGAGCGATCAGCTCGTTCGATCATTGATAAGCCCGAATTCGTCCTGGAGTTAACGGCGAACGGCGGTCTGATGCTAGTGGATGAGCTCACGGGCTACTGGATCGCGATCGAGGCCTTCGGTCCCGATAATTACCGTGAGTTTCGATCGATCTTTGATAAAGCTCGCGAATCGTCGCTCGTACTGGCGGATAGTAACTAAGCTATGTTTTGGCCTGCTTTAGCCACTGCTGTGTCCTCATGGTGGTTACTTACAGGACTCGCCCTGTTGTTGGCTCATCAGTCGGGGCGACGCGCGCGCGCCGGATTTATATTGGTCTCCATACTCGCACTGGCTGCATTGCTACTCGTGCCGTTTAACGCAAGCTTGGAAACCCCGATGGCAGCGGCAACAGGATTCATTTTAGGTCTGGTAATTTGGTGTTGGTTAGAAATTAGCTATTTGCTGGGATACGTCAACGGACCTAACCATCAACCGTGTCCCCCACAGGCTCCAATCTGGGATCGTTTCAAAGGTGCTGTCTCCACCACCGTTTATCACGAGGCTTGCGTGGTAGCCACCGTTGCGTTTCTAGCCCTGATGACTCGCACAGAACCTAATCCCACGGCCTTCTATACGGTGACTGTCCTCGGGATCATGCGCTGGAGCGCTAAGCTCAACTTGTTTTTTGGTGTCAGGGCGTTCAACGAACGCTGGTTACCCGAACATTTGAACTATCTGATGTCCTATTTGAGGACCGATCGGCTGAGTGCTTTTTTACCGGTCTCGACGGCTATGGGTTTGTTTGCCACATACCTGATTTTTAAGAACGCGATCATGATTCCTGATCTCACTCAGCAACTATCACTCTATTTGGTCGGGAGTTTGATGCTTTTGGCGTCAATAGAGCACATATTCCTTATGTTTCCAGTAAATGAAGCCGCGTTATGGAGCTGGGCTCGTGCAAATGAGCCTCAATTACGCGCAGTTCGGGTCGAAAAAGATGAGATCTGAACGCTCCTTTTGTCTTGTTTTCGTCCAAGTTCTCTTGACGAGGTATATTTCCAGGAATAGTGTAGGTGCGTGGGAGTGCCATTTGTGTTCCCATCTGACTGGTGCTCCAGTAGCGCTTCCGTTTTCGGTCTTCGGTCGACGAAACACCGGTGAACCCAGCCAGCGATTAACGCGGTATTGAACGGGGTGCTGTTAGCATGACATGGTCGAATCAGAAGCCGCCAGGCTTGGATAACATCTTCGATCGCCATGGTAGCCCACACGCGATAGCGGGGGAGGCCATAGCGCTGGTCGACGGAACCGCGCATTTATCGTTGTCCAATGCATTACGTGAAAGCGGCGCGACATCAGCGGCGCTTTACGTCCACATTCCCTTTTGCCCCAGTCGCTGTTTAAGCTGCGATCACCTGACGATTATCGAGCATGATCATAAGGCGATGGATCGCTATTTGGCTCATTTACACGATGAGTTCGCATTGATGGCAAGACAATCTCGGTTTTATCTGGAGGTAAACCGGATTCATATTGGCGGTGGGTCCCCGAATTACCTCGATGATGTTCAGTTGGCTCGTCTCATGGAGTCTATTCATGCCGCTTTCGATGTAACGGAGGATGCCGATATCTCGATGGAAATTAATCCCCGACGAACATCGCGTTCGCAGCTCGATTTAATTCAGGGGTTAGGCGTTAAACATCTCCATCTCGAGGTTCGTGATGTCGATCCGAATGTACAAAGTGAACTAGGCAGGACCCAGTCATTTAGCCTCCTCGAAGACGTCTACAGTGTTTCGCGTGACATGAAATTCAAGAGCGTGAATATGGATCTGGTCTTTGGTCTGCCGGGCCAAACCTCGAGGTCGATGAAAAACAGTGTGGCGATGATCGCCGAGCTTGCACCGGATATGTTGGTATGTCAGCAATACACTCGGAGGCCTCAGCAGTTCCCCCATCATGCCGCGCTTGATGATGACGCCATGCCCAATCTTGCCGAAAAGCTTGCGATCTTTAACGCGGTAGCCGTTGGCTTGGAAGACGAAGGTTACGACTGGATTGGGCTAAACGCGTTTGTGCGACCAGGTCATGATCTTAGTATGGCGCAAGAAAACGGTACGTTGCGATACAGCGCATTTGGCTACAGTGAAACCGAGGTTTCGCAGGTCCTGGGCGCAGGACTGGGTGCGGTGAGTGAAGTGGGTGACATTGTTGCGCAGAACTACATTGACATTGACGGTTGGCAAATGGCCCTAGATCAAGGCCACTTGGCAACCCAGGCCCTGATAGAGACGAGTGAATTCGAAATCGCTCGACGTTCGGTTATGCGTCGTTTGATGTGTAATAGCGACGTGCCCATATCCTCAGTAAACCAATCCCAGGTGCTAACGCTTGTTGAGTCTCTGGAAAGTCAGGGTTACACGGAAAAACGTGATTCTTCTATCTATCTGACAGAGCTTGGGCGTTTGGCTCTGCCACATTTTTGGTCAGATTCCTCGCCACGATTCCGTTGGTTGTAGTCGCAGTCGGCCTCAAGCGCTAAGCGGCAGTTGCCCTCGAAATTCGTTTTTTATACGCTGCCATTCCATCGCGAACCAGGGTGTGGTTTGGATGCTGTCACTGTGTAGCCATTCGTCCACGCTATCGACTGAAACCCATGTGGTGTCAGCAATTTCTGTTGGATTGAACTCGGGCAGGGGTCTACCCATCACGTTGCCAATGAACACCGAGCATAGCTCGTGCTCGCTGCCGATATTGTTAAACATCGCGTGATATTGAAATTTGTAGAGAAACGTGAGTTCCGCTTCCAGATTCAGCTCTTCTTTCAGTCGTCGCTTAGTTGCGTGATTCAAGGTCTCTCCGCGTCTCGGGTGACTACAGCAGGTATTCGACCAGCACTCAGGCCAAAGCGGTTTGAGTGTACTCCGTTGTTGGAGCAAGACTTCGCCTTGGTCATTAAACAAGAAAATTGAAAAGGCTCTGTGCAGTAGGCCATTACCGCGGTGTGCTGCTGCTTTTTCTTCGTACCCTATGACAATGTCATCACTATCAACTAACATCAGCGGTTCGTTGTCGAAAGAGACGATGTTAGAAGTATTAGTCATAGCGTTAGTTTAAAGTGGTTTTACGTTGGGCGTAAGGTAAAAAAAGACCCACTCCTTGGGGAAGGACATGTGAACTGAGCAAGTCGGGTGGAGATCGGCGATCGTAGCTCTGGGGGCAGGGTGATCGCGAAGTCCCGATTGGGTTCACATCGCAACGTCTGGGGGCAGCCGGTGCGTGGGTCG
>Ga0181596_10005313_pt1 | contig 11333 bp, 14 predicted proteins | sample 041ome_6_FD_148655 | JGI IMG/M metagenome (GOLD analysis project Ga0181596, IMG submission 148655) | Coastal salt marsh microbial communities from the Groves Creek Marsh, Skidaway Island, Georgia - 041402US metaG (spades assembly) | ecosystem: Environmental > Aquatic > Marine > Intertidal zone... | reverse complement strand
TCTTTGACTGTCGAACCATTCAACAGTTTCTCGATAGTACATAACATTTACATTACTAACAAGAAAACTGACACTGAGAATAAAGTTTAATTCTCTGAAGAACTTGATATTCTCTAACAGCACCGACCACTTCAATGGATATCTTATATACTCAAAACGTTTTTCTATACCGTCTATGCTGAGGCATATATTAACATTTTTAAATTTTGACAGTATTTGTTTTTGATCAGCAGTTAATTCTACACTGCCGTTACTAACCAAACTGATGAAACAGTTTGTGTTATTATGTTCTAACAGTTGTTCTAATACCCAAAAGTTTTTCTTTTCTAGTAGAGGCTCCCCGCCAACAAACGACAACATTACTAGATCTTTGTAATCGATATCATCAAACACATTTTTTGATACGAAGTTAATGTAGGTTTGTTTTTGTTGTACTTTACCTTTTAACCATTCTAAGTGTTGTGACCAAACTTTAGCACCTGCATTATCACCAGGGGGGAGACGGCGAATTATTTGCTGGGTTTCGTTTAATAAATATGACCCATCATCTTTTCTTATGTTTGCCCACAAGCTACTAGCTAACCCGTTACAAGTTACACAACTACTATTACAAAGATTAGATGTGTGTAGTTTAACTATTCTTGTGCTGTAGTTGCCCTGCTTACATTCAGACTCCACAGCATTGATATCTCTGTCTGCATAAAAGTCAAAGATTTCGTTTTTAATTTGTCTATCACTCTTAGCACCTCGATCTTCTAAGTGCCAACATTTACTACAGGCGGCACTGCGCTTTCCATTAAGCATATCCTGTTTGACCTGTTCAACATCAACCCCGGTAGGTAATAGACAACAAGGAGTAGTCTCGGGCTTCTTGAATTCTTTGGCATAAAACGGCAAAACACAAAAGTAGTTATTCATTGCATTTCTATTTATAGTATGCTATACTTGTTGAAATTATTAAGAGGCATACATGAATATAGTTAAGTTCAATGAAGAAACAGTAGATCAAAGAAGAGATATTATCAAGTCCATGTTGAGTGAAGGTGTGTACACAGTTACCTTTACCAAAGTAAATGGCGAAACAAGAGAGATGCCTTGTACACTCAAAGCAGACATACTACCACCACAAAAGGTAGTAGAAGACGAAGAAAAAACAGAACGTAAAACCAACACAGAGAATTTGTCGGTTTGGTGTACTGACAAAGGTGGCTGGCGCAGTTTCAAACTAGCCAATGTAGTAGAAGTAGCACCAATTCAACCTTAAGGAGAAAACTATGTTAGATTGGATCCAAGATCGATTTGCAGAACGCACCAGTTTAGACGGCGTAGCACTTATTGCTGTCGGTGTAATTGTTTTGATCTTTAGCCCACTTGCCACAATTGCGTCCTATGCCGCGATCCTGTATGGTATTTGGACTTTGGTTAAATCAGAGTAACAAAACTCTTGACAACGTCCTAGGAGTTGTCTATAGTACTACGTATGCTACACTGTAGCATTTTCATTAACAGGAGAAATATATTGTTTAATCTAAAAACAAAGCAAGGCAAATTATTCAAAGCTCTCGTCCTTGACGGTGAGTCACTTTCCGCTAGTCAGATTACAAAGCGGTTCGCAATCAAGAACCCGACGGCTACCGTGAGTGATATTCGTTACGCAGGATTTCCAATCTATGCGAACACACGAAAAGCTGGCAATGGCGTTCGGGTTACCGAATATGCACATGGTCGAGCAAGCCGCAAGTTGGTGGCTGCCGGATACCGTGCCATGCAAATGGGTCTCGTTGAGTAATTCTACTCCAACTTGAGACAAGTAAAGGGCGGCGCAATGTCGCCCTTTTTTATTGACTTAATAACCTGATGCAAGTATAATAACTGTATGAATTATGTATTTGATGTAGACGGAACACTTACTCCAAGTCGCAGTAGCATGTATGGTCCATTCAAAAGTTGGTTCCTGGATTGGATCAAAGGCAAGAACGTGTACTTGATTACTGGCAGTGACTATGCCAAAACACTGGAACAGATTGGCCCAGAAGTAGCACACAATGTAAATGCAATTTACAATTGCGCCGGCAATAGCATATATGTACGTGGACAGTTGGTTTACAAAAGTGACTGGCGTATAGGTGGTGATCTTGAATTATTTTTGCAGGATTGGCTTGAATACAGCTCTTATCCGACCCGCACAGGCACACATATTGAACACAGGATTGGTCTGTGTAACTTTAGTATAGTAGGGCGTGGTGCTGACCCACAGCAACGTGCAGACTATGTGAAATGGGATACAGAACGCAGAGAGCGTTACGAAATAGCAGAAGCCATAACCAAAATGTACCCAGACGTGGATGCTACAGTAGCAGGTGAAACAGGAATAGACATCTACCAAAAAGGCAAAGACAAAGCACAGGTTGCTGATGTGCTGTCGCCGTTTGTGTTCTTTGGTGACAAGACTGACCCAGGCGGCAACGACCATACCATAAGTTTACGTGCAGAAAAAGTTCACAGTGTGACCAGTTTTAGTGACACTTGGCAAGCACTGAGGTTCCTGTACGCTACTGAAAATCAGTAGTTTTAAACATGATTTTCACTATGTACTTTTACCATTTTCACCAGTATAGTACATATAAGTAAAAGTGTTAGAGACGTTCTAACACAGTTTATGAAACAACCTCAGAGGAGAATTACTATGTGGACAAAACCAGAATATACAGAAATGCGTTTCGGCTTTGAAGTAACCATGTACATTGCTAACAAGTAATCTACATTTACTTTACGAAATAAAAAATGCTCACTTCGGTGGGCATTTTCTTGACCTGCATACCTATTTGCAGTATAATACACTGATAACAATTCAAGGAGAAACATAACATGATCGAAGCAAAGAAAATTCCTACCATTACATTTATGTGTAGAGTAGGTGATGAACAGCCCGAAGACGGTGGATGCCCAATCGGCGGAGAATTTGTACCCACTACAACAGATCAACTGTTTGGCGGTAAGAAGGTAATTGTGTTCTCACTACCAGGAGCATTTACCCCAACCTGTAGTACATTCCAACTGCCTGGCTTCGAGCAAGCACATGAAGACTTTTATGCACAAGGCATTGATGAAATTTATGTATCCAGTGTTAATGACAGTTTTGTAATGAATGCTTGGGCACAGCATCTTGGAATCAAAAACGTAAAAGTTATTCCAGATGGTAATGGTGAGCTTGCAGATGCATTAGGCATGCTTGTTGACATGAGTGTTGTTGGCTTTGGCAAGCGTTCAAGACGTTTTGCAGTTGTTATCAACGATGGTGTAGTTGAACGCAGTTTTGTGGAACCAGAAGGCACTGCGGACGACCCAGATCCATATGGTGTAACTTCACCAGAGAACATCCTCAAAGTATTGTCTGACGCACCTGGTGCATAATAAATAACAATACAGGAGTGTAATTATGAAGAATATTATCAAAAAACTTTTAAAGCGTAGAGATACTATTTGGGTAAAACCTTACTTTGAAGATTGCCTCTAGTATTATCATATGCTCCAAGAAAAGCGGCTCCGGCCGCTTTTTTATTAAATAGTATTGTATTTCAATTATTTCTAGTGTATAATTAATCTATGATTTATACCTTTGGTTGCAGTGTTACAAAGTGGTATTGGCCTACCTGGGCTGATTGGCTCAGCGTGTACAAAGGCCCGGTTACTAATCTTGCGTTTAAAGGATACGGTAACGATAACATATACTGGACCTTGTTTGAAACTTTACCCAAGATTAAAAAAGATGATCATGTAATTATCATGTGGACTCAAGCACATAGATTAAATTACTGGTACGATCGCGAATGGATTGATCAACAGGATGTGTTGGGCTTTTTCCCGGACACTCAAGGAGATCTTTGGTATAGCAAAGAACCGTATACAGGATTTTATAGGTCACACCCAGAATACCAGCCTAGTTTGACGCACATGTTAATCAACAAACTTCAAACTGTTTATAATACACAATTGTTGTTAGAACAGCATGGATGCAAGTATACCATGATGTTTGTTCATAATCCTTTTTTGGATTGTCGACCTATATATTCTCCTAAATTTGAATTTGTGTGGCACAAAAAAGAAATCATAAGCAACGAGGAACTGGAAATAGCAAATAGAGTAGTTAACATGACCCCTGTCAGGGGATTACTTGAAAGAATAAACTGGAATAACTTTGCAAGTGCTCCAACTGATGCTACAAAGCCAGAAACCTATACAGGCATGTGGGAATACTTTTTTAACAAAAAAGAATATTTGATTTATAGTCACGACACCGACCCGCATCCGATACCACTAACACATCACGATTTTGCATTGGAAAAAATATTAGGATGGAATATCAAAGATGCACCTCACCGTGGTATAGCTATTGACATGAGTAAACAAGCCATGTCCATTGATATTCCTGAGTTTGTAGCCACAGACTATGTCGCTCCGCCAACTGCTGTGTTGTTAAAATCAAAATTCGATTCGCTATTAGATGAACTCAGAAGTAATTAAAGACTTTTACAGTGAGCTTGGATTTCCAGGTCCATACACCTGGGAGGATATTCAATTCTACGAACAAGAAGGTATACACAACATATATCTTCGAGCAATAGACCAACATTTACAAGACCATACAGATATACTGGACGTAGGGTGCGGGACAGGATTGGTTAGTAACCTGTTCGCTAGTCGTTACAACAGCAACTTTACCGCAGTTGATTTCAGCAACAGCATTGAGTATGCACAACAGTTTGCTGTGGCAAACAATATTGATAATGTAAAGTGGATAAAGCAAGATTTTACAAAACTTAAATCTGAAAAGAAATATGATACTATTATTTGTTGTGGAGTACTGCACCACATACCTGAATATAAAAAAGCATTAGAAAAGATTAAATACTTGTTAAAGCCAGGTGGAAAACTGCTATTAGCCTTATATAACCCTTGGGGCAAATTCCTCAAAAGATATTTTCGCATAAGATATCATTCTCCAATACTGTACCAGGATCAAGAGCTTAATCCTTTTGAACTGAGTTTTAGTTTTAAACAAACACTTGAAATGTGTAGTGACCTTGAGTTCCAAAGTGTTGTACCCAGTATCGGTAATAGGTTTGTTGACTTACACGCCATGTTTAATAATCAAAACGGCGGCTTGGCATTGTACGTATTTAAAAAATGAAAAACATAGTCATAGCGAACTTTCCTCGCTTCAATTATCAAATTTGGCTGCCGGTGTTGTGGTCCAGCGCAAAGACCTATTACGAACGTAATGGTGAGCGTGTTGATGAGTGGAATTGGCAACCGTGTGAGCTGGATGTGTACAGCGAAGAATACTTTGATGAAATCTGTGCCAAAATACACAAGTTAAAACCCACTATATTTGCAGTAAGTTTGTATGTGTGGAATTACAAGATTAGCCATCGTGTTGCTGAATGGGTAAAAACTACATTTCCAAACTGTTTGGTAATCAGTGGAGGGCCACACCAGTATTTCAAACATGATATGAATTGGTTTAAAGAAAAATGGTTCATAGATGCTAGTTTACCTGGTGACAGTTATGGCGAAATTTGTTTTAAAGAAATACTAGACAACTACCAAGATGGTAAAGTAGACTGGGAACAGGTTACTGATCTACATTATCCTATAGGTAAACAACGTAGAGTACAGCGTAGTAAAAAAACCATGGCACGGAAGGATAAACGCCATTACGATTACCACTACATGGTGTATGCTAGTCAAGCAGAACACATAGAACATTTTGTAGAATACCAGCGTGACAAATTCCCTCAGTCTATACTAATGGCATTGTTGGAAACAACACGTGGTTGTCCTTATGGGTGTACCTATTGCGACTGGGGCGGCGGCACAGCAACAGCAGTTATCAAACGTGGACTTGATGAAGTTAAAGCAGACATAGATTGTTTAAAGAAGTACTATCTTGATTTTTTATACATCGGCGATGCTAACTTTGGTATATTCGAACAACGTGATATTGATATTATTCGGCACCTAACTGATCGGCCATGGTGGAGCAAACAGCGATTCAAAGTAGGCTATGGTGGATTTGCCAAAACCGCTAACCGTATGGATGCAGTACGTGAAATAGTGCGGTTAGATGTGGAAGCAGGATTGAGTCAACAAAAAGAAATCAAGTTGAGCATGCAAACACTAGACGACGAAGTGTTGAAAAACATCGACAGAAAGAACATACCATTGGACATACAACTGGGTGCGCTAGAGCCTATTGCTCGTAATAACAAGTTGCCCATGTATGTGGAAATTATTATGGGATTGCCTGGCATGACCTTGGAAAAGTTCTACACCGACTTTGACATACTAGGTGATAAACGACTCAGTTTGCAGTTTTTTGAATGGATACTGTTGCCCGAAACACCTGCGTATGCAAGGGAATACAGAGAGCAATATGGTATATTTGCTATCGAAAAAACCAATGGCTGGACTGACTACGAACTGCATGGGCATGCCAACATTGTGGTAGGTGCAAAGAGCTTTAGCACAGATAATTACCTGCAGATGTTGTTGAGTGCAAGTTTGTATCGCATGCTGATACAGGGTGGGTATTTCAAAAATACTGTAGAAGCAGTACTAGCACAAGGTGTTAAGGTAGGACAGTTGGTAAGAACAATAATTGAAAATTTCTATTTTGTTCACATGAAAAAACATGCACAACAATTGCGTAACGATTGGGAGGACATACTGTCTAATCCTGAAAAACCTTGCTTAACTGAAGTCGGAGAAAGTGAAGTGTACATAGGTTGGTACTTTGTTGCCATGGCTTTTTATAATCCAAAAGACTTTACTCTTGGTCTTGTGAATTTTTTGCGGCAACAGTATAATATTGATGTAAATACAATACAGCAAGATCAAAAATTAACAATTAATCACACAAACCTTAATAAAAAATACTCAAAATTTCCATACGTATACGACTACACAAAAGATAACGATCGTAATGACTTTGATTATTTTTTAAGTTTGTTTCAGCATTTTTCAGAGTCAGGTAAAATCTTCTCTGGTAACAAAAAACTATTAGGTGTAATATAATGTATAAAGAACGTGTAACTTGGACCCACCATTGGGGCAACAAAACATTTAGTTTTAGAACAACTCGCAATCAGTCGTTTAGATTCAACGCTGGCGAGTTTGCCATGATCGGGCTAGAAGCAGACGGTAAGAAAATACTACGTGCGTACAGTGTAGCCAGCGCACCATGGGAAGAACATTTAGAATGGTTAAGTGTAAAAGTACAAGATGGTGAACTAACCAGTAAACTGCAACACTTAAAAGAAGGTGACGAAGTTATACTCATGCCCAAGTGTACAGGAACGCTACGCAACGAAGCACTAACGCCAGGTGGTACACTGTGGATGCTGGCAACTGGTACGGGACTTGCTCCGTTTATGAGTTTGATACGTGATGTCGATACATTGGAGCAGTGGGACAAGATAAACATTGTACACAGCGTTAGAGAACGACACGAACTTGCATACTACGAACAGTTAAACACCAACTTCGTGAATACAGACATAAACGAAATGGTACAGGCAGTACTGAAATATCGTCCAATTGTAACAGGTGAAGGCGACGAAAGAATCACACGTCAACTGTGGAGAGAGGCATTGCTTGTGCATCCCGGCGACAAGGTAATGATATGTGGCAACATGCGTTTCAACGAAGACATGATTGCATGGTGCGAACACATGGGCATGCGTGAAGGCACGATGAAGAACCCAGGTGAGTATGTGTTAGAACGAGCTTTTATTGATCCTTCATGAAAATTCTCTGCTTAGGTAGTGCTAGTAGTGATACCGATAACCGTGTATCGGTACTGGCTAAAATAAACAAATCAATTAACCACGGACTTATCTGCTCAACAGATCAAAGAGTCGTTGATGGTTTTTATCACTTATCGTTGGCTGATATATCAATTGATGAGTTAGCAGAGTTAGTAAAGCAATTTGATAAAGTAACATTACTGGATCAACCATCTTCGGAGTATAATGATAATCAAACTTTTTTAGAAACTTATCAATCATGTATAAAACTTGATAACAATGGTATTGATGTAAAATTTAAAAAAAATCAAAACATAAAACATCTATTGGAGTTTGACGAACTTATAAAATCAAATAAAAGTTTTTGTTTGTATCCGTGGACAAGTGACGAAGTTTGCAAGGATTCGACACAAAAGATTATTAGTAAAACACAACTAAAACAAAAAATGCTCGAAGGTAAATTTACTCCAGCTTATTGTGAAAAGTGTTACTATAACGAATCATTTGGAGAAACAAGTCCTAGACAAGACAAAACAATTAAACTAGCAATACAATACAATATTCGCTCAGTTAAAGAATTAAAGTGAATACTCTTTTATTTTGTAGTGCATATCTACAAACTGATTTGGACTGGGAAAAACGTTGCAGGCGTTGGTTTGAATTTCACAAAGATAAAGGTTTGGAATTTGACCAGTACCTAATAGTAGACAACGGTAGCCCAGAATTACCAGGCTGGCCGGATGCTAGAGTTATATACGACTTCAGTAGAAAACTTTTCGCACACAAAGATATTATTATATTTAGATTTGAAGATACTGTAGGCGATCATAGTAAAAGAGCAAAACAAGTAGCAGAACAATACGTTAAAGAGTATAACTTTAGTAGACTTATTAATATTGAATCTGACACCTATATAATAAGTAAGCGTTTGGTGGGAAAGATTAACCAAACTGACCCGGAATGGAATAATTTTGTTGGAGGAAATTATGGTGATTTGGATCAGTTACCAAATGGTATAGATTATGCACACGGGATTGATGAAACTTGGGATGATATATTTGTAAAAAACCTTGACATACAGCGTAATTACACATATAATAGAACTTAACAAATTAGGAGAGTTGGCTGAGTGGCTGAAAGCACCTTCCTGCTAAGAAGACATACGGGGATAACCTGTATCGAGAGTTCGAATCTCTCACTCTCCGCCAAGTTGGAGCGGTAGTTCAGATGGTTAGAATACATGACTGTCACTCATGTGGTCGCGAGTTCGAGTCTCGTCCGTTCCGCCAGCAATAAAGAAGTATATGCGGATATCGTATAATGGTTATTACATGGCGTTGCCAACGCTATAATGTGAGTTCGATTCTCACTATCCGCTCCACAACAAAGAGGAAAGTATGACAGTTAAGAAGAAAAACAGCCCATTGACATATGAATCAGGCAAACCAAGACTTGGACCATTAAGCACAGAAAAATTAGAAGAAATGTTGAAAACTTGTAGACCAAGACACAAGAACAAAATTGTTAACGAGTTGGCAAAGAGAAGTAAATAGATGCATGCTGGTGTAGCTCAGTTGGTAGAGCGCCTGCTTTGTAAGCAGGATGTCGGGAGTTCGAGTCTCTCCTCCAGCACCACCCACTTGCTCCCATCGTCTAGAGGCCTAGGACACTGCCCTTTCACGGCGGCGACAGGGGTTCGAATCCCCTTGGGAGTACCATTTTTGAATATAAGGAGTAACACATGAAAAAAACATTTGTTATAATTACTCTGCTTCTACTTGTTAGTTCGCCAGCACTAGCGGCTGACAGTGTAAAGGTTCAAGACTTTTACAAGACAATAACAAAACAGATTCCCATTACTACTCAAGTGTGTAGAACTGTTGAAGTACCCATATACGAGTCAAGCACTACGTTTGATGAGACTGGTGCTGTGATTGGTGGAGTAGTTGGAGGTGTAGTTGGTAACCAAGTTGGTAAAGGCAGAGGCAAGCAAGCGGCTACTGGTGTTGGTGCTATCGTTGGTGCCATTGTTGGTGGTAAGAAACAGCAAAATAAAATTGTTGGATATCGACAAGAACAACACTGTGACAACCAAACTACATATAACACAGAAACATACGAAGAATACGACTACAGTACTGTGGAGTTTACTGAAAATGGCAAGCTCTATAGATTAAGATTCAACAAGTAAAACACAAAAGGAATAGTATGAGTCTAGTACCAATGGTAATTGAAACAACGTCAAAAGGCGAACGTGCCTATGACATCTACAGTCGCTTATTAAAAGAGCGTATCATCATGTTGAATGGTCCTGTAGAAGATCACATGAGTAATCTTATTGTTAGTCAATTGCTGTTTCTAGAGTCAGAAGACCCAGACAAGGATATTAACTTGTTTGTGAATAGTCCAGGTGGTGTTATCACAGCAGGCATGGCTATATATGATACCATGCAGTTTATCAAATGTGATGTAGCAACCTATGTGATTGGACAAGCATGTAGCATGGGGTCATTCCTAGCACAAGCAGGAGCACCAGGCAAGCGTCACATGTTGCCCTATGCTAGACACATGATTCATCAGCCCAGTGGTGGCGCACGTGGCATGCAAAGTGATATTGAAATACAGTACAAAGAAATTACCAAGATGAAAGAAATACTCACAGAGCTGTATGTTAAACACAACACAGCAGGCAAGACATATGATGACTTTGAGATTGATATGGATCGTGACACATTCATGAGTTCAGAAGAAGCAATGGAATACGGATTAGTAGACAAAATCATTGACAAACGACCTTAGGAGATATCATGGCAACCCAAGAGCAAAAAGAAGAACTGGTACAAATACTTAAATTTACTCCACGTACATATACCATGCGATTTTGGGGATATGGTATGGAACATGTGTGTGGTCATATCAACCAATCCAGTCCAGAATACTTGCGGGAAAACGACATTGACTTTGAAGAAGCAATGTTTATGGATCAAGACGAGTGGGTAGAAGCAGGACACCCACTTCCGAAGCATCCACGTATGATGGAAGAAGATGGTGAGTACTTGACTGAATGGTCGGACTGCGATAACTTGGGCCGTGTGTGGGGTGTAGAGGTATGCGACTCATGTTACCTCACCATCTACGACGAAAACGAAAACGAAGTAGTAGAACTTAACTTGGGCTCTCAAGAAATATACGACAATGGTATTGAGTATGATTGGGAATACGAGTGCGACATTGATAATGTAGAGCTGGTACGAGAAAAGTACATGCCCGAAGGCAGGTATGTGGTACACGCTCGCAGTAGTGAAAAAGGAACGTTCTGGGAGTGTGAGTTGCCACTGACACAGCCGTTGGACTTATCCAAACTAGAACTTAAAGGTTATGCTATCAATGAGTGGAATGCTTGTCTTGGAGCAGTGATGTATGATGGTGAAGATCTTCACAACTACGGTGGTGATACCAATGGCAAAGGTATTGAAATGGAACTTATTGATTTAGAGGAATGGATTTGAGGACTCTGTATATAGG
>Ga0181596_10005311_pt1 | contig 11335 bp, 9 predicted proteins | sample 041ome_6_FD_148655 | JGI IMG/M metagenome (GOLD analysis project Ga0181596, IMG submission 148655) | Coastal salt marsh microbial communities from the Groves Creek Marsh, Skidaway Island, Georgia - 041402US metaG (spades assembly) | ecosystem: Environmental > Aquatic > Marine > Intertidal zone >... | reverse complement strand
TTGCATTTCATCACGCCTAAGGTCCATAAACCGATTTTCGAGACGTATTGACTCTGTAATCGAGTCATCATCTAACATAAATGGTGGGGTAAGAGAAGGATTTAAAATTTCAAGTTCTGAAGCAAGCATCTCAACTTCCCCCGTTGGCAAGTTTTTGTTGACTGTGCCTTCTGGCCGCGCCCGCACTTTGCATTTTACTTTCAGCACAAATTCATTACGAACTGACTCAGCAATCTTAAAAGCGTCCTTCGTATCTGGATCAATAACAATTTGCGCTAAACCAAAGCGATCTCTTAAGTCAATAAAAATTACTCCTCCATGATCTCTTCGACGATGTGCCCAACCACAAAGGACTACTTCTTCATTGATATGTTTGGCATTTAATTCGCCGCAGTAATGAGTTCTCATTGTTGCCTTCTATTTCTTATTATTAATTTTCTTTTTTGGTGGAGTTACACCCATTGAAATGACATACTTCAAGACCTGATCCACGCTGATATCAAGCTCAACCACCTTATTTTTTGGAACAATTAATGTGTAGCCTGATGTTGGGTTTGGTGTTGTAGGGACGTAGACGTTCACATATTTACCTCTCAAGCTTTTCGTAAGCGCTTCGTCTGGCTCACCTGTCACGAAAGCAAATGTGTATGTCCCGGCAAGCGGAAATTCGATAAGCACCGCCTTACTAAAGGCTTTACCAGAGCTGGTCAAAAGGGTATCAGAAACCTGTTTAATGCTGCTGTAAATGGATTTTACAAAAGGAACGCGATTAAAAATTGCCTCATAAATTTGAATTAATTTTCTGCCAAAAAAATTATTAGCAATAACGCCAATCACAAATATTACAATGACTGTTAAGATCAATCCGAAGCCAAAAATTTCTGAGCCAAAAAAATATTCAGGCCTTAGATGCTCGGGGAGTAATATGATGGCTCTATCTAAAAACTCAACCAAGCTAAACAAGACCCATGCCGTTAGGGCTAGGGGAATCAAAACAAGTAAGCCAGTAATAAAATTTTTCTTAATCATCAGTTTTTATGGTTTCCTTTGGGGCGTTTTTAGGCGCCGCACTTTTATCTTCTGTTTTTTTATTTTTAAAATCTGTTGCATACCATCCAGATCCTGTCAGCTGAAAGTTAGATGCAGAAATTAATTTTTGAAATGTCAATTTCTTACATTTTGGACATGAGGTGGTTTGCGAATCGCTGATTTTACCTAAAATCTCATCAAAAAAACCACATTCCTGGCATTTAAATTCATAAATTGGCACTCGCTCTCTCCGATTAGAATGGAATGTCATCCTCAAATTCATCAAAACTTGAGGCAGCTGTATTAGATTCAGTGGCTTTAGGAGCACTATCATTTTTAACTGGTTCTTGGTTGTAATCGCTCTTCGAGGATGTTTGAGCTCCAGCATCTCGACCTCCTAGCATTTGCATATTATCTGCCACAATTTCAGTCGTATATCGATCTTGCCCATCTTTTGTTTGCCACTTTCTTGTTTGCAATCTTCCCTCTAGGTAGACAGGACGACCTTTTTTTAAATATTCTCCGGCAATCTCTGCCAACTTTCTATACATCACAATGTTGTGCCATTCTGTTTTCTCTTGCTTCTCACCCGCTTTGTCTTTCCATGAGTCTGTAGTAGCTATACTAAAATTACACACCGCGTCACCGTTTGGTAAAAAACGTAGTTCAGGGTCTCGGCCTAAATTCCCTAATAAGATGACTTTATTTACTGATGGCATAATTTTCTCCTAATTCTCCATAAGTCTTTTCAAGATTTAATTTTTGGAACCTGCATTCTTAGCGACAGTAAAAACCAAGCCACGAGGATTCCAATACAAAAAATGAAGGTTGCATCGTAACTATAAAATTTATTTAATAATCCACCAACGATACCGCCAACAAAAATTCCAAAAGATTGAGACGTATTATACACCCCTAAAGCTAAACCTTTTTCATAATCAGGTGCCATTTTGCTGACTAAGCTTGGAAGTGTTGCCTCTAAAAAATTAAAGCCAATAAAGAATAACGTTAAGGCCAATAATACTCCGAACAAATCCTGAGATATAAAGATGAATAAAAACTGTGCGAGAATCAAAATACCAATCGATAGTAAAAAAGTAGTTTTCGTTTTTTTGAATTTTTCCGTAAAAATTATGATAGGGAAAATAATTACAAATGAGATCATCAATATTGGAAAATATATTGTCCAGTGCGCGCTAAGCTCAATACCGCCTTGATTAATTAAATAAAATGGCACAATCATAAACATGGCAATCTGGCAGGCATGTAGCGCAAAAATTCCAAAGTTCAATTGCTGCAAGTCGAAACGAAGGAGAATATTTTTAAATGCCACTTTATCAATCAGGCGGGATTTTGGTTTAATGGTCAGCTCCGGTAGAAAAAATCGCACAATAAACATCGCCATCAAAGAGAGAAGTGCAATCATCATAAAAATTCCAGGTACTCCAATTTTATGATTAAGTACGGGGGCAAGAATGAGGGATAGAAGAAAAGTTAAGCCAATGGATGCCCCCACGATCGCCATCGATTTCGTTCTTTGCGCTGGCGAGGTAAGGTCAGACAAATACGCTGTTAAAACTGCTGATATCGCACCAGAACCTTGAATCGCTCTGCCCAAGATAATATATTCTATTTGATCTGAAGCCCCTGCGATTAGTGATCCTATGACCAATAAAAATAAACCCACATAAATCATCGGTTTTCTGCCAAAGAAATCTGACGCAACACCAAAGGGTATTTGTAATAGCGCTTGTGTCAGTCCATAAATACCCAAGGCCAAGCCAATTTGTGTTGCCGTTGGGGCATTCGATAAATTTGAGGCGTAAACGGCAAAAATAGGCAGAAGAATAAACATACCAAACATCCTCAAGCCATAGACTGAAGCTAAAATTAAAGTTGATTTCAATTCTTGATGGGTCATTCTGTCAATTTCGTGAGGATTTAAGCAAAGGTTTCTAAATTCATTAATATTCAGTATATTATCAGGTTGCCCTCAAAATAAATAATTTAAATGGACTATCTAAAAATAAAAGGTGCGCGCACCCACAACCTTAAGAACATTTCGGTTGATATCCCAAAGAACAACTTAGTTGTCATCACCGGTTTATCTGGCTCAGGAAAGTCATCCCTTGCCTTTGACACCCTGTATGCGGAGGGACAAAGACGCTATGTAGAATCGCTTTCTGCTTATGCCAGACAATTTTTGGACCGTATGAATAAACCTGATGTGGATACCATTGAGGGGCTATCGCCAGCAATTTCGATAGAACAAAAATCAACCTCGCATAATCCTCGATCGACCGTAGGTACCGTGACCGAAATACACGACTACTTGCGCTTGCTCTATGCCCGCGCAGGGGATCCTTATTGCCCACAGCATAAAATAAAATTGGAGGCTCAAACTGTCTCACAAATGGTCGATCATGTCCTGTCGATGGAAGTTAATAAAAAAATTATGATCCTGGCACCGGTTGTAAATGATCGAAAAGGTAGCCACCTTGATCTTATTAACGAGCTTAAAGCGCAGGGCTTTATCCGCATACGCTTGAATCAAAAGATCTATGAGATTGATGACCTACCGTTACTTGATAAAAATAAAAAACACCAAATTGATGTGATCGTTGACCGACTTAAAGTTAACCCAGATATCAAGCAAAGGCTCACCGAATCCATAGAAACGGGACTAAAGATTGCTGAAGGGAAGATTATTATTTTAGATATGGATACGGATGATTCAGCCCTTTTATCTGCAAAATTTTCTTGTCCGCATTGTGATTTTTCATTACCTGAACTAGAACCAAGGTTATTTTCATTTAATAATCCCGTTGGGGCTTGCCCCGAGTGTGACGGCCTTGGTCATAAGAATTTTTTTGACAACAAACGTGTCATTGCCTTTCCAGAGCTCTCATTAGCTGCCGGTGCCATCAAAGGCTGGGACAAAAGAAATCAATTCTATTTTCAGATGCTCCAAAGCCTTGCTAACCATTATTCATTTGATTTGGATATTCCATTCAAGGATCTGTCAGAGGAAATCCAAGAGATTATTCTCAATGGCAGTGGATCCAAGAAAATCGAATTCAGATATTTTAGTGATCGGGGGACGGTCTTTAAAAGAATGCACGCGTTCGAGGGTATTCTAAACAACTTCAAAAGACGCTATCAAGAAACTGACTCGAATACTGTGCGCGACGAGTTAGCAAAATACCTCAGCGTTCAGAGCTGTCCAAAATGTTCTGGTTCAAGGCTAAGAGAGGAAGCAAGGAATGTGTTAATTGAAGATTTAAACATTCATCAAATTTGTGAGCTGCCTTTAAAAAAAGCCTATGACCTTGTTGACTCTTTGAATTTAACGGGTAACAAAATACAAATTGCATCCAAAATCATTCAAGAAATTAAAAACAGGCTATTCTTCCTGATCAATGTTGGCCTAAACTATTTATCCTTATCTCGCTCAGCAGACACCTTATCTGGAGGGGAGGCGCAACGCATTAGACTCGCATCACAAATCGGCAGTGGCTTAACTGGTGTAATGTACGTGCTTGATGAGCCATCTATTGGTTTACACCAAAGAGACAATGACAAGTTACTCGAGACCCTTAAAAATTTGAGAGACTTGGGCAATACCGTCATCGTCGTTGAACATGACTTTGATGCAATCATGCAAGCAGATTTTGTCATCGACATCGGTCCCAACGCAGGCATTCATGGGGGAGAAGTCATAGCATCAGGAACTCCCAGTGATATCGCACATCACCCAAAATCACTCACGGGTCAGTATCTATCTGGTAAAAAAAAGATTTTTATTTCGGCTGAAAGGAAAAAGGCGGAGCAGGGTTTTTTAAAAATCATCAACGCACATGGCAATAATCTTAAAAATATTGATTTAGAATTGCCCGTGGGTCTCTTGACGTGTGTCACTGGCGTATCAGGTAGCGGTAAGTCCACTTTAATTAATGACACACTCTACTATTCAATGGCAAAAATAATTTATCGCAGCAACTTAGATCCTGCACCATACGATGAAATCATTGGAGCAGAAAAATTCGATAAGGTGGTGGATGTTAATCAGAGTCCCATCGGTAGAACTCCAAGATCCAACCCGGCAACTTATACGGGCCTTTTTACTCCGATACGTGATTTGTTTGCCAAAGTACAAGAGAGTCGCTCACGTGGCTATGGACCTGGACGCTTTTCATTCAATGTCAAAGGAGGTCGATGCGAGGCGTGTGAAGGTGACGGTGTCATCAAAGTTGAAATGCATTTTCTGCCTGACGTTTATGTGGAGTGTGATGTATGTTTAGGTCATCGTTATAACCGAGAAACCTTAGAAATCCGTTATAAGGGAAAAAATATTCATGAAATTTTGTCGATGACCGTTGAACAAGCTCACGAATTTTTTTCGTCTATACCAATTATTGAGAGAAAACTTAAAACACTTCTCGATGTTGGTTTGGGCTATATCAAGCTTGGGCAAAATGCCACAACCTTATCTGGGGGCGAGGCGCAACGTGTAAAATTAGCATTAGAATTATCCAAGCGTGATACCGGCCAGACACTCTATATTCTTGACGAACCCACCACAGGGTTGCATTTTGCAGACATACAGCTTTTACTTAATGTTCTTCATCAATTACGCGATAACGGCAACACTCTGGTTATTATCGAACATAACCTTGATGTTATAAAAACGGCAGATTGGATAATTGATTTAGGTCCCGAGGGGGGAGACGGTGGAGGTCAAATTATTGACCAAGGGCCTCCTGAACATTTAGCAAAAAATAAAAGTAGCTTTACAGGTAACTATTTAAAAAGACTTCTGTAATTTGTTTATAACTTCAAGGGTGTTTGGCTCTAAACCCTCATGCCAGAGGCGAAAAGATTCTGCAGCTTGGCAAACCAACATACCTAAGCCATCCGAAAATTGTGCTCGGCAATTTTTAGCCGCCTTTAAAAAAGCGGTATCTTTGCCATAGGTCATATCATAAAAAAAAGCACTTGATTGGAATATGTTTTTAGGGGCGAATAACTCATCGCCTAAAATACCTGCGGAAGTTGCATTAATTACCAAATCAAACTTAAAGTTGTTTGAATTTGGATCAAATACTGAAAGGGTAATATTTTTTTTCTGCGCCTCACTCTGGTATGCATCGACCAAATTTTTGGCTTTTTCTTGCGTACGATTAAAAATCGAGAGATGCATAGGTTGGTTTTCTAAAAGATCAATGAGGACACCTTGTGCAGCACCTCCCGCACCCAGCAGAAGAATATTTGATGAGCTTAACTTAACACCTTGTAATAACAAATCCTTCACAAGACCAATACCGTCTGTGGTGTCCCCAAAAGTGCAATCATTTTTAAACGTGATGGTATTCACTGAGGATGTTTGCTTTACTTTTTCGGATAACTTTTCGCAATAGAGATAAGCTTCGTGTTTAAAAGGTAGCGTGATGTTGAGGCCAAAATAGCCCATTTTTTTTAGATTATCGACCTCCTTTTTAAAACAACCGGAAGGAAAATCAAATTTTCTATATTCTAGAGCAATTCCAAACTGGGCAGCAAAAAGATTATGAATCGTTGGAGATTTTGAATGGGCAATTGGGTGCCCCACAACAGCAAATTTTTTTGTATTTTTCATAAGCTGATTATATGTAATTGTTAGGATAAAAACTATCTTAAATATGCACTTTTTTAGTGCATAAAAGGATCATTTTTGCATTCTAAGAGTGCAATTTTTTCAAAAAATCTATATATTTAGTCAAAAATCATGTATTTTAGCGATTCGAACTTTTTGGCACGAAATCTGCTTACTAAATTATAAATAGATAAAAAAGGAGTTTTAAATGGCTGTTGCTGATGTACTAAAACAAATAAAAAAACATGGTGTGAAGTTTGTTGATTTTCGCTTCACCGATACTAAGGGTAAAGAGCAGCACGTTTCTGTGCCGGTTTCTGCGTTTAGTAAGGAAAAGTTTACTGAGGGACATGCATTCGATGGGTCATCGATTGCTGGGTGGAAAGGCATTAACGCATCTGACATGTTGCTCATTCCGGATCCAGATACTGCAACCATCGATCCATTTATGGAAGAAACCACACTTGCATTAACATGCAACGTGATTGATCCTACTGATGGCAAGGGTTACGATAGAGATCCCCGAACGATTGCCAATCGCGCTGAGGCTTACCTTAAATCAACCAAAATTGGCGATGCTGCCTATTTTGGTCCTGAACCTGAATTCTTTGTCTTTGACTCTGTTACATGGCAATCGGGCATGAGTGGATCATCCGTAAAAATCAATTCTGAAGAGGCATCATGGGACTCAAATAGCGAGCATGAGGGAGGCAATGTTGCTCACCGTCCTGCAGTCAAGGGTGGATATTTTCCTGTTCCCCCAGTGGATTCCATGCAAGATCTTCGATCAGCGATGTGTTTAACGCTTGAAGAGATGGGTATTCCCGTTGAGGTTCATCACCATGAAGTTGCTGGCTCAGGCCAAAATGAGATTGGCACTAAATTTAGTACGTTAACACAGCGTGCCGACTGGACACAAAAATTAAAGTATGTCGTGCTCAATACCGCACATAATTTCGGTAAAACTGCCACATTTATGCCAAAACCTGTCTTTAACGATAATGGGACAGGTATGCATGTTCACCAATCGATCTGGAAGGGTGGTAAAAATATGTTTGCAGGAAAGAAATATGCTGGATTAAGCGAGACTGCTCTTTACTACATTGGCGGCATCATTAAACATGGTCGTGCTCTTAACGCTTTATGCAACCCATCAACGAATTCCTATAAGCGCTTAGTGCCTGGTTTTGAGGCACCTGTGATGCTAGCTTACTCAGCCAAGAATCGCTCTGCTGCCATTCGAATTCCTTTCGTTTCATCCGATAAGGCAAGGAGAATTGAGGTGCGATTCCCCGATCCAACAGCCAATCCATACTTGGCATTCAGTGCCATGTTAATGGCGGGACTAGACGGGATTCAAAATAAAATTCATCCTGGTGAAGCGGAAAGCAGAGACTTGTATGATTTGTCACCTGAGGAAGAGGCCAAGATTCCTCAAGTTGCTTTCTCACTCGAGCAAGCCCTGGATTCACTCGATAAAGATCGTAAGTTTCTAACCAAAGGTGGTGTCTTCACTGATGATTTTATTGATAGTTATATCGGTTTAAAAATGGCTGATGTGACAAGAATGCGTATGACGCCTCATCCAATTGAATTTGAGATGTACTACAGCGTTTAAACTTGGTGGGCGGGATTTAACACCGCCCCTTTTTTTAATTCACAATACCCCTGATAAAGTATTTTGGAGTAAGTTTTTATGGCACCCCCAGTAATACTAAGTGAGTTTTACGGTTTAGAGTATCTGGCGTGTGGGGCTATTGTTTGCAGCTCGGAGGGGTCCATTCGTTACATTAATCCATCCGCAGAGGCCATTCTTGAAATAAGTCATGACCAAGCATGCAAACAAAATGTTGACCTTTTTTTTCAAGATAAAAATTTCTTTCAGCAGCTAAAAAAAGATATGCAAAATCACGTTGTCCTTCGTGAAAATGAATACTTTATCAATACTAAGAATAACAAGAGTGTGTGTACCACGCTCACCGCTAGCAGCATTGTAAATTCCAACAATATTCTTATTGAGTTACTGCCAATGGATCAGCACCTAAAAGTAACGAAAGAAGAGAGGAGAATTATCCAACAACAAGCTAATGCGGAATTGTTGAGAAATTTGGCGCATGAGATCAGGAATCCTCTTGGCGGCCTAAGAGGCGCGGCGCAACTTTTGGAATTTGAGTTAGAGGATAAAGATTTAACCGAATACACCCAGATTATTATTGCTGAGGCGGATAGGTTACAAAATTTGATGAATAAATTGCTATCACCTTACCACCTGCCAAAATATGAATACACAAATATCCATGAACTCCTTGAGCGGGTAAGAGGCCTTACCATATCAGAATTTGGTAATGAGATTGCTTTAGTTAGGGACTATGATGTTAGTCTGCCTGAAATTGTGGCTGACCGTGAGAAGCTCATTCAGGCACTTCTAAATATTACGCGAAATGCGTCACAAGCGTTGAAGAACAACGAACAGGCTAAGAAAACAATCACCATAAGAACTCGCTCAGACCGACACATGTGTGTGCATCAAAAAAAATATCAGACCGTCATTCGAATTGATGTGATTGATAATGGGCCGGGTATTGCAAAAAATATTCTTGACAAGGTGTTCTACCCCTTGGTGTCTGGTAATCAGGATGGCGCTGGTCTGGGGTTATCACTCGCACAAGATTTTATCTCATTACACAAAGGTATAATTGAAGCGAGCAGCAAAAAGAGTCGCACCTGTTTTTCAATTATCCTACCGATCAAAAATGATCTCCAGTTGAGCGAGGTAAAAGATCATGAGTAGCATTTGGGTACTTGATGACGACAAATCCATTCGATGGGTGTTTGAAAAAGCCCTAGAAAAAGCTGGTCTCGAATTTAAAACTTTCTCAAATACTAATGAAGCGATCAATCAATTTAATTATGAAAAACCATCGGTTATTTTAAGTGACATTAGAATGCCTGGAGAGTCTGGTTTAATTTTCCTGACCAAAGTAAAAGAAAAATTTCCAAACATTCCCATTATTATTATGACGGCCTATTCTGACCTCGATACCGCGGTTGCCTCCTTTAAAAAGGGTGCTTTTGAGTATATCGCTAAGCCCTTTGATATTGAAAAGGTGTTGGAGGTCATTCAAAAAGCGTTGGCCTTAAATCAGTCAGAACCTCAGCCCATTGAATTTGAAAGCTACCCAGATATCATTGGTCAAGCCCAGTCCATGCAAGAAATATTTAGAATTATTGGAAAACTAAGCCAATCGAATGCCACAGTTTTGATTAATGGCGAGTCAGGCTCGGGAAAAGAATTAGTTGCCAATGCCATTCATAAGAATAGCAGTCGAAAGGAAAAACCCTTTATTGCAATTAATACCGCAGCCATCCCAAAAGACTTACTTGAAGCGGAATTATTTGGTTACGAAAAAGGTGCTTTTACCGGTGCCAATCAGAGACAGTTAGGCAGATTTGAGCAGGCAAACGCTGGTACTTTATTTCTTGATGAAATTGGGGATATGCCTGTAGAGTTACAGACCAGGCTCCTCAGAGTCCTGAATGACGGTCAATTTTACAGGGTTGGTGGGCAAGAATTAATCAAAGTGGATGTCAGAGTTATTACCGCAACCCACCAAAATTTACAGCATCTTGTGAAGGAAGGTAAATTCAGAGATGATTTATTTCATCGGCTCAATGTTATCAGGATGAATGTTCCGCCCCTCAGAGAGAGGATCGAGGACATACAAAGCCTCTCTCAATTCTTCCTTAATCAAAGTGCAAAAAAATTGCAAACGGAAGTCAAAGTGCTAGCACCGGATGTGATTGAATTTTTTAAGACCCTGCAATGGCATGGCAACGTGAGACAACTCGAGAATGTCTGCCATTGGTTAACCGTGATGGCTGCCGGCAAAGTAATCCTTATATCAGACTTACCCGCTGAGCTAAAAAATGAACCTATCGCGGATAGTAGCAATGATATTGGCACATGGCGAGAAAAACTGACGCGAGAGATTGCACGAGATTTATTGGCGGGAACGGGAGATATCTATGATCGATTTGTCACAGAAGTTGAAAAGGTTCTGATTGAGGAGGCGCTGAAGGCTTCTAGGAACAGACGCATTGATGCGGCAAAATTACTAGGCATAGGGCGCAATACCATCACCAGAAAGATCAGCGAATTCGAAATTAAATAACTCGTTCACGCCACACATAAAAAAAGCCCCGATAAATCGGGGCTTTTGGTTTATCCAAACTAAGCGTTAAGACCTAGAAGAATAAGATCGCACCCAATGAAACTGAGTCAGCTTCATTTTTTAAACCATTGTGTGACTCTGATTCCATTTTATTGAATTCAGCAACAAGGTTAAGATGCTTTGTAAGTGGGTGGTAAGCACCAACTGTCAAACGGTTATTTTCATCAACAAGAGCAGAGTCAGCTTCGCCGCCTGCTTTGTCAAGGTTAGATACACCGTATGATACACCAAGCTTTGTACCTGATGGAATCACGTATGTAGCTTGTACATAACCACCATCTGATTCACGCTCAGCACCTGAATTATGAGCATTAGAGTGGAAGAATGTTGTACCAGCACCGTCAGCAGTATAAGCATAAGCCGTTAAGCCTAAGTTACCTAGGTTAAAGTTAATACCTAAGTCAATCGCTGTAGCATCGTAACTACATCCTGTACCACAATC
>Ga0181596_10005307_pt1 | contig 11341 bp, 9 predicted proteins | sample 041ome_6_FD_148655 | JGI IMG/M metagenome (GOLD analysis project Ga0181596, IMG submission 148655) | Coastal salt marsh microbial communities from the Groves Creek Marsh, Skidaway Island, Georgia - 041402US metaG (spades assembly) | ecosystem: Environmental > Aquatic > Marine > Intertidal zone >... | reverse complement strand
CTTTCCGCCACTTGCCCACAAATCCCTGTGCCAAAAGGAATGCGGGTGTGGTCCGTGCTTGCCCCTACGTAGGCCCCAAGTTCGAGCATCCGGGCGTCAGAATCCATCCAATAAAATCCCACCCAATTGTAATGAGGGTTTTCGTTTTGGAGCGTTTGGCAAATGGCCAAATGGTCGGCAAAAGCTTCGTGAATGCGAGTTTTCCAGTTCATAGTGGTTCCAAACTAGTAGGAAGATGCGAGGAGAGAGGCTATTTTGGGATAGAAGAGGACGACGGCCGTCGCTACGGCAAAAACGGAGGCCAAGAGTACTGCGCCGGCGGCGATGTCCTTGGTTCGTTTTATGGCTGGATGGTCCTCAGGTTGGATATAATTGCACAGCGCTTCGATGGCTGAATTCACTAATTCCAGCCCCATAATCAATCCATAAAGGCTGAAGAGGATGGCCCATTCCGTCGTGGACAATTCGACCCAAACCCCCAGTCCGCTGACCACCACCGCGGCCAGGAGATGAACCCGCATGGTGAGTTCGCTCTCCCAGGTCAATGCAACACCGTTGAGGGCTTGACGTATCCGGAGGAGGGCGTGGCGAAAAAAGGCCAGCGGTTCGTTCGGTTTCATGACTCAAAGGTAGCCCTCTGAGCGCTCAGAATGGATCAAACTAGGTCGTACGCTCGAAGAAATCCATCGCTTAAACCAAAGCCTCATTCCGCAATCTCATTGGAGCTGAACGCAGAGGCATTGAGGGGGGTCGCTTGGGAAAAACAAAACACTTTGCCACCCAAACTCCCTACCTTTGTTTAATTATCCTTAAAAGAAATCTCCTCATGGCTTGGATTCGCCGAATCACCCTAGCATCCTTGTTTTTGCTTTCCGCCTCGCTCGGAGCCCAAACCCTCGATCTTGTTCAAGCGCCCAACCTCTCCAAATGTACCGGAGACTCCTTGCGCTTGACCATGACGATTGGCGCCCCAGGCATGTCGGCCACCAATGACTTTTTTGTGCTGCTGGCCCCAGGCATGAAGGCGGCCTTCACTCAAGCCGCCAGTGATACCCTGGACATCGTCAAATGGCAATCCATTACTCCGGCACCCACTGGCACCGTCGCAGATACTATTTCGGCCGGGGTGAAATACGCCTGGGTGGTGATTCCGGTGACCATTACCACGAACAATTTTTACAGTTTAGCGGTCCGATCGACGTCTCCCGGTCTTTGGTCCGATACCATCCAAATGACCGTCAATGTGGCGCCTGAAGTGCACATTGAATCGATTTCCGGTGGTTTTGAAAATCTCTACAGTGGTGGACCGGATTGGGGAATGTGCGAAGGCGATACCATTGTCTTACATGCCACGAAAGGGCTGGACAGTTATGTTTGGACCAATGGCGGCAGTACCATCACTGGAGCCACCGCCGATTCCTTGCTCGTCTTTGCGAGCGGCTCCTACGGGGTTACCGGCTCCTCAGGCAACTGTGACGTAATGAGCGTGGACACCGTTATCAACATCTTTGCTCCCCAAACGACTATTACCCACATTCCAACGGGAATGTTCACCCTCAATGTACTGGATAAGGACAGCCAAGTAGACTCGCTGGCCTTCTGCGAAACAGAGTCCATCGTGCTGCGCGGTCCGATTTCCTTTGCAACGGGTACGAGCGTAACCTACCAATGGGTGAAGGATTCCATTGACCAATTTGGCCAAACCCTCAAGGTGGCCATCAATGGAGCGACCAACCGGGATTTTACCACCAATCAGTCGGGACTATACTCATTGGTCACCGCGTGGTTCCCTGGCGGATGCCCCGATACCAGCTATTCCGTTGAGCTCTTTGTCGACACCGTCCCTGATACCTTCATTGAAAACATCATGTGGTCATGGCAGAGCGCGGCCTCTTTGGATATCTGCCCTGGCGACTCCACGCTGCTGCGACCCAACGCCACAAGTTTCACGAACGATTGGACCTACCAGTGGGAAGTGAAATACCCCATTTCTACGGGTACTTGGCAAGCGTTGCCCGGCCAAGACCAGGAAGATTTGGTGGTTGATACGGCGCTGATGCCCGGGTCCGCACAATACCGCTTGGTCATTAACAGCGAAAACTGTGACTTCACCACGGCCCCCTTGCAAGTCAACGTGATTCCCTTGCCAACAGTGACTGTAGCGCCCAAGGATAGCTTGGCCCTCTGCGCGGGCGATTCCGTACTGATCGGAGCGACCGGCAATGGACTGTCTTACCAATGGACGTGGGCTACAGGTGCCTACTCGGGGGTCTCGTTTTACGCCAAAGATCCCGGTACCTATGTGGTTGAAGCCACGGGCCCAAACAATTGTATGAGCTACGACACCTTGAAAATCACCCAGATTGTTGTCACGCCGAACGCAGGCCCAGACCAAGTGGTCATGCCAGGGGATGTGGTGCAATTGAATGCATCAGGGGGCCTTCAGTATTATTGGTATGCCGACAAGCCCGCATACTTCAGTGACCCCTACAATCCCCAAGCTCAGACCCGTCCTACGAGCGATACTACGTGGTATTATGTTGAAGTCCGCAGCGCATTAGGTTGTTGGGGAATCGATTCCATGATGGTGGTGCAGTTTGACCCCGCGACCCTGTTGCCCAATCTGAGCCATGTCATGAATGTGATCACTCCGAATGGAGACGGTTTCAACGACGTCTTCGATATGTCGGAGGTCGTCCAAGCGGATTCATGTGACTTGGTCATTTTGGATCGCTGGGGAGCCAAAGTGTATGAGGAAGCCCGCTACATCAGTGGTTGGGATGGCCGCAACGCCGGCGGAGACCCACTTCCCGACGGGACCTACTACTATTTGCTGCTCTGCAACGGAGAACCCCGTTACCGCGGCGCCATCACTGTAATTCGCAATTAATCGCCCTGAATCCATGAAAAAAACACTTCTATTTGTATTTGCTCTGGGTAGCTGGATGGCGCAAGGCCAACAACTTCCCCTTTACGCGAATTATTTTTTCGCCCCGCAAATGACCAACCCGGCGACCTCTGGGGCGGATGGATTTAGCGAATTGACCACCATGCACCGCCAGCAGTGGCAGGGAATGGAGGGCGCGCCAGAAACATCGGCCTTGGTCTTCAACGGAGCGTTGAACAAGGAGCGCATTGGATATTCCGTGTATGCGTTCACCGACAAGACCGATATCGTCAGCCGTTCTGGTATTTATGGCAACTATGCCTACCACGCCCAGCTCTCCGAGAATTCGGTGTTGAGCTTTGGCGTCGGCGCGGGCTACGTAAACAATGCCTTTGATATGGCTTCGGTTCGGGTCAAGAACGAGGGCGACCCCTTCCTATTTCCCGCCAACCAAAACGGTACGCTGGACATGACCTTGGGCGTAAACCTCCGCGTTTCTGACTTCAACTTGGGCTTGAGTGTTCCCCAATTGTTGAACCCCACGATCACCTACAGCAACAACTACGACGGTCCGGTGGCCTTTCATCTGATTCGCCACTATGTGGCACGCACCCAATATGACATAAACATTCAAAAGGACCGCATGGTCTTGTCGCCCATGGTGACAGTGCGCGCTGCGGCCTTTGTGAAACCCCAAGTCGATGCGGGATTGCTCTTTGATATGAAGGAATACGGGTACATCGGAGCCATGTACCGTTCAAATTATGCGGCGACCATGAATGTGGGTGTTCACCTGACTCCCGTGCTTTCGCTGGGCTATGCGCATGAGTTTAGCACCAACACCTTTGCTTCCTATCTGGGTATGAGCAATGAGTTCATCCTCTCGTATAAGTTTGGCGACAACAAGCGCAATGAGCGCATGGAGGCCGAAATCAAGCGCCTCAAAGACAAACAGCGTCAATCCAGCCAAGAAACGGAGAAGTTGCTCAACGAGCGCTTTGAAGAATTCAAGGAAGAGATGGGGGCAGCCCAAGCCGCTGAACTCGAGAAGCAGAAAGAAGCCCTCAAGGCAGAAGGGTTGCAACTCCAAGAGGCAGGTGCCCAAAATGGCGGCCTTCGCGGTAATGGCGGCAACCAAAATGGCAATGGCAACGATGGTTTTGCCGACGGCGCATGGGGCCAAGGAGGCAACCAAGGTGGAAACATGTCCAACGGAGGCGCTATCAACAATGATGGGGCGATCAAGGGCTACCGCAACGACGAATATGCCTCCAATGTGGCGCCAGGTTCTCCGGGGTACTATGTGACCGCGGGGGTATATGGCGAGCAGGCTAATGCCGACCGCATGGCCAGCAGCTTGGCGAAAAAGGGCATTTCTGCGAAGGTCTTCCGCGATTCCCGCAACAACATGTACTACGTGTACTTGCTGAAGTTCCGCAACTACGAAGGGGCAGAGAGCGCAAAGAGTACCGGCCTAAACGGTCAGTACTCCGGCAAACTGTGGATCAAGGTGGTTGAATAATGCGTAGGCTTCTATCGCTTGTTGCGCTCGTCCTAGGGATGGGTTTCTGGAGCCCCTCGGCGCAGGCTGCGCACTTGGTGGGTGGAGAAATCACCTATACCTGCAATGGTGGCAACAATTACACGATCCGTCTACGGGTTTACCGCGATTGCAATAGCGGCGGGGCCCAATTTGACAACACAGTGACCTTCACCATTTTTGACAATACGGGAGCACAACTCTACAATCCCACGGTCAATAAGGGGGCGACGATTTCGGTGCCTGCGGGTACGGGCAACCCTTGTTTGACGACGCCTCCAAACATCTGTACGGAGTATGCGGACTATGTGCATACGATGAACCTGCCAGCGCGGGTCGGTGGATACACTATTTCCTACCAGCGTTGCTGCCGCAATGCCACGATTTCAAATATCTCCGCGAGCGGCAAGGGCAACACCTACACGGTGCAAATCCCGTCGATGGACAATTGCAACAATTCTCCCCAATTCACCACGGTCCCTCCGATTGTGCTTTGCCTGAATGACCAGCAAAACATCAATGCATCGGCGACCGATGCCGATGGGGATTCCCTGTACTATGAATTCTGCGATATTCTCAATGGCGGATCGAGCGGAAATGCGTCCCCCAATCCGGCCTCTCCGCCCCCATACTCGGCCATTTCTTTTATCGCACCGCAGACGAGCAGCAGCCCCATTCCAGGGAATCCGGCGCTCACCATCGATCCTAACACGGGCTTCATAACTGGTTCAGCCAATACAACGGGGCAATTTGTGGTGGGAATCTGCGTGAGCGAGTACCGCAATGGGGTCCTACAGTCCACCGTGCGTCGTGACTACCAGTTCAATATCACGAACTGCGTGAGCAATGTCGTGGCAGACATGTTGACCCAAATTGAGAAGCCCAGTCTACTTTGTGGCGGTCGTACCATGCCTTTCCAGGCTCAGACCTCCGGAGCCATTTCCTACTTATGGGATTTTGGGGATACGACAACCACGCAGGATACCAGTTCTTCGCCCTCTCCCTCTTGGACATATCCGGATACCGGAGAATACACCGTCATGTTGGTCATCAATCCCGGATTGGTCTGTACGGATACCGTGTATGAGAGTTTTCATATTTATGATGCCCCGGACTATGTGATCGCCTACGATGGGCAAAGCTGCTTTGAAGCGCAAGATCTCATGTTCTATGCGAACGGAACCACACCGCACGACGCGACCTTCTCGTGGGATTTCGGCAATTTGTCGAACACCTTCGGAGCCACGGGGGATACCGTCCACCATGTCAGTTGGTCGCAGCCTGGAAAATATCCAGTGCGGTTGATTGTCTCGTCCAAAACCTGTCCGGACACCACCTACGACACTGTTGACGTGGTCCAGTGGTCTTTACCCGTCTTTGCAGGCAATGACACCGTGATTGCACGGGGCGATACCGCCTACTTGAATGTGAGCGCGGGTTCCGCATACCGTTGGTTCGCGGATAAACCGGTCTACTTTAACAACTACCGCCGCCAGGACCCACAAGCCTGGACGTACCAGGACTCCACCACGTTCTATGTGATTGTGACCAACTCCGTTGGGTGCCAGGGAATGGATACAGTGTTTGTGTACTATTCACCCGATCAGGTGGATCCAGACCTCTCGAATGTTCAAAACGCCATGACGCCAAATGGAGACGGCATGAATGATGTCCTGGATCTCTCCGAGGTAACCTTTGGGGATCAATGCACCCTGCGCGTCTTGAACCGATGGGGTGGACAAGTCTACTACCAAGAGTCGTACGACGACAGCTGGGGGGGCACCAACCCGAATGGCAATCCTTTGCCTCCGGGCACCTACTACATCTTACTGCATTGCGGGAAGGAGCTGCGCTACGGAGGTCCAGTGACCATCGTTCGATAGATTCTCCGTGCCGCGCGTTTAGCGCATAAAAAACCCCGGTCCAAAAGGCCGGGGTTTTTTTATTTCGACAACTTGGTGTCTATTGAAACATGTCTTTGACGCGATCAAAGAAACCCTTGTCCGTCTTTCCAGGATTGGGTTGGAAATTCGCACTCTCTTGCAGCTTTTCTAGCATAGCCTTTTCCTCACTGCTGACCGATTTGGGGGTCCAGACCGAAATGTGGACCAACAAGTCACCCGTACCATAGCCCTCAACGCTGGGCAAGCCTTTTCCTTTGAGTCGCAGCGTCTTTCCACTTTGCGTGCCCGCATCAATTTTCATGCGCGCCTTGCCTTGGACCGTCGGGATTTCAGCCGTCGTTCCCAAGGCCACATCCGGGAAGGAGAGGTACAGGTCGTAGTGTAGATTTTGTCCTTCGCGCACCAATTCGGGATGCGCCTCCTCCTCAATGCTAACAATCAAATCGCCCGCAGGTCCCCCCACAGGGCCATGGTTGCCTTTGCCGCCCACGCGGAGTTGCATACCATCTTGGACTCCAGCCGGAATCTTGACGCTAACTACCTCTTCCACGCGCTCTAGACCATCTGCTCCAACGCCGTCTGGACGTTTGTCAATCATCTTGCCGGATCCATTGCACCCATGGCAGGCAGACGCGGTCCGCATCTGGCCCAAGATTGTGTTCTGAACGCGGGTAATTTGGCCCGAGCCTTGGCAAACGGTACAGGTTTTAAATGTCAATCCCTCTGCAGGAACGGCGCGGCGAATTTTAATTTTCTTTTCGACCCCTCCTACGATGTCTTCGAGGGTGAGTTTGACCCGCACACGAAGGTTGGCTCCACGTGCTGCGCCACCTCGTCCACTGCCTCCACCAAAACCACCGAATCCACCGCCTCCGAAGATGTCTCCAAAGTGGCTGAAGATATCGTCCATGTTCATGCCGCCGCCAAAACCGCCTCCGGAACCAGGTCCAAAAGCTTGGTGGCCAAACTGGTCGTATTTCTGTTTTTTCTCGGGGTTGGAGAGGACTTCGTAGGCTTCCGCCGCTTCCTTGAACTTATCCTCTGCTTCCGCATTTCCCGGGTTTTTATCCGGGTGGTATTGGATGGCTAGTTTGCGGTAGGCTTTTTTGATTTCGTCCGCCGAAGCTGACTTATTCACGCCTAAAACCTCGTAATAATCGCGCTTGGCCATACTTATGCGGGGTGTTGGTCCGCAACGACGACTTTGGCGTAGCGAATGATTTTGCTACCCAAGAGATAGCCTTTTTCAATTTGGTCCACCACTTTGCCTGCCATATCAGGACTTGGGGCGGGTATGTTCGTGATGGCTTCCATCGTCTCGACATCAAACACGTGGCCGACCGTGGATTCCATTTCTTTCAAGCCCTCCGCTTTGAGGGTGTTCATCAATTTGGTGTAGATCAACTCCATACCTACTCGCTCGGGCGAGTCCTCTCCAATGTTTTTAAGCGCGCGTTCAAAATCGTCCACAATGGGGAGGACCGACTTGAGCACTTTTTCATTGGCCGTTGCCATCAAGTCCAGACGTTCGCGGGCATTGCGGCGACGGAAGTTTTCAAACTCGGCATAGAGGCGTAAGTTTTGGTCTTTCAGTGCCTGAATTTCTTCTTCATGTGAAGGCGTCTCCGTAGCCGTCTCCTCGGAGGCAGGCGTATCTACGGTAGACTCGAGTTCAGATTCGGGAACCTGGGGTTCGTGGGGGGTGGATTCTTTGGCCATGTCAGATAAAAACTATGCTCCCCTCAAAGCAAACAATCTGCCAAACTGCACGATGTGTCAGAATGGCAGATTGCGTGGAAGTGAGCAGACAGGTCGGACGCGTCAGGCGACCTTTTGTCGGGATTATTTCAAAAGGGACTTGAGAGCGGCTTCCAATTGAGCGCCGCGAAGGCCTTTGGCGATCACCTTGCCATTACCGTCCACCAAGAATGTCATAGGGATGGCATTCACACCATATAGCGCGGCGCCCTGGGCCTTCCAGCCTCGTAGGTCACTCACATGGTTGGCCCAAACAAGGCCATCCTTTTCAATGGCTTGAACCCAGCGGTCTTTCGCTTGGTCCAAACTCACCGAATAGATTTCAAATCCTTTTCCCGCCGTGTACTTCTTGTCTTTGTACTCCGTATAAATGCGGACGACATTGGGGTTTTCCATCCGGCATGGGCCACACCAGGAAGCCCAAAAGTCGATCAAAACCACTTTGCCGCGGAGGTCACTCAGTTTCATGATATCCCCGTTGGGATTCTGATACGCCAATTCAGGGGCTTGATCGCCCACATTGACATTGGCCAACTGGAGGGCCATATCCGGGCGGAGGCTCGTTTCGGAAGGCGTTGCCGCGGTCCAAACAAGGCTCGAAACAATAAGGAGGGAAAGGAATGTGTATTTCATGATGGGTGCAAGTTAGGCAGGAATGCGTTCAATGTGGGCACCGAGGGCTCGGAGGCGCTCGTCAATGCGCTCGTAGCCGCGGTCAATTTGTTCAATGTTGTGGATGGTGCTGGTTCCTTCGGCCGTGAGGGCAGCAATAAGCAAGGCGATGCCCGCTCGAATATCTGGCGAAGTCATCACCGTGGCTCGCAGGGGCACCTTTCGGTCTAAACCAATGACGGTGGCGCGGTGGGGATCGCAAAGAATGATTTGGGCGCCCATATCAATCAATTTGTCGACAAAGAACAATCGGCTCTCAAACATCTTTTGGTGGATCAACACGGATCCCTTGGCTTGGGTAGCCGTGACAAGTACGATGCTCAACAAGTCAGGCGTAAAGCCGGGCCAGGGCGCATCGGCCACCGTAACCATCGAACCGTCCAAGTAAGCGCCGATTTCGTAGGATTCTTGGGCGGGAATGTAGATGTCGTCCCCCTGAATCTCGAGCTGAATGCCCAATTTTTTAAACACCTCGGGAATCACACCCAGATGGGCCACTCCCGCGTTTTTAATGGTGATTTCGCTTTGGGTCATGGCGGCGAGGCCAATCCATGAACCAATTTCAATCATATCTGGCAAGCAACGGTGTGTCGTGCCGCCCAGGCGTTCGACACCGGTAATAGTCAGCAAGTTGGACCCAATGCCTTCAATCTTCGCCCCCATGCGGACGAGCATGGCGCACAATTGCTGTAAATAGGGCTCACAGGCTGCATTGTAAATCGTGGTGACGCCGGGGGTGAGCACAGCGGCCATTACGATATTGGCCGTCCCGGTCACAGACGCCTCATCCAAGAGCATGTAGGCTCCGCGCATGCCTCCTTCAGGGCGCTCGACGCCATAGAAATGGGAGTTCTCTTCGTATTTGAATTCGGCACCCAATTTCATGAAGCCCAAGAAGTGGGTATCCAGACGACGTCGTCCAATTTTATCGCCGCCCGGCTTGGGAATGTAGCCCTTGCCAAATCGGGCCAATAAAGGACCGACGAGCATGATGGAGCCGCGAAGGGATGCCCCTTTTTTCTTGTAGGTCTCAGAAAAAAGAAAATTGACGTCCACGTTCTTGGCGCAGAAGCTGTAATCGCCGTGGCCATGCTTGGTGACCTCGACACCAAAATCCCCGAGGATTTCGATCAGCTTGTTGACATCCACGATGTCCGGGATATTGGCCACGCGCACCGTCTCCTCGGTAAGAAGGACGGCACACAGAATTTGTAGGACTTCATTTTTGGCCCCCTGAGGGTGCACATCGCCGCGGAGGCGATGACCCCCCGTAATTTTAAAACTGGACACAGGGATAGGGGATTATTTGCGTTTAAAATTGGTTTTCCGCTTGAAGTTAGGCTTGGGCTTCTTCTTGGTGCGGGTATGCAAGGGAGCATTCTGCGAGACGACTCCCCGGTTTACGGAAAGGGCGGCTTTTTCTTGGCCCAAACGGCCCCCGGACAAAATCCGGAGCTCGGCAAAGATGACTGCGTCGTCCACATTGTCCTTGTTCCAGGATAAATAGGCGCGCTTCATTTGATTGGCAATGTCCAACTCCATGGCATCTCGCTCCTCCGAGGCCTCCATATCGGCGACGGTGGAGATCAAATTCTGGAGAATATTGCCATAGTAGCGGTGGCTCCGGCTCTTTTGAGGGTAGGGCACGGCATCCGGCTTCCCACTTAGCTTTTCCCTCGTGGGGGTGGGGTAGGGGCAATCTACATCCAGTTCAAAATTGGACATCACAAAGAGGTGGTCCCACAGCTTATGCCGGTAGTCCGGATTGTCACGCAGGCCCGGGTTGAGGTTGCCAATCACATCGATGATGCTGTTCGCGACCTTGGTCCGATGTTCCCGGTCGGGAAGCGTCAAGCAGTATGCAATCATCGATTGCACGTGCCGGCCATATTCAGGCATGCGAAGGTCTTCGCGGTCCGTGTTGTAGTCGAGAGCCAGTGCGGCAATTTGGGAAGTTTCAATCATGATAGGAGTTGCAATTTAGCAAACTTGAGGAGCAATTTTTTCTCTCCGGCGTTGTCAAAGACGATGGTCGCTTTCTTCTCGCTGCCTTCGCCCGTTAATTCGGTCACTTTTCCGATGCCAAATCGGTCGTGCACCACCCGTACGCCAACGTCCAAATCCAAGTCGAGGGCATGGGAGCTCGCCGATGCAGACTGTGTGGCCTGTTGGAGGGGCTTGAGTGCGGTCGGTCGACGGAAGCGCACGGGTGCAGGAGGCGGACTGCTTGGGCGCTCGGGTGCTTTCGCCGGGCGCGGGGCGCTCCCTGAACGAGCGGTGCGGCTCCGGGGGGCGGATAGGTCAAAGGCATCCCGCAGCTCTTGCGGGACGGAATAGCTAGGTTGAAATTCGGGGATGTGCACATCGAGGTGCGCTTCGTCCAGTTCCTCCAAAAAGCGACTGGGCTCGCAATCGATGAGTTTGCCCCAGCGGTACCGTACGTGGGCATAGGTCAGGAAGGCGCGTTTTTCGGCGCGAGTCAGCGCCACGTAGAATAGCCGGCGTTCTTCTTCCAAATCCGACCGCGAACCCATGGACATCATGGAGGGAAAAAGGTTTTCTTCCATGCCCACCACAAAA
>Ga0181596_10005292_pt1 | contig 11370 bp, 9 predicted proteins | sample 041ome_6_FD_148655 | JGI IMG/M metagenome (GOLD analysis project Ga0181596, IMG submission 148655) | Coastal salt marsh microbial communities from the Groves Creek Marsh, Skidaway Island, Georgia - 041402US metaG (spades assembly) | ecosystem: Environmental > Aquatic > Marine > Intertidal zone >... | reverse complement strand
GAAGTAATATATATATATATATAATACTACCGTTCTTGCGTGTATACAACAAAGCCGTTTTCGAGAAAAGAACAACACTCTCTTAAAATTGGAAAAAGCGTCGTCTTTTTTCCATCTCATCGCTCTCCTTTGTTGCTCCTCCTGATGTTGTTGTTGTGACGATGATGCTGAAAAGTTTTTTTTCTTTCTTCTCGTTACATTTCGTGGTTCAGAATCCATCTAAAAAAAGAGAAAATATCCACTTTGGCAAAAAAATTCATCTCCTTTCGTCTCGTCACTTGTTTTGTGTCTCGTCTCGCGCTTAAATATTGAGATCTTTACTTTTATCGCACACGGCACGTAATACATAATGGCTACTACTACCAACGCGATGATGGCGACGACGAAAACGACTTCGTCAAAGTTCGCACAACAACAACAAAAACAACAAAAGATGAGATCTTTGGCATCATCGGGGGCATTAATCTCCCCAATCTCGAAAAGAAAACAACACGTCATCTTTATGAACGCGTCCGAGGTGGCGGAATCCGCGGTCGCGACGGAAGAGTTTTACGAGGTGACGCTGCCGAAACCAATCGACGTGAAATTTGCTCGCGGGAACGACGGCGGCGCGTACGTCGCGTTCGTCCCGCCGAACGATCCAAAGTACGAGGTGTTTGAAATCGGAGACAAAATAGAAGGCGTGTCGGCGTCGTTCGGCGACGAGGTGTGGCCGGCGGAATCTTTCGGTCAAGTCATGTACGCGATGAAAAACAGAAACGGAGACATTTATTTGAAGATGAAGAAGATGTTTGGCGATTTCAGCGCCATGGAGGTGGAGAAGAACTCACAGTTCAAATCCGAAAGAGCGGGAGGGAACTACGGCGCCGGGACGAAGGAACAACAGATGAATAACTACTCCAAGAAGAGAGAGTTGGAGAACGAACGATTAGACATGTTCGACGAAGCGATTGCTTTGTACAACCAAAAGAATTTCGACGACGCGTTGATTCAGTTCGAAGAAGTCGCCGCGTTAGAGCCGAAGAACTACATGAGCGATAACTTTGAAACGACCACGGAAATTTACCGAGTGTGCCAATACAACATCGCCTGCTGCTTTTCCAACATCGGTAAACTGGACGAGTCGTTGTTAGCCTTGAGAAGGTGCATGGCGAGTGGGTGGACGGATTACAGAAAGATTCGCACCGACCCGAGCTTGAAAAACGTCCGAGCGAGTCCTGAGTTTACCCCGTTGATGAACAAGTTCGACGAACCGATTTTCAACGAAAACGCCGCGAAATTTTTAGGCAACTTGTTCGGTAAGAAATAATAACTACAGTACTAACAATAACGAGAGAGAAAGAACGAGAGAGAGTGTGTGTGTTTGTGCCAGAGAGATGCTCTCGTCGAAGTAAGCAAGCGCTTTCCCGCTTTCGCGTGTGTAAATAAAAAATACTTTAGTACTAAAATCTTTCATCAAAACAGTCGTTTTGGACTGATTTTTATCCACCAAAAAAAGCTTTTAATTTACCACACATCCGAGCGCGCTTTAAAACGCGATACATATACACACACACACATAATAATAATACTAATAATAAAAGGAGTAGTGTTTCGATGATGACAACATCGGCTTCTTCTCTGTTGTTTCCGTTACATTCTTCCTCTTCTTCTTTCTCATCAAAGTCGCCGAGGAGTAATCATCGAAATCATCATCAAAATCAAAGACGTCACGCGATGATGAAATCGTCTTCTTCGTTTACGACGACGATTCAGACGACTGGACAAAGAAGAACGAGACACAGAAGAAGAAACAAAGCGATTTTAGCGCAAAACGATGAACAGACGACGATAATTCAAACGATTCAGACAAATAATAATAGAAGACCAACAACAAATGTATTATCCAAAGAAGAACTTTTGTGCAAACCGAACGAATCCGTCTCGCAGTTGGCTGCCGCTCAAGCCGCTAAGAAAAACGTTGTTTCAACTCCCGCAAATTCTAGTTCAGTGATAAAAAACGCGCTCATCAACGCGAACGCGTTGAGTGCGCAGGCATTTTACCTTCCGTACGTCGCGTTGGCGGCGGTGACGATTAAGAAGATTTTGGATACGCCGTCGCGAGCGTACGTGGACGGAGCGAATACGGTAGGCTCGGAATACGACGCGTGGACCGAGGAAGGCATTTTAGAGTACTATTGGGGGGAACACATCCATCTCGGGTGGTACGAAGACGAAGATTTAGCGAACGGGGCTGGAACGTTGTTAGGAAACGACGTGACGGATTTCAAAGAAGCTAAGTTTGCGTTCGTGGATAAAATGTGCGATTGGTCCATTCAAGATTTGTTCGGGAAGCAACCTGCGAATATTTTAGACGTGGGATGCGGGATTGGAGGCGCGAGCAGACACTTGGCGAAACGGTACGGGAACGGAACTACAGTCACTGGGATCACCTTATCGCCAAACCAAAGAGACCGCGCGACTGAATTAGCCAAGGAACAAAACGTTCCAAACGCTGAATTCAAAGTCATGAACGCGTTAGAGATGACGTTCCCGGACGACACGTTCGATGCCGTCTGGGCGTGCGAAAGCGGCGAACACATGCCAGATAAGAAGAAATACGTGGAAGAGATGATTCGAGTGTTGAAACCGGGAGGAGTTCTCGTCGTCGCCACTTGGTGCCAACGCGACGCCGACGAAACAAAAAACCCATTCACCGAAGACGAAAAGAAAAACTTACAATTTTTATACGAAGAGTGGGCGCACCCGTACTTTGTCTCCTACGAAGAATACGAACGATTAATGCGAAACACTCACGTCATGGAAAAAGTTCAAGGCGAAAACTGGGTCAAAAACACCATCGCCTCGTGGCGACACTCCATTTGGGTCGGCGTCTGGGACCCGTGGCCGGTCGTTTTCGCCGGTCCCAGGATTTGGTACAAAACCATCCGCGAGATTGTGACGCTCGAGCGCATGCATCGAGCCTTCGATCGAGGGCTCATGACGTACGGATTGATTAAAGGTCGGAAAAAAGAAGAAATCGTACGAGATAAGGACGACGCGTTCTATAGCTGGTAATTTGTTTGACACAGAGAGAGAGAGGAAGAGAGGAAGAGAGAGATGTTGACTCTGTGCTCGTTGTATTAATGTTTTTATTTCTAGAGCTCTTTCTTTCCCTCATTTTTGTGCACTCGTCACTTCTCTCTCTCTTAACATTCAATTCGGACGTCGAGCTCTTTTTACTCTCCCAAGTCTCCTTGCGGCGATATATGCTCTTTTGGTGGTGGTTCTCGTCCTCGTCTCCCTCGGTCGTTGTCGTTTCAAAGAAGACCAACGCGAAGAAAAAAGAAGGAGAAGTGTCGTCGCTTTCCGATTCCAAGAACGAACAACAACGACGACGACAAGAAGAAGAAGAAGAAGAAGAACAAACGACAAAGACGAAAAGAGAAGGCTTCCGGTTCATCCAATCCTTCATAGAAGCAGATAAGGACGACGACAAAAAAAAGTATTACCAGGTGTCGTATCCAAACCTCGCCATCTCTGCCGCACTCGTGACTGTTTTCTCCTCCGTGTTTACCGCGTCTGTCGTGCACTGGAAAAACAGAAAACACAAGTTAGAACGAGATTTACCAATAGGAGTACACGCGAAAGCATCGATTCAAGGGTTAAAAGCGTTAGCAGTGGCGACGGGATTTAGTTTAAGTTTAGTGTCGGTTTTATTCGCATCGACGAATTATATAGGCCTTTGGGAAAAGGAACACGTTGGGAGGCGGATCGAAAGCGCGTTGCGAAGCGTTCCGGGCGGGGAGGTGTTTAAAGGACCATCGGGGAGGACGAAGAGCTGAATTGATTGTATATTGATTGAGAGAAAAAGAAAGAATGACTTTTACGGTGGATAATAATAATGATAACAATAACATCACAAACAGCGCGGAAGAATTTGAGATTGATGTGGACGCAATATACACCATGGCGTCTTTAGCGAGAGAATGGTTCGTCGCCCACGAGAGCGGAACGGAAGCGTTGACGATTTTGAAAGAGGCGAAAGAGGAGTTATCGTCCATGTTAAAGAAGAAGAAGGAAAAGAAGGACAAGAAGAAGAACGAAAACGAGGACTTTTCTTCTTCACCGTACCACGTAAAAGTCCAGGAGAAGATTAAATCGATACTCCCGAGCGACGATATGTTGAACTGTTTGATGAAACGAGGCAAGTACGCGAATTTTTCCTCCGCCGCGGACGCGGAACGCGTGGACGAAGCGTGCGAAAAGTTGCGAAGAATCGTGGAAGAATTGGAAAGTATTTCGAAACGAATGGAGGAAACGTTCGAGAGTTTTACGAGTGCGTTTGAAAACGGCGGAAAAGAAGTTCAAGAAGTTAAAGAAGAAGAAGAAAAGAATCCGCCGGAACACCTAGCGCGAAGAGACGAAGAAAAAGAAGAAGGGCACGGCCGACAAGGAAGGGACAGAGAACCTCGGGGGAGACGGAGGAGCAGAAGCAGAAGCAGCAGGGGAAGGGACAGACGGCGAGGAAAGGAAGCAGAGCAGAAAGAAGACGAGGCGGAAGAAGCCGTCGTCCTCGCGAAGCGTTTATCGTTTCTAGAAACGACGAAAAAAGAACAGACCGACGACGAAGCGCCGTCGCCAAAAGTGCACTGGATGCACAACGTCCCCAACGCGGCACTTTCCACTCGCTTTTCTCTCTCCAACACTACCGTTGAGATGAACAACAACAACAACAAACGGTCTTTCGAACAGTGGCTCTTCCTTTGCGCGAGCGCTTTAGAAGGCACGCGCAAAGAACTCCGCGTAAAGCAAGTCGTCGCCGAGAAGGCGTTGGACAGTTTGCGGGGGTCTTTCTCCTCCTCGAATACGAATACTAGCAATAGCACAAGGAGCCACACAGAAGAAGGAGAAGAAAAAGAAGACAATAATGGAGTGTTGTTGTTCGACAGTCTCTTGGACGCTTGGGACGTCCAAGCGTTCGTGGACGACGACGCCTTTCGCGCCTTATCGTCAGAAAGCGCAGAGTAGAAAACCGTTAAAAATTGGACGAATACCTCACACCTCACACACTTCAAAGCGCGAACAACAAAAGCAAATAATAATAATGAGAGCGTTGATTCAGCGCGTGCACTCGGGATCGGTCTCTGTTCGACACTCCGAGTTGCACAATCACGCGTTACCTCCCTCCCATCCTTCGCAACCTGAACCGCAATCGATAAAGACAATTGGAAAAGGGGCGGTCGTTTTCCTCGGCATCAGTTCGGAAGATACGCTCGCGGATTGCGATTACGTTTTACGAAAAACGATGAGTGTGCGCCTTTGGCCGGACAATAATAACGACGACGCAGAGAGAAAGAACAAACAGTGGACAAAGTCTTTGCTCGATTTAAATTTGGACGTCTTGTTCGTGAGTCAGTTCACGTTACTCGCCGAGTGCACGAAAGGGAAAAAACCGTCCTTCAGTCGAGCGATGACACCGAAAGAGGCGAAGGAAATGTACGACGAGTTCCTTAAAAAAGCGAGAGAGGAATACAAAGAGAATGGAATAAAAGAAGGTCAATTTGGGGCGATGATGGACGTGCACATAGAGAACGACGGCCCGGTGACCGTTCTCATCGATAGTCAAAATAAAGGAGGATGATTTAGTAGTAGTAGAGTAGTATCATTGTTTGTATTTGTTGTATCTCTCTCGTCGCGAAAACACGCTACGTGTATGCGCGTGTTGTTGTTGTTCTTCTATTATTGATATTCTGGTACACTAATAATGTTATTTCTTGGAGCGACCCCAGGCAGTTCCGGTAGTCCTTTGCGTGCCACCGGGCGCCCCGGATCGTTGCGTGCTTCTCTGGGTGCCTCCTGTTGTGGGAAGAGTACTGGGCGCGCCGCGCGTTCTTCTCGTCGGTCTCGCGCGTTCTTCCGAGTCAGAGTCGTCCGCGTTGTTACCAGCACCTCGCTTCGACGAGGCGGCACCTCTGCCGCGCTTATTCCCAACTGCCGATTTCGTTGTTGGATTGTTCAAAACTTTGGCACCGCGCGCGCGGCCTCTGCCTCTCGAAGCGGCAGCAGATGTTCTTCCAGCTCCAGCCGCGACAGAAGGTGTGGCCTTTTCGTCGGAATCCGAGGAGTCGTCGATGACGATACTTTCTGGAACTTTTCTGCTCTTCGTCGTCGACGGCGTCGCGCCACGACCACGTCTTGTCGCTCTCGTTGCGGCGGCTGCGGCTGCTGCAGCTCCACCTCTCTTCTTCGGTGCGGGTTTCGCATCTGCGAAATCCTCGTCTTCTTCTTCTTCTTCCGAATCAGGCACTTCCTCGTCTTGAGAAGATTCCGAATCCGATTGTTGTCGCTGTTTCCTTTTTGCCGCCGCCGCTGCGGCGGCTGCACTTTTCGCTCCAACAGCTAGCCCACGCCTTGCAGCAGCTACTGGCTGCGCAGATGCTGGGATGACGTCGTCGTCTTCCTCCTCTGAATCCGAAACGACGTAATCGTCGTCGTCTCCTTTTTTCTTCGTCTCCGGAACCGGCGGCGGAGGTTGTTTTGCGCCTCCTCTGCGAGACGCCGGAACTGGTCTTTGCGCGCGACCGTCCTGGGCAGCTTCTTTTTGCTGTGCTAATAATACACGCTCTAGCGCTTCTTCTTCGTCTAACTGTCTCGTCGCTTCGGATTTCTTCGCTGGTGCCGCGTCTTGAAACTCTCGCACTTGTTGCGCGCGCTGCGTTTGTTGCGTCGCCGCTTGCTGACCTTTCTTCGCTTTGGCACGAGCACCTCCATCTTGTTGTTGTTGTTGTTGTTGTTGCTGTTGCGTGTGCTTCTTCGTCAACTCTTGCACTCTCCTCTGCACTTCGCTCGCTTCAATTAACTCCGACGGTTGCGCGGTCGACGCCAACTCTCTTTGAAAGTGTTTCATCGTCGACTCGCACAAAGTTTTCACCGCTTTGTTGTCGTCTCTGTTCACCATATCGTCCAAAGAGTTCATTAAGTTTGGAATGTCTAAAATTTGTAATCCTTTATCCATTCGTTCTTTGATCAACCGTTCGATCCGTTTTTGGTCCTGTCTCGGCCCTGCTCTCGCGTCGTCTAAATCCTCGTCCTCATCTTCTACGTTTATATTTTCTTTCATCATCCCTTCGTTGAACTCGTCTTCCTCGTCTTTGTTCCCTCCCTTTTTTTTCTTCGATTTGTGAAACAACAACATATCCGAAGGATTCGCGACTTTACCCACAAACTTTTGCCCAAACTTTTGGACGTTGACGCTCTGGAAACCACCGGTCAAATCCACTCGCAATCGAATCAACGGCAGTTGGTTCAACTGCGCCAACTTTTTCACGCCGCTCGCCGCGTTTTGCATCGCCTCTTTAATCATGCCATTCACCGTAATCATCAAGAAGTTCTCGATGGCTTCCTGATCCTGACCTCCCCCATCTTCCTCCTCGTTCAACAAATCTTCCTGTTCTGCTAACGAGACGTTCTTAAATGCGTAAGGTCTCGTCGTTTGTAACGGAACTGGCAACAACCGCCAATGCGGCGGATCTTTCTTCTCCTTCCCCGGTTTCAACTCTAAAATACAAATCTTCTTCGTCCCACTCTCGGCTTCCACCAACGACGTCGTCACCGAGCTCCCCGGTTGCGAAACGCTCACGCCGTCGAACAACTGCGGCTCAATCAAACACTCGTGTTCGTGTCCCCAAACGACTAAATCCATCCAATTCGGCAAGTGCCTCTCGGAAATTGAATTCTTCGGCGCGTGCGACACTCTGTTTTGATGAATCAACATGAGATTAAACCAGTTCGCCAACGGCGTCTTCTCGTCCGAACTCCCCGGTCGAATCCACTTCACGTTCCCTTTACTCGCCATCATCTGGTGTAATCTCTGATCTCGTATCCATCCTAACCCGTACAAGGCCAACTTCGTCTCGCCTTTTCTCAACAACACCGGTTTCAATTCAATCGCACCCGTGTTCGACCCACTCAGAGCGTGCTTACCGAAATAATTAATCAACGAGCAACTGGACAAAATATCCAGCGCTGATAAATTCTCCTGCCCGGACGGGTCGTCGTGATTCCCGTGAATCGCGAATATCGGCAGCGCGACGTTCACGTTTTCATCCTCAAAGTTCACGATGCCTCGATTCGGAAAATTTATGCTCTGATCGGACACAACTTCAAACTCGATCGCATCGTCCCCGAACACGTACTCTCTCAAAACATCCATCGTTTGTACCAAGGTTTCTCGGCTCGGTTTGTTCTGGTCGAACAAATCGCCTCCCAGAAACAGCGCGTCCACTTTTTCCTTCTTCGCGGTCTCCAAGATTTCTCGAAACGCGATGAACGAATCGTTTTTCCGAATCGGGTCTCGTTCGTGCGCGCCCAAGTGGTTGTCCGTGGCGATTAAGATTCGGAATAAGTTTGGGTCGTTTTTGTTCTTATTATTCTTTCCTCCTCGTTGTTGTTCTCGTTTTTGTCCTCTTCCTCTGATGTCATCATCGTCGTTGTCTTCTTCTTCTTCTCGCTCGGGCATTTTTAAAACTCTTCTTCTCTGAATGGTTTGTTGTGAGATGATTTTTGTGGGCAAGAACCAAAAAGAAGATTTTTTGAATTTAGGCACCCTCTGACCCTCTTTTTTGGTTGGTGTTCATATTTTTTCACTCGGTCTAAAATACTCTTCAGTATTTAATATATAGTAGGGGTTTGTTTTTTGTTCGAACACACACACACACGCACACACGCACGCACGCACTGTAGCAACAACAAACGAAGAAGAAATGACGACGACGACGAGTGAGAAGAAGAAGAAGAGTCCAGAGTGGGTGAACGATTTGTATATAGCGGTGAGAAATGCACCTTCGCCTCCTTCTCCTTCGCCTCCTTTTTTTGCTGCGACCGAAGATGAAGAAAAAAAGTCAACTTCTTTTATCTCTTCTTCAGAACGCTTCGATGACGACGATAAAGATGGAGAAGAAAAAGGAGGAGGAGAAGGAGGCGGTGGCGCCTCTTCCTCCTCCTCCTCGAAGCTTTCGTTTCTCTCGAAGAACAACCCCGCCGCCGACTTTGAGAACGCGATGGACGGATGGTTGGGAAAAGCCACCAGCAGCAGCAGCGGTGGTGAGGGTGGTTGTATCTGGAGGACGAAAGAGAACGTCGTGGAGACGTTGCTCCCTTTTCTGAGCGCGGAATACGAAAGCGCGAAAAGAGAGGCGCTGTTTCTTCCTCGCTTCTCTCATCATCCTGATACTCATCATCCAAAGGACGAGAACGAGGACGATGACGAGGATGACGACGACGACGAAGTTTTATTAGGTGTTCAGAATGCGTCGTTTTTGAAAGAGATTTCCGACGCGAAGTTGAGAGCGATGTACGACGAGTTTTTCGACGCGCGGGCGGATTTGTTACGACTGAACGATGTTCAAAGCGATCTAGAAACGTTCTTGGAGTGGTTAAAGGAGAGCAGAGATTGTTCTGGTGATAAACAGCAACGACGAGTAGGGCGAGAGAAAATACCAGGTTTACGCATCAACGCGCTCAAACACACGGAAGAAGGGGTTTCAAGGGGAGAAAATGCCCCGGGGGTCGAAAGCTATCTGAGAAGACGAAACGAAAATTTGCGAGAATTGAGAGCGAAGCAATCGAGAGCGTTGTTGTTGTGCGGCGAAAGCGTGCGGTCAAAATTCCTCGGGATTATTCTCGAGGGGTTTCGACACGACGCGAATGAAAATTTGCTTCACGAGACTTTCTTTCCGAGAGACCCACCACCTTTAAAAACATCATCGCGTAATAACGATGATGATGCACCAAAATGCTTCAATAACAAAATTTATCTCACACTGAGAGCGTTTTGTTCGGAACCGACGAACGCGGCCATCGTCGAACGGTGCTACAAAAAGGCTCACGTAAAGTCGCCCTGCGCGAGGCGAATTTTACGCTTGTGCGCGGAAGGGTGCTTCGAGAGCGAGAAGTACGAGCACGTGGCGAACGCGCGCGAATGCGACGATTATTCGTTCCGCACGACGGGTGATGCGGTGACTAAGTGCAAAATGACTCGCGGTAAAGACAAATTTGTGTGCGTGAGATGGATGTGCCGCTCGAAATTTGAAGTCAACGATGTCGCGAGGAAAGCGTTTCAAGACGTGTACGCCGAAGTTACCGCGCTCGAGATTTTACGTGATTTCGAGAATGGTGAGAAGAAGGTGAAGAAGAAGAAGAAGAGTTCTGTGATAAGAAGAGGAAATCGCGATGATGTAATGTCGATTTCATACTCGTTTGGAACACTCCGAGATTACGGCGCATGCGAAGATTTCTTATGCGTGGCGACCGATTGGGTCGACGGAGTCGGATTGAACGCGTGGCGTTCAAATCTAGGTGAATATTTAAAGAAAGACGCAAATGAAGCGAACAACGACAGAACGCTATTGCTTGCAATCGCGAAAACGATGCTGCAGATGGTAGTCGATATGCACGAAAAGAATGTCGTCCACTTTGACTTGAAGCTCGAACATTTCATTCTCTCCACGCGGCGCCAAGAGGAGGAGGAGGAGGAGGAGGGGAGTAAAGGAACAAAATACGCGATAACTTTAATCGATTTCGGAGAGTGCGCGGTTTACGACATCTCGGACAAAGTAAAAGGAACCTCGCGCGCAAGAGGTACAGAGATATACCACGCTCCAGAAATGCTACTCATTGACGAAATTAAGACTCATAGCGCTTCGTTCCCTTCGGGCGATAGTAGTAGAACAACCGCTGCTGCGTGTTTCGTCGACGGCAAAAAATGTGACTGCTACGCGCTCGGCGTGGCGTTGTGCGAATTGTTTTTCAGTAACTCTCCGAACAGGCACGCGTACGAACAGAATGGATTCCTTGGTTTGCTTAATGTTGTCGCTGGTGGTGATGATAACGCTGAAAATTACTCGAAAATACTACGCGACGATATCCTCCTAAGCGACGTAATCCGCCGCCCACCTTCCGACGGTGATATTGCAAACTGGTTGCTCAAAACTCTGCTCGTTCGCGATCCGCACGAGAGAACCTCAGCTCGACGCGCTTTAACGATGTATTCCGACATGATAAATTAATACATATTATGTGTATACTGGTATGTTAAAACAAAACAAAATTTATATGGCACATTCACATTGTTCGTGCCGTTGTTGTTGTTTGCGGTTACGCCAACGCTCTCTCTCTATTTGTACAAGTTCATAATAACGCGATGATGATGATTACTGTTTCTTCACCGCATTCTTCACCGCCCCACTCACCAACCTCTCGTTTATCACGGCATTCGTTTCCAACGCGTCCATTTCCGCGTATAATCTCGTGCTCGACTCGTCCGTCGGCGTAAACACCGATTTCTTGTATTCGTCGTCCGTTTTCGGTATGTTGGCGCTTTTCATGTTT
>Ga0181596_10005284_pt1 | contig 11380 bp, 13 predicted proteins | sample 041ome_6_FD_148655 | JGI IMG/M metagenome (GOLD analysis project Ga0181596, IMG submission 148655) | Coastal salt marsh microbial communities from the Groves Creek Marsh, Skidaway Island, Georgia - 041402US metaG (spades assembly) | ecosystem: Environmental > Aquatic > Marine > Intertidal zone... | reverse complement strand
GATCTACGATAACAGCGCCAAGCACCTGGCCTTCAGCAACAATGGGATAGGCTGCCTCGAGAATTCGCGTAGTATTATTATCCAGCGCACGGTAACGGGTTGTCGCCTGTCCTGTTAAGGCTGGCACCAGGTGATCCCCATCAACCAGACCATCCTGATAGAGTTCATCCACAAAGTCTGTTGTTGGGCGAGTGAGTACGCGGTAATACAAGGGATGCAGGACCGTGTCTTCGAGCCACCCCAGAAAGCCGCTATCTTCCTCACCGCCATCCTCAGACAACAGCAATCCGGTGGCGGTTTGAATATCTCCCACACTAAGCAGAACACGCTGGCTGCGGTCAACAACCTGCACCCGTGAATTGGAATAGCCCATACCCGCTACAATGCGGTCAATCTCGGGAGTGGGTCGTCTTAATGAACCCAGTGCTGCGAGATTGCTACTGGCAGAAGTAGAAACGATTGCTGCTACTGAATGTGTTTCCGGGTTATCAACGTCATAAACTGACAGGCTCATTTTGTTGCCAATCATGTCGAGCGGAAAGCGTAATTCCATCTCATAGCCTTCGGGAATACGCTGCCAGCGTCCGCTAATACGTGGCTCATATTCCAATGCAGAGAAATCCGTAATATCGCTACCGATACGAAAGGGATAGATCAGCTCATCGTCATAAGGCGCTATGACATAACGTTGAAAAACGCCATCGCGATTAACCAGCGAAATACGCAGGGAGTCACTGCGATCAACTCTTAAGCCTTCACGACTCCTGAAGACAATGTGTTCATCGAGCACTCTCAGGTAGGCATACAGAGCCTGATTATGCTCTCCGAGCATGAGCCTGAAACTTAAGGGATCACCCTGATTATCAATGCCGCGAAAGCTGCTTAGCTGGTTCTCGGGGTTCGGGATAAGACTGGATTCACGGTAATGCTGTTCATACTGCTGGTAATCGCGCCAATCCTGCAAACTGCCATCGTCTACACTCAGCGGTTGAAAAACCGGATAGACATAAAGGTCCTGATTATCCTGCGCCCTGCTGTAGGTGCTTTCATTAAATAGTTCGGGGCGCTCACTCAAGGCTGTAGCCAGCGCTCTGGCAGTTCCCAGAACCGTTTGTTCCTGTCCGCGACTCAGGTACTGCTCCATTTCCAGGATATAGCGATAACCCAGAAAAGGAATCACCAGCAGAAAACTGGAAAGTAAAACCAGCTTTAAGCGGATACTGATTAAATGCCTGAGAACTCCCACCATATGTATGCTGTACCCTTATGGGTTAGTCCAGCGATAACCCATACCATAAACCGTATCGATGCAGTCAAAGTCTGCATCACTCTGGATGAACTTTTTGCGCATACGTTTCACATGAGAAGTAATGGTACTGTTATCAACAAATATTTTGGACTCCTGCATCAAAGCATCCCGACTTTTTACATGGCCGGGAAACTTGACCAGTGCATGTAACATCCAGAACTCTGTCACTGTAAGTAACACTGTCTGCTGCTTCCAGTTTACTGTCAGCCTACTCAGGTCCATCACAAGATCCCCTCTTTCCAGCAAACTTTCAGGAGAGGTGGGCTGATCCATGGCATCCTGACGTCGAAACAAGGCAGCAATTCTGGCAGTAAGATGAGGCAGACTGATGTCCTTGGTCAGGTAATCATCTGCGCCCATGCGCAATCCACTCACAGTATCAATATCATTGTCCCGAGCAGTAAGAAATATAATAGGCAAGGTCAGTGACATGGAGCGCAGAGATTGGCAGAGGATAAATCCCCCATCAATCTCCTCTTCAAGACCGATATCAATAATGGCAAGGTCAGGCAGGCGCATGGAAAAAGCTTCCTGTGCTTTTTTTCTGTTTGGATAAGTTAATACTTCATAGCCCTGCTTTCGCAGGACATCCGCATAATTTTCCCGGATGGCTGCTTCATCCTCGACTATAGCGATGCGTTTACTCATTGGGCTCTTCAATGCCTCGACAGTTATAACTGAAACAATATGGGCGTATCACGCTGCTCTGGAGCAACAGTAAAAAACAAGTCTTTGACTATACCTGAATTCCCGCTCCGCTTGCATGACTATAGGCTGTAAAGCTTGTATTGCCATAATCTTGCCATAATTAATCAGCAGACAGCCCCTTTTGTTCCCAGAAAAGCTAGACGCGGGTCGTTAAATGACAATCAAGGTGAAAAACAACCGATAACAATTCTTTTAAAACAAATTTTCTGGAGAAAAAGTATGAAGTATAAAAAATCAATCATCGGAGGTATCGGCAGTATTGTCCTGATGAGCTCATCAATTTTGTTGTCGGCGCCATTATTCGCAGCAGCAGAAAGTGCTGGTAAATTAAATGATAGCGACCGTACAAAACATGAAGCCACTGGCATTATCAGTGGCGCCGTTATTGGCGGCGTTCTTGGCGGACCTTTCGGGGCAATTTTAACTGCCGCCTTTGGTGGCTGGGTTAGCGATAAAACGATCGCCAAAAAAGAAAACGTTTTTTTATCCGAGGAATTAATTCAACAAAAACAGGAACTGCTTACTTTGCAAGCCGACTATCGTGCATTGGAAGCCCGCTATCAAGTTGCCGAGCATGAATCACAGACAATGCGATATCGTAATACCAGTGTTGATGCACAGAGCTTATCAATTAAAGAGCAGAATGCTTTTACCGAATGCTGCAACGACACTGAAATTTCCCTGCATTTCAAAACCAATTCAACAGCGATCGAACCCCTTTATGATGAGAAGCTAAGTGAATTTGTTTCTTTGGTGAACTCCATGCCCAGCGCTGTTATTGGCATCACTGGCCATGCCGATCGCCGCGGTGACTCTACTATTAATCTGGCGCTTTCCCAGCGCAGGGTTCAGGCAGTAGAAACACATCTTAAAACACTTGGCATTATGGATCGATCAATGCAAACCAATGCCTTTGGTGAAAATCGCCCATTAAGTCAATCGGACTCTCTCGAAGATAACTTTTTTGATCGCCGGGTCGTATTAAAAATCATTTCATCGGGCAAGAGCTTGCTGACCAGAAATAGCGAACAGACAGTTAAACGCTAAACTTAAAACGCTTTGATGCGAAGGACATATACCATGACGGAATTGCATTTAATTACCGGGAACAAAAACTTCTCTCCCAGTTCGCTTCGCCCCTGGTTGTTATTGCAGGAGTTTGAAGTGCCCTATACTGAAATCGCCATTGATCTGTTCAAGGATGATGCGGCGGAAAAAATTGGCATATTCTCTCCATCACTGAAAGTGCCGGTACTTATTCATAACGATGTGAAGGTTTGGGATTCACTGCCTATTTGCGAGTATATCTCTGAAACATTTCTGGAAAACCGAGGCTGGCCCGCGCATATGAAAAAGAAAGCTGCGGCCCGCTCCGTATGCGCAGAATTACACAGTGATTTTCAGCATTTTAAACGTGAATGGCCTATGAATTGTCATATTCGCGTAAAGATGAACCCTGATGAAAATCTGGAAAGGGAAATAGCAAGACTTGATGCCATTATCTATTGCTGCCGACGCAAATACGGTGACGGTGGTGACTATCTATTTGGACAATTCTCCATCGCCGATTGTTTTCTTGCTCCGGCGTCTATTTCCTTGCGCGCCTATGGGGCAGAATTAAGCGGCAAGACAAATGAGTACATCGATATGCTGCTGGACAACCCCCATCTGCAATGGTGGCTTGAACAGGCGCAGAAAGAGATTGAGGCAATTCCTCTGGATAAGACTGGTTAATACCTGAAAACCCTTGAGCAGCGTGAGCTTGGGCCGGGACTTCAAATCCCGGCCTTTTTTATTGATGAGCCTTCAAGGTAAAGCTGTCCCCTTTCTCATTCCAAAGACTGGGTTTTTCAATAGGGGTTAGTATCTGGTTGACCCTTAGCGCAGGCGCAAGAAGATCACGGAACGCCTCTACCTGGTGGAAGGATGGCGCAAGCCACTGATTGATGAGATTAGCGTCTTGCATGGGCAGCATCAACGGCATCGACTTTGGATGAATATTCTCCCATTCAGGCAAGGGGGGTAAGGTGATAATTGAAGCGCTGTGAATGATTTCACCGGTAGTTTTATGGATCGTTTCCCGATGCAGGCCACCGAAGGCTATGGCCTCATTTTCCAGCTCAATCTTGTGATAGGTTTTTTTGTCACCCTTGCCTTCTATGAAAGCGGTTGCGGGAATAATGCAGCGTGACTCACGAAAGGGTTCATAGGCGATGGCATGTGGGCTGTCGAGCTTGTCTGAGCGGGAATTGAATGAAGCATATTTGTAGTTTGGTTTGCCCGTTTCCGGATCAATCAATAACCACCATATCGCCTGAGTAACAATATTTCTGTCCTTTTCACGCTGAATAATTGATATTCGGCTACCTGGCGCTTTGTCCCTGGAAAACAGAATTTCCGCTTCATCCACATCAAGCTTTTCCAGAAGTTTCCTGGATTTCTTGTTTTTTAAAATCTGAAATCGGCCACACATTCGCCTAGTCTAATTTCATTTGTCCTGACACACCATAGATTCCATATCCCCCCCCGCTCCCACGTTGAATAATAGCTGTGGAATAAATGTGTAAAGAGTAGCCAATTGTCATATGGGCTTTTATACTGCTTGGGTGCTTCGCAACAAAAGAGCCGTCATATAAGTATCTTGAAGCAGCTACACAGTATGTAAACTCAGGCAACAGCACACCTGAATTGTCATAATAATGACGTTTAAAATGTTTAAACCACTATTAATAAATATAAAAAACATTCATTTGGGAAAATCAGGAGGGGAAGTGAAATTACTATCCATTCATTTATCCACACTATTTAGAATAACCTGCGCAGCAGGCATCATGACACTATCGGGAATTTCCCAGGCCGCATCCCGGGACATTCCGGATCTTGATGGTCTCTGGTCTTTTGGCCAATGTCCGGGCGGAGGTTTTCTAAGCTGCATGACCCTCCAAGAAAACGATCCCAAGTTGACTGACAGAGCACTGGCCTATCAGGCAGCCATAGATGAAATGGCCCAGCCAAAATATGACTGCGCTCCTATGCCGATTCCTCATATGTATACCGATCCCTACAATTATCGATTAGAACAACTTGATGATCGTGTGCGTATTTATTATGGCAAGGATGACGTGGTTCGGACTATCTGGCTGGAAGGTCATGATCATCCGGAACCGGCCATTAATGAATTCTTCTATTTTGGCCATGCTGTGGGCAAATATGAGGACGGGGCGCTTATCGTAACTACCAGCAAATTCACCTTTGATCCACAGGGGCTTAACGCGGATTTCCGCATCCCTTCTTCCACTCAGAAACAGGTCACAGAGCGATTTTCCCGTGATGGCGATGATCTCATTCTTGAAGTCAGCACCTCCGATCCGTTTTTTCTGAAAGAACCCTGGACCTTCCAGGTGCGCTCCGCACCTGTTGCCGATATGGGGGATGCCTGGACTTGCGAGCTTGACGGTGCCAGACGCAGTCTGCGCTTTGAGGTTTCAAAATACCCTGAAGATCCTGAAGTTGAACGAATCAAGTACTAAAATTTCCTGGAGCAATTGATCATGAACCTGAATAAGAGAATTTTTCTAATGTCACTGGTCTGGATCTGCATGGCAGGCCAGGTCTCAGCCCATCACAGTACCCGAGGCATCTATCACGAAGATCAGCTGCTTGAATTAAAAGGTACGGTCAAGGAATGGGCCTTTGTGAACCCCCATCCCTATCTCACAATCGAGGCGGAGGATGAAAATGGCGTACTCAGAAACTGGGATGTCAGCTATGGTGGCGCAGCAGTGGTCCATTTACAGCGTCAGGGGTATAGCTCTGAAACCTTTACGCCTGGTGAGACCATCATTGTCCATGGCAATCCGGCCAGAAAAGAAGGTGTCTATGGGATTTTAATAGAAGGTGGCGGTAATCACCCGACGCGCGAAGATGGCACCCCGGTGGTTGCTGGCGGTTCTATGTTCTAGAAAAGAGTTTCCCTTTTATTGCCTGAATAAAATTACCCTGGGGTAATAACAAAAAACCCGGCAATAGCCGGGTTTTTTATTTGGCGGTGAGGGAGGGATTCGAACCCTCGAACGGTTTAACCCGTTACACGCTTTCCAAGCGTGCTCCATCGGCCTCTCGGACACCTCACCAAAGTCTTTATGAAATTCTCAAATGTCTGAAATTTGAAAGGGAGGCACTCTATAGGAAGCGCCTCTTAAACTCAAGAATCAATTAAGAAATAGCGCTAACCCCAGCTGCTTACATAGTCATCAATATTGTTTTCAGGCACCGGCCTGTTTGCCAGGGTCGGGGTACCAACATACAGATAACCAACAATCTCATCTGTTGCTTTAAAACCCAGGGCTTCTTTGACCCCGGAATTAAAAGCTGCCTTGCCTGTGCGCCAGATCGATGAATACCCTAGCGCATGGATCGCCACAGACATATTCTGAACTGCCGCCGCTGTTGCGCAAACCTGCTCTACTTTCGGGACCTTGGGATGATCCTTGAATTGAGTTGCAGCGACTATGATCAAAGGTGCACGCAGGGGCGAATTGAGCATTTTATCTTTTTCCTGATCATTTTCTGGCTCCAGGTTGTCAGCGAATACCTGCCCCAGTTTTTCACGCCCTTCCCCACTTATCAAAAGAAAATGCCAGGGTCTTAACATCCCGTGATCAGGTGCACGCAGCCCTGCTTTCAAAATCTCCTGCAGTTCCTGCCTGGAAGGTGCCGGCTCAACCAGGCGTGGAGATGCTGTTCTGTTTTGCAATGCCTCTAGCGCGTCCAAAATAGTTCCTGTCCGTTGTCTCAAAGGTTAATCCGAAATTTACTGCCGTGTGTAGCGAGGAAAAGCCTGATAGTTCAATCCTGTTTCTGTCGTCCTCACCGGATTGATATCCAGTCCACCCCGACGTAAAAAATTTGCTTCTACGGTAAGTGACTGTGGGCTATATATTTCCATCAGATCACAAAATATTCGTTCAACACAGTTTTCATGATAATCATTGTGCTGACGATAGGAAACCAGGTATTTCAGTAAGGCCTCGTGGGGAATTTTTCTACCCTGGTAGCAGATGGTTACCGTTGCCCAATCTGGCTGGTTGGTAATTGGGCAGTTTGAGCGAAACAGATTGCTAAAAAGCACCTCATCAGTCACTTCTTCAAACAGACTGTCATCTGTCACCATCAGTAGCGCCTTGTTTGCCTCAAATTCATCTGCCGAAATATCCAATTCATCCAGGCAAACTCCTGCGGGCAAATCCGGCATGATTATGTCTGAGGGCAACTGTAGAGATACCTCAACATTGCTGCCTGACGCGCCGCAAAGATCACTGTGAATGGTTTCTGCCAGCTGGCTGAGGGAGTCAAATCTGCTTTGATTGAGCGAATTTAAATACAGCTTGAGAGATTTTGATTCCACAAGGTTTGGGGAGGTAATAGCGAAAATAAAACGCCCAATAAATATCTGGGGTTTGCCCTTATGGTTCAGGCAGGATATCTCATAGGCATTCCAGATATCAGCTCCCCGAAAAGGGAGCTTGTCATCCGCCACACCAAGCGCAGTTCTGTTTTCCTGTCGTGGAATACTAACCAGAAGCTCGGGTTGATAATGCTGTGGATAGACAGTTGGCTTGCCCAGGGGATTGTCAGTCATCAGATGCTCTTTAACCTGTCAGTGCCTTAAGCCTTTACCCCTGCGCAGTAAAAACAGGGCAAAAACGAAAAGCGTTACGGTAAACAGCACCAGCATCATGAAAGCAAAAACCACGTTAACATCAGACACTCCGAGGATGCCATATCTGAAAGCATTAACCATGTAGAAAATTGGATTGATCTGTGAAATCAGACGCCAGAAATCGGGCAGTAAATCTACTGAGTAAAACACGCCCCCCAAATAGATCAGAGGCGTTAATACAAAGGTAGGAATGATAGTAATATCATCAAATTTATTCGCATAGATGGCATTGATAAAACCGCCCAGAGAAAAAACGATGGAAGACATAAGCACTACCAGCAGGGTAATAACGATATTGTGCATGTGCAGGCCGCTGAAAAACAATGACATGATTGTTGCAATCACCCCGATTGCCAGCCCTCTTGAAACACCACCGATGACAAAGCCTGCCAGGATGACATAATTGGGAACTGGAGAGACCAGTAATTCTTCAATGCTACGCTGGTATTTCTGACTAAAAAACGAAGACACCACATTGGCATAGGAGTTATTGATTACAGCCATCATGATCAGGCCGGGTACGATAAACTCCATGTAAGTGAACCCGTTCATCTGACCGATTCTGCTGCCAATGAGATTGCCAAAAATAACAAAATACAAGGAAATGGTGATGACTGGCGGCACCAGGGTCTGAACCCAGATTCGCAAAAAGCGCCTGACTTCTTTCCAGACGATGGTCTTGAAAGCAGTAAGTTTATAATTCAGTGGTAGTGAATGCATCAGGCAACTTGCTCCGGTTTCTGCAGTAGTGAAACAAAAAGTTGCTCCAGACGGTTGGATTTATTACGCATGCTTTTCACCTGGATATTCAATGCCTGGAGCTTGGCAAACACATCATTAAGATCCTGATTACTTTCCAGAGCAACTTCCAGAATTGCCGGATCTTTTAATTCACAGTTATATCCGTCCAATACCGGGGCCTCAGATAATTCTTCACGCAAATCCAGTAGAAAATATTCCTGATGCAGTTTTCTAAGCAAGGACTTCATGCTGGTATTTTCAACAATCACCCCGGCATCGATCATGGCGATATTGCGGCACAGTGTTTCTGCTTCTTCCAGATAATGGGTGGTGAGGATAATTGTGGTACCTCCCCGGTTTATTTCCTGCAAAAACTCCCAGGTGGATCGCCTGAGCTCAATGTCCACCCCCGCGGTAGGCTCATCCAGTAACAATAACCTTGGCTCATGAACAAGCGCCCGGGCAATCAGCAGTCGACGCTTCATCCCGCCCGACAGATTACGTGCCTGCTGGTCATGCTTGTCCCACAGGCCAAGCTGCCTTAGGTACTTCTCTGCTCTTTCCTTGGCTAATTTGACTGGCAGGCCGTAATAGCCACCCTGGGTAACAACAATATCGAATACTTTCTCGAAATGGTTGAAGTTTACTTCCTGGGGAACTACCCCCAGATCAAGTTTGGTTTCATAACTGTTGGTATCTACATTTTTGCCAAAAACCTGCACAGAACCCGAGGTTTTCCTGACCAGAGTCGACAATACGCCAATGGTTGTTGATTTTCCGGCGCCATTTGCGCCAAGCAGGGCAAAAAAATCGCCTTCGGCAACGTCAAGGCTAATTCCCTTGAGTGCTTCGAAGCCATTATCATAGGTTTTGTAGAGATCTTTAATCGATATTGCAGGTGTCATGCTGAAACTACGGCAGAATTGGTGAACTAAGCGCGCCATTATACAAAAAAATGCCAGGCTAGACCTACTTGTTTTACAATAGTTGCGGTACCAAACACAGGGTGAGCAGTTACAGTTATTGAATTATTGAATTAAATTATTGCATTAAAAAGCTTCCGGAAGCTGACACGTCCCTGTGTCTCTACTCAATGTAGTCCAGGTTTCAGATTAATGTAAACAATAATAAAATTTTGCTTTCTCGACCCTAACAGTCCGCCTTGCTAGAATTAAAGAAATGTTTATCCAGATAATTCCGGTATGACAACCTTTTTGCTAATACTCTCTTCTCTTGCTTTAACTGCCATAATCATCTGGTGCCTGCATCAGTATCAAATACGTAAATCTCTCGAAATTGCCGAATCCAGCAATCCCTTAAGCCCTTTGGATATTGACACCCGTGTTGATCGCAGGCAGGAAATCAATGTCATTGCCGAAATCGGACAGGTGCCCTCAAGAAAGCCCTCGTGGTCTGATGAGATAAAAGCATTAAGAGATTCCGGCTCGTTCAAGGAAGCCTTGGCCCTCAGTAAGAGGCAGTACCCCAAAATGCTGGCATTTCGTCAGAGCCTCATTACCTTGAGGGCACGACTCAAACAGGAGCCAGCGCAATCAGAAGAGTCTCTCAAGGATTTATACCGGACAGCAGTGCTTGGCGATCTGGTCAGCGTAAGTAACAAAGCCGATAAAACCCTTGCCGATATTGAATCACTTACCGACCGACTGGAAGCCCCCCGCGCTGTCTGGAACACGCTTGGTTACCGCAATCTGGAGCTTTTAACCAAAACAGACCGTAAATTACTGGTACAACACTGGGGTGAACCCGAGCGTCACGATAGTATTAACAATATTTTTTAATTGGCTGCGCTAAAAACACCGCAACCCACCAAAGAGTTTTTAGCCAACGTGTAAATTTTATACAGGAATACCTAAGATGCTGAAAGAATCCCAGGCCCAGATAATGCTTGAGCTGCAGGCAAACATGAATGCCAGGGTCAATCCACAATGGGTTGAAGCTGCCTATCCCTATCTGAGGGCTGTTGTAGTGGAAGGCGCTGAAGCCATTGAGCATCATGGCTGGAAATGGTGGAAAAAGCAGGAGTGCGACCTCGAACAGCTGCAGATGGAATTGGTAGATATCTGGCACTTCACCCTTTCCCATCTGCTTCTTGAGCACTCCGGAGATCAGGAAAAATCGCGGGTAGCCCTGCTTACGCTGATGGCAGAGAACAACACCCTTCATTTTGACAATAACGCAATAAATATCAATGAGTTGGATACGCTACAAAAGCTTGAACTGTGTATTGGACTGGCTGCGGCAGGCAGAATAAGCGTGGTTCTGTTCGAAGCCTTGCTGGCAGACTGCAAAATGGACTGGAATGATCTGTTTTGCCAATATGTAGGGAAAAATGTACTGAACTTTTTCCGCCAGGATCATGGCTACAAGGAAGGCACCTACACCAAAACCTGGCATGGACGCGAAGATAACGAGCATCTCGTCGAAGTAATGTCCGATCTTGACTCAGAGCATGAAGACTTCAAACATTTACTGTATGAATCCCTGAAGGATAGATATCAGGGAACCACCTGATAAGCCGGTTCCAGGACAAAATTTCCGGGTTAATTCGGCTTACGAGCAAATAAAGAGAGTTACGGCTTAAGAGGAAAGTTACAGGAATGGCGGTTATGAAAGCAAAAAAGTCTAGAAACCATCAAATTTTGAATTAATCGGCTCCAGTTCCCCTTCGTGTATTGAAAAATCGGACAAGGCATCATCGGATACAATAGCGTCTGACGGCATATTTCTTTGCATCAGACACAGATGCGCCATCAGCTCTTCCAGGTTAGTCTCCTGATTAATTTCCAAGGTGACCTTTACTGCTGGTGTGTGATTGTTCATTGCCTTTAAACTCCTATAAATCCCTTTACAGAGCCTTTAAACCCTGAGGTTTTAAGTGC
>Ga0181596_10005278_pt1 | contig 11384 bp, 7 predicted proteins | sample 041ome_6_FD_148655 | JGI IMG/M metagenome (GOLD analysis project Ga0181596, IMG submission 148655) | Coastal salt marsh microbial communities from the Groves Creek Marsh, Skidaway Island, Georgia - 041402US metaG (spades assembly) | ecosystem: Environmental > Aquatic > Marine > Intertidal zone >... | reverse complement strand
TCTTTCTGCGCGTCGCGATCAAACGTACCGCCCGAGGGCGAACAACGGTAAACATAGAGTGCGCGTACGCTATCTTCGTCGCAGAAATCGCGCGCCGCGCGCCTGCGTTCACGTGCGCGCACGAGTGTTTTTTTTTTCGCCCTAACGAATGAATGAATGCGTGCGCGATCGATTCACGCGAGATCTCCCGCCGTCCCGCTCGCGCGCGCCTTTCCCTGCCCCCCGCGCGAGCGCTCGAGCGCCGCCTCGCCCTCGCGCGCGCTCGGAGCGTCGACGCGCGCGCGACGCATCGCGCGCGCGTCGAGCTGCCGCGCCGATCCCTTCGCCCGCGGGGTGCCCTCGGTCGACGCGCATATTCGGACATTCGGACGATTTATTACGACGCACGCCGCGCGCCCGCGATGGCGTCGAAGACGTCCGCAGTATGGCGCGCACCGCCGCGCGCGTCCTCGCGTCGCCGACGCCGTCGCCGCGCCGCGCGCGCGCGCCGCGCGGTGCGACGCGCGCCGCGATGTCGTCCCCGACGTCGTACGTCCCGCGGGGCCCGATCGAGCGCGCGCGCGTCGCCGTCACGGGCGCCAATCGCGGGATCGGGCTCGAGCTCTGTAAAGCGCTGCTCGCGCGCGAAAACGTCGTCGAGGCGGGGTGTCGACGCGCGAGCGACGCGCTGCGCGCGCTCGAGCGCTCGAGCGATGGACGGTTGATCGTCAGCGAGGGCGTGGACGTCGGCGACGACGCGGCGATCGACGCGTGGGCGAGGGCGATGACGACGCGGGGACGACGACTGGACGTCGTCGTCAACAACGCGGGCGTCGTCGGAACGAACGGGTACGACGCGTGGGATTTAGAGACGACGACGGCGGAGGAGATGATGTACGTGTTTAAAATTAATTGCGTCGGGCCCACGCTCGTGGTTCGAGCGCTGCTGAGACACGGATTGATCGGCGCGGACGCGAACGCGCCGTCGCTCGTGGGCAACGTGACGTCCAAAGTCGGAAGCGTCGAGGACAACGAATCGGGTCGAGGATACAGCTATCGCGCGTCGAAATCGGCGTTGAACATCGTCACGAAATCTATGTCCATTGATTTAGCGAGCCGAGGCGTGCATTTCGCGCTTTTACACCCCGGCTGGGTGAAAACGGACATGACGGAGAGCAGAGGCCTCATCGACGCCGAAGAGTCGGCGCGCGGTCTCATCCGCGTTTTGCAGGGCGAATTCGGCGATTGCGAGCGGTTTTGGTTCGATTACAAGGGCGACAAGATTCCTTGGTAGCGCATTTCGTGTCATCGACGCACGCGTAGACTCCGAACGCGCCCCTTTCGCCCGCCCGAAACGCCCAAAGCGCCCCGCTCGACATCCACGTGGAAAGCGTCTTATCCGCGTCACCGCCGCGAAATTCGGTGGTCGATCGCATTCGTCACACGCGCGCGCGTCGAGCACGCGCGATTCGCGCCGCGAGCGGCGCGCTCGGCGAAAGAAATTTTTGCGCGTCGAATCGTCGTCCGTCATGGACCGCGTGCCGAGCGCGGACGACCTCATGGCGACGTTTCTGTGGAACGCGCAGCGCGCGAGCGCGGGGACGCCGTCGAACGGGACGTCCGGCGCCGCGGCGCACGGCGCGCGCGGCGTGAACCGCACGCCGTCGCAGCACGAGATGGAGAGTTATTACAACGCCATGATGGCGAGCGCGGCGCACGGCGCGCACGCGGGATTCGGGGCGTACGGGGCGCTGGATGGATCGATCGCGCACGCGCGAGACGCCGCGGGGGGCGCGGGGAGCGCGCCGGGAAGTGAGGGCACGCCGGGAATCCCGCGGGTGGCGTCGATCGACGTACTGCGGAAGATGATCATGAGCGGGGGGCTGGGGGGGGGCGGAGGACCGGGAGGAGCGTCACCGGGGTCGGCGACGCCGACGACGACGGCGGCGTTTTCGGCGTTCGCGAGCGGGGCGAATTTGGACGCGCTCGGCGCGGCGGTGGCGATGGAACAGAGCAAGGCCGACGATGAGGGGAAGAAAACGACGACGACGAGGTCCGGGGCGAAGCGCTCGGGGAGGAAACCCGCGGCGAAGGCGCCGGCGGCGAAGAAGGCGAAGGCGCCGCCGGCGAAGAAGGCGGCGGCGGCGACGACGACGCGCGGAGGAAAAGCGGCGAAGGACGCCGTGGCGTCGCCAGCAAAGGCGGCGGCGAAGGCGCCCGCGGCGAAGGCACCCGCGGCGAAGGCGAAGGCGGTGGCGGCGAAGAGCGAGCCGTTGTCTTCGGACTTGGATCACGATAGCGACGGCGACTCTCGCGATGGCGACGGCAACAGCGACATGCGACGCCGACGCCGAATGTTGAGCAACAGAGAGAGCGCCAGGCGCAGTCGGCGACGCAAGATTGAACACGTGGCCACGCTCGAAGGGCAAATCGCTCAGTTGACGGCTGAGTTGACGGCGGCGTTGCAACACACGCAAGGCGTGGAGCAGCGCTACCAGGCGCTCGTGCGAGAAAACCACACCATTCGCGCCGAGAAGGATAGACTTTTACAACTTCTCCGCGAGGCCGGTCCTCCGGGAGGTGGGGTGACGACGCCCAAGACGGGTTCCGCCATGGAGCGCAAATCTAGTTTACAGCGAATCTCGAGCAACGGAGACATCAAGGGCGAGCTCGGCAAGGGGTCGCCGACCATCGGTTCGGGCACGGGCTTCGTGCCGTTCCGATCGTTACAGAGTTACGAAAACCTGCTCTTGCTCCAACAGAAGTCCGAGAAGCAGTGAATCCGGCGTCGAATCCATTGTATTGCGCACCATTCATTCATCCTAGCCACGACGGTGACTCACGCGCGCGCGCAGTCGCCACTCTTCGACGCGTCCACCATGTCGCCGGCGCTCGCGCCGTTCGCCGGCGCGCCGTTCGCGCGCGCGCGCCGTCCCGCGCCGACGCGTCGCGCGTCGCGCGCGCGCGCCAGAGAGAGCGACGACGCCCGCGCGTCGCTGTCGTCGCTCGACGCGATTTTATCCACCGACGCCGACCGCGCGTCCTCGAGCGACGGCGCGTCGGCGCGCGACGACGCGCCGAGCGACGCCGCGACGCCGACTCGAGCGGTCTCGCGCGCGGTCGACGTCGCGCTCGACGACGACGTCGTCGCGCGGGTCGAGCTCGAGGTGCGCTCGGCGACGTCGCGGTTGACGCGCGCGACGATGAAATCGCCGCTCGGCATCGTCTTCGAAGACGTCGACGGCGACATCGCGGTGGTCGAGTTTTACGACGAGAGCGATCTGGGACCGCGCGGGCGCGGGATCAGGGAGGGAGACGTGTTGCGCGCGACGTCGGCGATGATTCCGGAGATGCGGTATCCAAAGTTGAACGTGATAGGCGGCGGCGTCGGGCGACCGGGATGGCGTCGGGTGATGTACACGTGCGCGTCGTCGCAGGACGGTAACTTGGACGACGTGACGTTCGATCAGGCGATGAAAGCGATCGGGTCGAACGCCAAGGCGGGAAATTACGACGTCGAGCTCGTGTTCGAACGCCGCGCGTGAACGCTCGCCGCGCGATGACGCGCGCGCGTCCTCGCGCGCGTCCTCGCGCGCGCCCCGTAGAGCCACTTTAGCGTTGTCACGAACTTTCCTTTGCGTTTCGCGCGATCGCGCGCCGTCGCGAGCGCGCCGTCGCGCGCGGCTTCCGCGCGCGCGCGCGGAACCAGGCACCCCCCTCGTCCCCGAGATCTCGGCCCTCGCGTGCCGCACTCGTCGTCGCGCGCGACGACGCGCCCGAGCGCGCGCGCGCTTGGAGCGAAAGAAACAACGTCCCGCGCGTCGTCATCGCCATGGACTTCGACGACTGGCCTGCGAACGACGACGAATTGCGTCGGATGTCCGTCGAGGCGGATGCCGCGCGCACGGCGCGGGATGACGCCGAACGCGCGCGCGGCGCGCGCGCGAGCGCGAGCGCGGAGACCGCGGTGGCGATCGATGACGTCGCGCACACCCCGGGGGGCGAATTCGAGGCGATGGAACGAGAACTCGAACAAATCGTCGACGAGGAGCGCGGATCCGGATTCGAAAGCGACGACGACGACGACGGCGGATTCGACGATTTGATCGACTACGAGGACGAGGAGGAGGAGGACGACGATGATTACGACGATGCGTTCGTCACGGACGAGGATTCGTTTTCGAGCGACTCGCACGACTCGATCGATGAGACGCAGGAGGGTGAAGTGCAGCGAACGCAAGAGGCGTTCGAGACGGTCGTCCCGGAGACGCAAGTATTGATTTCGCAGCAGGCGAACGATGATGTCGTCATCATTCCGGACGAAGACGCGGACGAGATTCCACCGGGCGTGAACGACGCGATCGAAGTGCGCGATGCGAGCGCGCTGCCGACTGAGGATTTAATCCGGTTGCTCGAGGAACGTATGAGGTCTGGCGATGCGAGGGAGCTCGAGGCGAGGTTGGAGAGTGTTGGCTTCGTTCGGGCGGATCGCGATGTACCCCGTGCTACGCCAGCGCAAACGGAGCCGATACGTCGGCGCGGACGTGGCCCCGACCGTAGACCACGAAAGAGGAGACGCCGCGTCGTCGAGCCTGGGCAACGGACGCTTCACGAAGTTGGCTTCGGGACGGGCGCTGAAAACGGCGCCGAAAGGGCTGTCGACGATGACGACGGTGACATCGTCGTAGAAGGTGTGTCGCGTCACATCCCACGACTCGATCGACCTCCCGTGCCATCGACTGTTGATGAGCTTTACGATGTTTGGGAGCGCACGGCGAAGGATCTCGTTCCGCGAGACGCATCTATTTACAGTAATTTTCGGTATGCGTTCGGAGATGAAAGCGAACGCGGCGAGCGTTATCGCGAGAAAGAAATGAAGGATATCGGAAATCTGCTGTTCAAATATAAAGCGGATAAAAAGCCCGGACAGCACGCAATGCTCAAAGGCCGCGAACGCGAGGGTAAGACGGGCGCGTTGTTTTCCATAACTCTCGCAGCCTTACTCTTGAACATCCGCGTCGTCATTCTTTGCGCGCCTCTGAAGGTTGCGCCGATCTGCGACATGGTACGAAAGCTCAGACGTGCTGGTTTCGGGCGTATGTACGACACGCAGCACACGCTCGGACCGGCGCAAGCCAAAAGAAATCAGATCCCCAGCGCTCAAATGGGACAAATATACGTCGCCTCTCTTTGTACGTTGGGAGATTTGAAAAAAGTGAAGAACTGGATCAACTGTCAGAAACGAGACGGTCATTTGACGTTGACGCTCATGGATGAATGCGACGAGCTCACTCAAGGAAAGGGGCACAGTACAGCGGAGATTGAGCACAGAGCAGACCCAGACACGTTTGCGCAGTACATCCCTCAAGAAAAACGCGGTGAAGATTATGAAGACGTGCCCGATGTACCGAGCGATCGAAAGGCGAGAGGGAAGAATTTCAAAGCGCAAATCGCAAAGGCATCCCAATATTTTCAACAGCACGTGCATCCCGAGACGCAAGTGATCGCGTGCTCTGCGACTCTGAGCGGCTACGTCTTGAATCCTATCGGCGTCTTCCGTAACGATTTGCCGACGAGTATTTTCAAAGTGTTTCCAAAGGATGGATACTGTGGCATCGAAAGATTCAAAATCCCCGAAGGCTGCGAGCTCGAATACGACGGCAATTTATCATTGGAGGCTTTCAGTGAGTCGAACGCTGTGGGAAAGTTACTACAACGCTTTTATACGCGAAGAAACGAATGCGATGGGCAACGTCTCCAACCTTTGCCAGGGAGCTCAGCGACCGAAATCGCACTTCGTGGTATGCTATTTTTATCGTGCACCCCGAAGGTGAACGTGCACGGCGGCGTGCATGATCTCGCAAAAACGGTGGCACAAATGGTTGATTCTTGGGGCACCGGCATCAGTTCACAGACGACTCTATTTATTTGCTACGTTGGATCGCCGCGGGTACTTTTCGCGGGTAGTTGGCAGTCGATGACTAGTGGATATTCGTTTGAAGATATTTACAACGAAACGGTGTCTCGCGTGCGAAAAGGCAAATTTTCGAACGTTTCCCTTCGAAAAGACGAGCCATTCAGCAAAGTTTGCACGCACGTCATTCTCATCGGCTATAATCTCACGCGTCGCGCGATGACAGCGGCATTCACTCCGAAAGACGAGCCTGGTGTTCTGTGTAAAATTCAATATGGCATCATCACTGCGCCGAAGACAACGGCAGTCGATACCACGAGCCAACGAGTGAATCGTCCATCTCACGAGTTCGCGCAACACGTGGTGCCTGAAAACTATAGCGTCGACGTCGCGATGTGGCCTGAAACTTTGGAGGTGTGCCAACGTTATCGAGAGATGGAGGACAAAATGGTGGAAGAACAACGTGAGTCGCCGAAAATCCACGCCGAGTTCCGCCAAGCAATCGACGTCTATCAACAAGGTTTGGATTGTCACAAAGTTTCCAAACGGGGCATTCCTCTCGCTGATATAAGCAACACTGGCCGCAAAGAGCGATATCGCCAGCAATCGGCCGTAAATCCGGACGAAAACGAATATCTGAAGGCCTTCAAAGTGTGGCTAGAGAATCACGAATACGAGCCAGGCAAAAAGTACGCACGAGCCTCAGTGGAGAGCTACTACACAATCATCAGACGGTATTTCGTGAACGACGCTGACATCGAAGAAATCGTTGAATTGGTGCGAAAATGGGTAGAACGTCCTCCAGAAGGCTCGCGCTCTGAGGAGAACGAGCGCAACCCGAACACGCATCCTAACGAGCTCGCATCAAGGAAGCATTTCCTAAGTTTTTGGGAAGATGGATCTCGTGTGTAGAACTTGTGTATGTATTGACGAAAGAATTGAATATTAAACAACGAACGCGCCGCGACGCGGCCTATGACGACGACGATCACGATTTGAAGTTGACGTACGACGACGTGCGAAGGGCGTTGACGATTTCGTCGCTGTACCCCTTGCCGCCGTTGATCGGCCGCACCGCGCGCACGGGGGCTAGGACTTCTTCCGAGTAGTCGCACTTGAACCCGCCGATGACGGCGTCGAGAAGTTCTTTATCTTCGACGCACGCCATGAGCATGCGCGGCGAGCCGTACACCTCGCTCACGAGCTCGAATTCGTTCGCGTCGGCCGCGCTGAGGTTCTGCACGTCCCACGAGAGCGTTCGCATGACGTCGTCCACCAACGCCGGCGGACATCTCAAACCCATCAAACGCTGCGCCAGGGCGACGCGCACGCCCATGGAATCCGGCGCGCCCTCGGGCGCCGCGTTCAGCTCGGCGATTTTCGCGTCGTTCTCCGCCGCCGCGAAGTTGTCTCGGTAAATGCGCGACACGCCCGCGATGTGGTCGACGCCGATGACGGCGACCACCGTCCCGTCGTCCGTCTTCTCCGCGCACTCCTTGATCGTCGACGCCATGACGCAATCGCGCTCGTCGATGATGATTCGCTCGAAGCAATCGTCCACGCGCTCGTTCGCCTTGGCCGCTAACGGGTGATCCTCCGGTAACAGCAGGCGATAGTTCCGCTCGCTCTGCGCCGCGAACGTCCCGTCCAATTCCTCCAGCGTCGGCGTCGCCATCAATCGCTTATACGTCACCGCTTTCGGTCGATCGCCGTAAATCACCGTCGCTCCGACCGCGAACGCCGCGGCGTACACCAAGACCTCGGGCGGTAACTGCGCCTTCATGTTTTCCCACTGCGGCGAGTCCGCGATGGGTCCCAGCTCCCCCTTCAGCGCCCCCGCCAATCGCGTCACGAACACCAGCGCCTCCGGCGCCGTCGCCGCGTCCACCATCATCGCCGTCACTCCTTGCTCGTAATTCACCGCGTTTCCCGTCGCGTCGCCGTGTTCGCTCGTCACCGCCGTCTCCACGACGACGACTTTCGGCCCTCGTCTCAAAATGTACTCCGCCGCGTCGTGCGCCCCCTCCACCAGGTGCGACACCCCGAACGCGACGCACCGCTCGTCGAGCGGCGTGAACGTTCCCGTCGTCCACGCGTCCGGCGTCGCCGTCGCCGTCGTGGACGGCGACAGATCGAAGTCGTCCTCCTGGTCCTCGAAGAACGCCCTCGGCGCGCGCGCGACGCGAGCGGGACGCGCGCGGGACGCCGTCGATCGCGCGATTCGCGCGCGCGTCGGACGACGCGGACCGGACGACGCGTTCGCGCGCATCGTCGACGCGCGCGCGATCGAGGCGCGCATGACGCGTCGCGCGGGCGTGTGTCGAAGCGATGTGTCACGCGTTGAGGGTTTGAGACTCGTCTCGCATTACGCGCCGCTCGCGCGGCGAGCGTCGATATCGTGCGCCCACGCGGACGTCTTGACGTGCGACGTCGTGGTAAACGTCTTACCGGCCTCACCGCCGACGACGTCCTTATCCTGCGTCGTCGCGCGCCGTCGTCGTCGTCGTCGTCGTCAGTCGGTCCGTCGGCGCGTCCGCGCGCGTCCCGACTCGCGTCGCGCGTCGTCCAATCCTCGCGCGTTCGCGCGCCCGCGTCGTCGTCCGCGGCGCGCACCTTCGGCACGTCGTTCCCCTTTCGCGCCTTTGCCTCGCTTTTGGCCCTCGCGACGTCTTCCTCGCGTCGTCGCGCCTCGGCGAGCTCGCGCTTTCCCGCGCGTCGCGCCCTGTTCTTCTTGTTGTTGCTCCGCGCGTGTCTCGGCAGCGCCGCGGTCGCCGCGCGCGACGCGCTCGACGGCGCTTTCGTCGGCGTTTTTCGCGTCGTCGCCGGCGCGCCGCCGCGTCCGAGCGCGCGTCGCAGCAGCGCGAACGCGACGGCGCCGACGACCGCGAGCGGCACGAAAAGATTCGTCGACGCCGCGTCGTCGCGCGTCGTCGCGCGTCGTCGCGACGCGTCCGAGCGCGCGCCGCGAGCGTCGCGTCGCGTCGACGCGCGCGCCATGCGAGCGCGCGGGCGCGCGCGACGCCGCGCGTCGACGATTCGGTGTCGCACAGTGACGCGCGTCGATGCCGACGCGCGACGGCGACGCCGCGCGCGCGCGCGCTCGAGCGCGACCGTACGCCTCGCTCGAGGGCGACGCGCGCGATTACGCGCGGTGGGCGCGCGCGTGCGCGGCGTCGCGCGGCGACGCGACGACGCGCGACGCGCGAGACGCGCGACGCGGACCGCTGCGCAGGCGTTTCGACGTCGCGCTCGACGCCCTGCTCGCCGAGCTGCGCGCGCACGAGGACGCGGAGCCGTTCGCCGTGCCGGTGGACGCGCGGTACGCGCCGGATTACTACGCGGTGATCGAGCGGCCGATCGACGTGGCGACGATGCGCGCGCGCGCCGGCGCGAGCGCGTACGCGAGCAAGGACGCGTTCGCGGAGGATCTGGCGCTGATGGAGGCGAACGCGGTGGCGTACAACGGCGCGGGGTCGACGGTGGCGAAAATGGCGCGCGCGGTGGTCGGCGCGGGGGAGGAAATGCTGCGGCACGTGCCGCGGGTGGATTTCGAGACGTGCGAACGCGTGGCGGCGTACGCGGCGCGCGTCGAGCGAGGGGAGACGCTCGAGGGCGAGGGCGAGAGCGAGAGCGAGAGCGAGAGCGAAGAAACGCGCGAGAACGATGCGGACGAACCGGGAACGAAATCGTGGAGGAAACGGACGCTGGAGACGCGCGTGCGGCGAGTGCTTCGGGCGAAGGCGCTCGCGGACGCGCCCGTGGGAACGCGACGCGCGTGTCGACCGAGAAGCGCGCGCGGTATGCTCGAGTTCATGCGCGCGAGCGAAGATCACGTCGATGCATGCGTCGGTGCGCGCGCGTTCGACGACGACGACGACGACGACGACGACGACGCGCTTCCCGAGGAAGAAGGTTTCGTCGCCAACGCCGTGCCGACGCTTCCGAAATATTCCGCCACCGCCGAGTGTGTGAGCGCGGAAGCGCTGGACGACATGATGATGCGGTCGATCGCCGTCATCATCGACGCGCGCTCGCGCGTGGGCAAAGCGTCGATCGAGTATTCGATGACGAGCGCCGCCGCGAAGCTGCTTCTCTCCGTCGCCGACGATTTCACCGCTCGAATCTCCGTGGACGTGGCCAAGGCCCTCGCCGCGCGAGAGCTCGAACGCAAACGCGAACGCGCGCGCGCCACCGTGAACGCGTCGGGGATCAACGTTCCCGAAATCGCCCACCGCATCGGCCTCCGCGCCGACGTCGCGCGCGTCGCCGCGCGAGCCATCAAAAAATTTCTCGAGCGCCCGCTCGGTCCGCATCCGCGCTCGCGCTCGAAAACATAGTTTCATATCGTTACAGTAGGATATTAGTTTTAGCGTTTTCATTCCACACTAGCGGCGTAGCCTCGAGCGCGCGACCCGTCGCGCTCGTCGCGCTCGCCTCGCGACGTCTGTCTGTTTCAACTGTCCGTTCGGGTCACCGTCAGTCCGCCGCGCTCACTCCATCGCGTCCGGCCGCGCTCGCGCCATGTCGCCGTCCGGGTCGCTCGCGCGCGCCGACTCGGCGTCCTCGAGCCCCCTCGCGAGCGAACGCGCGGATTCCGTGGGCGATTTACCGCGAATTCCCCTCGGATTCGGCACCCCGACGCGAAATCACGCGCGCACCGACAGCTCGTGCAGCACCGACGGCTTGATCTCGCGCGACGTCGACGTCGAGCGCGCGCTGGGTGATTTCGCCGAGACGTCGGACGGCGGCGTCGCGCGCGCGTCGACGTCGCCGCTCGCGCCGCGCGTCTCGCGGGGGAAAGTATCGCGAGCGCTCGCGAGCGTCGGCGACTACTTCACCGAACGCGCGAACCGACGGTTGAAGTTCGCGGTCGCGATCGCGCTGGTGCTGGCGCTCGTAGTGTTGATCGGGATGCCGCTCCGAGCGTGGACCAAGGGCTGAGCCGACGACGCGAATCGGCGCGCGTCGCCGCGGCTAATAATACCGCGCGCTCGCCGAGTCGCTCGCGACTTTTAACGCGCGTCTCGCGTCTCGGCGCGCGACGTCGCACCGCTGTAACACTACGCGTTGGATTAGTTTCGAGTTCGACGACGTCCGCGCACGACGCGTCGCTCGTTCGTATGCTACAAATCGCGTCGCTCCGCGCGTCTACGCGTTCGGCCGAAACCCCATCAATCGCGCCGCGCTGCTCTGCGTCGCGTACATCACCCCGAACGCCAGCCCGAGTCCCCCCATCGTGACCGCCGTCGGCGTTCGCATGCACACCTTCGCCCGCGCGCCGCCGCCGACGATCCATCCCAATCCACCGCCCGCGCTCGCGCCCAGGAGTACGTCCCGGTAGTCCGTCGCGTTAAAGTTGCTCGCTGCGCGCGCGCGTCGTCCCGACGGCTTCCGTCAGTCTCCCGTCGCTTTGTCGCGCGTCGGTCGTCGATGCGCTCCGATCGCATCGACGGTTCGCGCGTCGTCCGCACGCGTCGTCCGTTCGCGTCGT